>Ga0247742_10000219_pt1 | contig 49418 bp, 53 predicted proteins | sample UWRJL208509C2_FD_180944 | JGI IMG/M metagenome (GOLD analysis project Ga0247742, IMG submission 180944) | Plant litter microbial communities from Arlington Agricultural Research Station in Wisconsin, United States - UWRJ-L208-509C-2 | ecosystem: Environmental > Terrestrial > Plant litter >...
AAATCGAGGCAGTGGTTGAAGGTCAAACACCGAGACACCCGCGACGTCATCTGCGGGGCCGTGATCGGCCCCATGGAGCAACCAGAAGAACTCGTGATCGGCCTGCCCGCCGACGGTGAGCTCCGCATCGTCGGGCGCAGTGCACCGCTCCGTACTGCGGCCGCGCGATCGCTCGGGAAGCTGCTCCGCCCACCCGTCAAGAAGCATCCCTGGCCGGCACAGATTCGGCCCGGAGCCCTCGACAGGTTCAACAAGTCCGGGCGCGACCTGATCGACCTCACTCTCGTAGAACCGATCGTGGTGGAGATCTCGGCCGACGTCGCCTGGTCCGGGCACTCGTTCCGCCACCTGGTGCGATACCTCCGCGCCCGCCCCGAGCTGCGCCCGGCCGACGTCACCCCTCTCAGTGAGTAGCGGACTTGAGAGTGTGAGTCTCATCCGTTTTTCGTTAGCGTCTAACAACTAGTGCGTGGTGGCGCTGCTCATTCGGGTTGACCAGAGCCACCACGCACCGGATGGGGGAGTGATGACCACGGAGCGTGAAGAGTCACTGGAGGCGCTGCTGCACGAGAAGTACGGCGAGAGCGTGGTGAGCTTCGTGCATTACCCCGGGCTACACCAGGTCTCCGTGCGGTTCGTCGACGGTGTACGCCGCCTTCACGATCACACCGGCGAACCGATAGGGCACGACCTCGAGCCCGCGTGAGAACGACCCTGAGCGGCGTCGTCCGTCGAGGGGGAAGCTGGTTGTCATGGGCGTTTCCCCGGGCGAGGTGACAGTCGGACTCTTCATCGAGGAGCGCATGCTCTCTGATGCGCTCACCACCTGGCTAACCCGGAAGGCGCCTCCCGACATCAGAGTGACTGCCGGTGGAGCTCCCGCTATCGCGGTCGCTGACCAGCACCGGCTTGATTCAACGGTAGCACCCCTGCCCGTCGGGACGCGTGCAACGGTGGCGATCCTCGACAGCAAGAACGATGCGCCGCGGGCCGCGGCCGCACTCGGATACGTTGCCTTCACCGATCCGCCGGAGATCCTGATCGACGCCATTCAGGCCGTCAGCTCCGGCACCCCGTTTGTCTCGGCCGACGCCGAACGGCTGCTCGCCGTGGCAGCCTCGTCGATGCCTGTGCCGCTCACCGAGAAGCAACGCCGGCTGCTCGCGCTCTACGTCGACGGCATGACGCTCCGCGCGGCCGCCGCGGTCATCGGCATCACCCAGGGCACCGCCCACGGATACCTCCGACTGATCCGGAGGAAGTTCCGCGCGGCCGGCATCCCGGCCACCACCAAGATCGAACTCGGCCTCGCGCTGCAAGGCCGCCCCGACCGGTAGTAGTCGAGGGTTAGGAGTCGCGCTCCTGCGCGTAAGAGAGCACCTGGTAGCCCTCGGGCACCAGGGCGTCAGCGGCGGCTCGTGCAGCGTCGTAGTTGGGGCCTTCGCCCACAACAGTGCTCGTCTCGGTGGTGCGGATAACAGCGGTGACCTTCATGCCGTCTACGGTACGTGCGATCAGCGACACCGGCCGCGCCAGCAGGTAAACGCGGCGCCGGATGTAGCGTGGCTGTCATGTGTGGCCGATTCGCGATGAACAAAGAAGTCGACGAGCTGATCCAGGAGTACGCCGCCCAGGGCGGCAACCCCCAGGACTGGCGGCCCTCCTACAACGTCGCCCCGCAGCAGAACGTCCCCATCGTCCGCGATTGGGTCGACAAAGACAACGGCGAACAGCACCGCGAGCTGGAGCTGGCCAAGTGGGGCTTCCGCCCGCAGTGGATGACCGACACCAAGAAGCCGGCCCCGATCAACGCCCGCCTCGAAGGCGTCGCCACCAACGGCCTGTTCCGAAAAGCGTTCGCCGCCCGTCGCGCGCTGGTGCCGATGATTGGCTACTTCGAGTGGGAGGAGACTCCGCACGGGAAGCAGCCGCACTTCATCCATTCCGATGGTCTGCTCTCCGCGGCCGCGGTGGTGGCCCCGGTGAAGAACGACGAGACGGGGGAGTGGTCCCACACCTTCGCGATCATCACCCGCGAGGCCCGCGACGCTTCCGGCGAGGTCCACGACCGGATGCCGGTGTTCCTAACCCCGGACCAGTGGGAGACGTGGTTGCAGCCCGTCCCGCTCGATGGCGCCGACCAGCAGCGCGTGATGCTCGACATGCTCGACCAGACCTCCGAGCACGTCGCCACCACCATCACCACCTATCCGGTGTCACAGCGCGTGAACAGTGTGCGCGGTAAGAACGCCGGCGACCCAGCCGACCCTACGTTGATCGAACCGGTCACGGCCGAGTCGACCTGACCACGCTTACAGGTCGCCAGCTTCTTCATGGGTGGCCCGGTGCCCGGTTTCGCGTGTCGTAGAGGTCGAGCAGAGCTTCAATCATGGTGAGTGCTGCGTCATAGAACATCGCGATCGTGACGTAGCTGGACGTCACGCTGTAGTCGGCTGAACCGGAATCTGCGGGACCGACCTGCTGTCGCTCGAGCACGGCAACCATCATGCTTTGGTTCGCGTGCGCAATTCCGCTTGCCATTCGCCATAACACCAGGGGTGGGTAGACCAGCCGTGAAAACATGTCCGCGACACTCGCAAGTCGAGTCGTCACCGTGTCGACACCCGTAAGGGATTCGTCGGAGATCCCCGGCCGCGCTTTCAATTGCTCTTGTAGCCGGCCCTCGACGTGCTCGAACCGCGGATCGCTCTTGCCGAGCTCGGTCATGACAGTTCGAAGTTGGCGCCTGTTGTCCCGAGTGAGTCTCATCGACCGCAGAAGGCGTTCATCGCGCGACTCGGGCTGGAGAATCCACAGCCCTGTTCCGGCGCTTTCAAAGGCGCTGCGAATGAGAGTGAACGATGACATAGCCAGGATGGCACCGCCACTGCTCTCGACGCTGACTTGAAGACCATGCAAATGGTCGAGGGCGGCAGCCAGTGCACTCCGGATCTGGTCTGGGATGGGGTTGTAGGTCGCCGCAGCTCGATCGCCGGCCAGCGATGATCCGTCCGTGACTTCGAGAGCCTCCGCGCGGGAATTGAGCCGTTCGCGGCGACGGAACCCAAGTTGCAGAAACACTAGGCCCTGTTGGGCCTGCTCGTCAGATTCGCGGTTGTCGTGCGTGCTCTTAGTGGGGTCGGCGGGCTCTTCGACCATGGCTTCCTCGTGGTCCAGTGCGGCCGTGAGATCTAACGCTCACGATTGCGAGTGCGAAAATGCCCTGACGTCTTCGCGTCCAGCGTGCTCCGGACTCACGCAGCCGCAGCTTTCCCGGGGGATTAGTGTGTGCGGGAATGTGGTGTGCATCCGTTCATCAGCACCGTGCGAGGTCAGTTTGTCGACGACGTGTTTTGCAATCTCGTCGAGCGGTAGACGGATCACCGTCAGAGAGGGATAGGTGAACGCCGAGGCATCGGTGCCGTCGAGCGAAATGATCGCAACGTCGTTCGGGATGTTGAGCCCCAGATGCTGCACCGCCCGCACAACGCCGAATGCCTGCACGTCGGAGGACACGAAGATCGCCTTGGGTGGGTTCGGCCGTTTGAGAAGATCGATCGCGGCCTGATAGCCACCCTGGCGAGTGAAGTCACCGTAGGCCGTCAGCTCTTTCAGGCGTTCGGGGGTGCACCGGGCACTCATGGTGTCGGACCAGGATTTTTCGCGGAGGGTCAGATCGTCGATGCCGGCGATTAGGCCGACTTCGGTGTGGCCGTGCCAGAGAAGGTGTTCGACCGCCTCGCGGGTAGCGCCGTAGTCGTCGATGCCGACGGATGGGATGTCTGGTGCGGCGAGGTGCCAGTCCATCGAGATGACGTTGACCCCGGACCGAGCGATCGCGGTGAGTGTCTCGGGCCGACGCACCCCGGAGAGCGCAATGCCGTCGACTTCGCGGCCGAGCATGTTGTGGAGCTCGGCGGTCTCCTCGATGCCGTCCTGGCCGGTGTTTCCGATCATCAGCCCGTAGCCGCGCTCGTGAGCGCGTTCCTGCATGTACTTCGCCATTTCGGAGAAGTAGGGGTTTGTGATGTCCCACATCAGCAGGCCGATGACGTTCGTGCGCGCCAGCTTGAGCGCTCGAGCTGACGCATTTGGCCGATATCGAAGTTCGTCCATGGCAGCAATGACGCGCGACCGAGTGGCCTCAGCAACGGGCCGGGGACCGTTGTTGATGACGTAACTCACCACGGCGGTGCTGACGCCCGCGAGGCGAGCGACATCCTCACGATTGGCCCTCTTCATGGCTTTACTTTAGAGGGCGAAACAGGTTCCGCTTGCATTCCTGGGGCACTTGCTGGTAGAAACTCCCATATCGTTCTACTGGAGTAGATACATCGGTAGATCTACTCCAGTAGACCTCAAAGGAGAGTTGCAGTGACTAACCGGCCGGTGATCCTCGTTTTCGGGGCGATCAATCAAGACGAGGTCGCTCGGGTGCGCCGCCACCCGAGCCCCGGCGAGACGGTGGTCACGGATTCCATCGACTTCTTCCAGGGCGGAAAAGGTGCGAACCAGGCCTACGCGGCAGCGGTCGCCGGCAAAGGCAAGATCACTGTTGAGATGGTCGGCGCTGTGGGCGACGACGCAGCCGGCATGGCGGCGGTCGAGTCCCTTCACACGGCCGGCGTCGATACGACCCTGGTCAAGCAGGTTGTTGGCCGTCCGACCGGGCGGGCTTACATCGCGGTGAGCGACGACGGCCAGAACTCGATCGTTGTGGGCCTTGGCGCGAACGCTTTTGTCTCGCCGAGCAACCTCGTCCTCGCGCAGCGCCCTGACGTTGCGATCGCCCAAACCGAGCTGGGGGCAGCGGCGACCGAGGCGCTGTGTGCGTTCGCTGCCAGCGTGGGAGCGCGTCTGATCATCAATGACGGGCCCGTGGTCGCCTTGAGCGAGGATTCGCTCTCGCACGCCGACCCGCTCATCGTGAATCAGCACGAGGCACTGGATCTACTCGGTCGCGGCGACTGGGCAGAGGGACCGGTCACGTTGGCGGAAGAGCTTCGGCGTCGCTGCAACGCACGCTCCGTGATCATCACGCTCGGTGGCCAGGGATCGGCAGTGGCCGACGACCAGGGTGGCCGCTTACACGCTGCCGTGGTCGCACCACGGGTGGTCGATACCACCGGTGCCGGAGACACCTACGTCGGGGCCCTGGCCGCGGCTCTCGTCCTGGGGGAGGACCTCGATTCTGCCATCGCCCATGCCTCAGCCGCTGCAGCTGCAGCGGTCGCCTGGCAAGGGGCGAGGGCGCCGCTGAAGGCCATGGCCAACGGCACACCAGCTCGGCGTACTGAACCCTCAGTGCACTAACCGAGACCCTGCAACCCAAGGAAAGAAACGAGAGGAATCATGCGAAAGCATTACCGCTACATTGCTGTGGCCGTTGCTGCGGCATCGATCATCGGGCTCACAGCTTGCTCCGGAGGTGGCAGCGGTGATGGCGACGGACCCGCCACCATCACCCTGCTCACCGCGGACCCGCAGAAGAACCTTCAGCCGGCGATCGACGGATTCGAGAAGGCAAACCCGGACATCACCGTCGAGTACGAGTACGTGCCGTTCGACCAGTACAACAACCTGATCGAGCAGCGGATCGGCAGCCAGGACCCCGGCGTCGACGTCTACGCGGTGGACTCGGGCGCCGTTGGTGCTCTCGCCAGCAAGGGCTACCTCGTTGACCTCACCGACGACTTCGCGGACAAGGTGTCCAAAGGGTCGCTGCCGGCCACGAGCGAAGCCAACACCTTCGACGGCAAACTGTGGTCGGTCCCGATGTGGACCTCGATGCAGTACCTCTACTACAACAAGGATCTCCTCGACGCGGCGGGCATCCCGTACCCGTCGCAGAACCTCGACGAGGCCCCGACCTATCAGCAGCTGCTCGAGGACGGCAAGAAGGCCCAGGCGGCCGGAGCGACGTGGGGGCTGCTGTTCGACCAGATCAACCGCTACTACCAGCTGCAGCCCATCATGGAGTCCGCCGGCGGCGGCTCCGGCGTGACCGGCGATGACCTCCTCACCGCGGACATCAACAACACCGGTTGGGTCGACGCGATGGACTGGTACTCGAAGCTCTTCGCTGATGGCGTCGCACCGCGCGGCGTCGCCACCGAGCAGCTGCCCGTACTGTTCTCCACCGGGCAGGCCGCCTACATCGTGAGCGGCCCCTGGCAGGCCACCACCAACGCCGCGGAGGGCAAGGTCAACTACGGAATCGCCGCGAACCCCGTGTGGGAGAACGGCACGCCGGCCATGTCGACCGGTTCCTGGAACCTGGGCATCAACCCGGCAACCGACAACCTCGAGGCATCGAAGAAGCTGGTCGACTACCTCGGGCTGACCAAGGACGGGAACAGCCTGGCTGCTTCGGTCCTCGGCATCGCGCCAACGTTCAGCGAGTCCTTCGACGACTTCGTCGGTGGCCTCGACGATCGCGACGCGCCGAACACCGCCGGCATGGGTGCTCTCACCTCGGATGAACTCAACAACATCGCCGTCAACCGCCCCAACTCGCCAGGATTCACGCAAATGGCAGATGTGACGGGACGCGCGTTTGAGGACATCCGCAACGGGCAGGACGTCAAGGGCACGCTCGACAAGGCCCAAGACGAGCTCCAGGGCCTGTGGGATCGTCTCAAGTGACAACTGCAACTCGGGTAAACCGGGAGGCGGGCCACCAGCCCGCCTCCCGGCGCCGCCGGCGTGGAGGCGGCATCTGGAAGGTCGCCTTGCTGTTCCTGGCGCCGACCGTCATCCTGCTCTTCGTCCTGCGCGTGATCCCCACCATTGGTGCGGTCATCGAGAGCTTCCAGCGCAGCGCCAGCCGCCTCGCACCGCCGAGGTTCGTCGGCTTCGACAACTACGTCGACCTCTTCTCTGATGGTGATTTCGCTAAGGTGCTCGGCGTCACAGGCCTGTTCATCGTCATCATCATCCCGTTCCAGGTTGCGATCGCAGTCCTGCTCGCGGTGCTCCTGAACGAACGATTCCCCGGCCTCGGCGTCGTGCGGGTCTTTATCTTCGTTCCCGTCGCCGCACCCGCAGCCGTCGCGACCGTCATCTGGGGCGTCGCATTCCAGCCCCAGGGACCCATCAACGCCGTACTCGAGGCGGTCGGGCTGCCCGGCCAACCCTTCCTCACGTCACCCGATCAAGCGTTGCTGTCGATCATCATCCTCATGTCGTGGATCGGGATCGGGTACTGGACTTTGTTCCTCGTCGCGGGCCTGCAGGACATCCCGATCGAGCTATATGAAGCGGCGTCGATCGATGGTGCCGGATGGTGGCGCTGCTTCTTCTCGATCACCCTGCCTAACCTGCGCCGGACACTCTCGTTCGTGATCGTGGCCAACACGGTCGCCAGCCTGATCGCATTCGTTCCGATCGCGATCCTCACCAAGGGCGGCCCGGCAGACAGCACCCGCCTGATCATGTTCGACACCTACAACAACACCTTCGTGTTGGGCGATGTGAACCTCGGCCAGGCCGAAGTGACGATCCTCCTGATCGCGCTGATCGCCATAACCGCTCTGCAATTCCGGTTGCTCGGCAAGGAGAAGTCATGAGCCTGCCTAACAAAATCGGGACAACCCGTCCCCGCCGCGTCATAGTGGCGATCGTCGCCTGGGTCATCGCGATTCTCTTCGCGCTGCCCCTGGTCTGGATGCTCTCAGGCAGCTTCCGAACGAAGGGTGACTTGTTCAGCTCGGTCTATCCGTTCAGCCCGAACATCCTGATTCCGCGTACCTTCACGCTGGACAACTACGCGTCCCTCCTCAACGGTCCCTTCGCGCTCAGCGTGTTCAACTCCATCTTCGTGACCACGGTCACGGTGATCGTCGGACTCCTGCTCAGCTCCATGGCAGCGTTCGCGCTGGCCCAGATGAAATTCCGGGGCGCCAACATCGTGTTCGCGGTGATCGTGCTCAGCTTCCTGGTGCCGTTCGACGCGATCGCCGTGCCGCTGGCCAACGTGTTCCGCGACTGGGGACTGAGCAACAGCTACATCGGCCTGATCCTCCCCGGAATCGCCAACGGATTCGCGATCTTTGTGCTCCGACAGTTCTTCCTCGGCATCCCTGGTGAGCTCGCTGAAGCAGCCCGCATGGACGGCCTGTCCTGGTGGGGCATCTTCTGGCGGATCTATCTCCCGCTATCCAAGCCCGCCCTCATCGGGGCCGGGTTCACCCTGTTCCTATTCCAGTGGGGGGCTTATCTCTGGCCGTTGCTCGTGGCCACCAAACCATCCGTGCAGCTCGGCCCGATCGCTCTCGCGAACCTCGCCACCTCGCAAGAAGTGAACTTCGGCGCCATTTTCGCCGGCGCGGTTCTGCTCACGATCGTGCCGCTCGTGCTCCTGCTCGTCTTCCAACGACACTTCACCGCCTCGCTCGCCTCCACGGGGAGCAAGGGCTAGCCCAGAACGGAACCAATGAACCTCTTTCTCGATACCGACATCGGCTCCGATGTCGACGACGCACTCGCACTCGCACTTATCGAAGGATCACCAGAACTCGACCTCCGGGGCATCTCCACCGTTTACGGCAACACGCGTCTCCGCGGCCAGCTTGCCCGCCGTTACCTCCGCCTCGCGAACGGAGACACATCCCTCCCGATCGCAGCAGGCGCAGAAGCCACCCGCAGCGGACTGGAGGTCTGGTGGGCCGGCCACGAGGGAAGCCTCTTCCACGACCTCGACGCCGAACCCGTCGACGAGAACGGCATTGAGCTCCTCCGCCAGACCGTAGCCAACAACCCGGGCCTAGTAGACGTGCTCGCGATCGGGCCACTAACCAACATCGCGGCCGCACTCGATGCCGATCCCGACTTCGAGAAGAACGTGCGCCGCCTCGTCATCATGGGCGGCGACTTCCGCGGCGACCGGATTGCTGAGCACAATTTCAAATCCGACGTCGCTGCAGCGCAGCGCGTGTTCTCCTCCGCCATCCCCATCATCGTGGGTGGACTCGACCTCACTCTGCAGGTGAAAATCGGCCCAGCCGAAGTCGACCAGATCGCCCAGTCCGGTCCGCTCGGCGAGATCCTGGCCGAAGAGATCCGGATCTGGTGGAAGTTCAACGACCAGCGCGGAGCACACCAATGGAACTCGCCCCACGACCCAATTCTGGCGCTATGGCTCGCTAAGCCCGAACTGTTCATCGCTACCCGAGCTCACGTCGGGATCAACGACGCCGGCGAAACCCGCGAGCAGCTCGACGCCCATGGCACAATCCAGATCCTCGACACCCCCAACCCCGACGCGGTTGCAGCTGAGATCGTCCGCCGCATCGTCGCCGCATCGCGCAGCGCAGCTGCGAACCAGCCCGCCAGCGCTTAGCGGCGAAGACTCTGCTCGGGCTCGCCAGCTCGGGCGGAAAAGAAGTCGTCCCGCGCTCTCCTCAGAGGAGTCCACGCCCGACCGGGAGAGCGCGGGTCGGCCCGACCAATTGTCCGTCCGCCCTCTCGTGGGCGACAACCCCAGGAGCGAAACGCATCATGAGCTACGTGACAATCAGCCAAGACGCCGCATCTGCCTGTCGAGCTGGGTCTTACGTAACCCAGTCGACGACGGAACCGAGAACCGAGCATGCTTGTGCAGGGACGTATGTATCCTCGTCGACCGATACCGCACCAACGCCCCACATTGGGTCATCTTCATATGTCACAGGCGCAGTCGCCTAATCGACCGCCCGTGCGTCGGCGCTATGGACGTGTCGGGAATGCGGTCTACTTCGGCTCACGTGGCATAGAACAGGCAAGTTTCGTTCCTAGTCGGCCCGGGGGAGGGTCAACGGGGCAACTACCTCGGCGGGATGGCGGCCGACGGCTCGGTAGACCGTGGCTCGCCCGATGGTGAACAGATCAGCGAGTTCCGCGATGGTGTGATCGCCGGCGCGATGGAGCGCTGCGAGGTGTCGTTCTTGAGCAGGGGAGAGCTTTGGCTTTCGACCCTTCATCTTGCCCTTCGCGACCGCGAGCTTCATTCCCTCGCGAGTGCGAGCTCGGATGAGGTCCGATTCGAACTCGGCCACCATCCCGAGCACATTGAAGAGCAGCCGGCCCACGGGGTCGGTGGGATCGTAGATCGAGCCGCCGAGGTTCAGTTTGACCCCGCGGCGCGTGAGATCTTCCGCGATGTCGCGGGCGTCGGGGAGTGATCGAGCAAGCCGATCAAGTTTGGTGACGACGAGAGTGTCGCCAGCGCGGCAAGCAGTGAGCGCCTTCTCGAGCCCGGGCCGTTCACGGTTCCGACCAGTGAGGCCCTTATCGCTCTGGATATTCTCGGCGTCGACGCCGAGCTTCTCGAGGCCGGCTATTTGGCTTGCGATGTCCTGGCTGTCGGTTGAGACGCGAGCGTATCCGATGAGCATGCGGACAGTCTCACATGAGCCACCAGCACCGGACTCTATTTCGGACGGGTTTCGTGAGACGCGGGAATCCGCGGTTCAATGGTCGCGTCGGCGGCGTCCGGTGCACGACCGTCTATCGGACGAGCGCATGCCACGGGGATGGTCGAACGCGCCAAGCTTCACTTGAATACTTACCGTCGACTCTGGTGGGCGGCGAGCAATGGGTCATTGCGTCAACGACCATGAAAGACTTCGGAACCGTGGATGCTTACGCTCAATACGCCCGTTGGCGCCGCGCCCGACCCCTCGGTCTCGAAAACCGGCGCCTGGCAGCCATGCTGGGCGACTTCGTCTATGAGACCTCCAGCGCCGAGGACGAGTCGCGACGAATCCTTGAGCTCTTGCATGCTGTGGGGAGGCAGACACTCTCAGCCAAGGATGACGTCAAAGCTCTAGAGCTGTTCACTAGCGAGCACAATCGAGAGCAGCGACGAGCCGACGGCATCGAGGAGAAGCATGTCTCCTGGGGCCGCATCGATCGGCTATCGCAGCAGATCATCCGAGTCCTGTCGCAAACGCGGGCTCGGACGGACCCCGACTTCGTCGAGAATCTTGACGCGTTGAATCGAATGTTCGCCACGACAGAGGCGTTGCGCGGGTTTCGAAATCGGGTCGATCATCGCGCTCCAAGTGACGGCGGGGGGAGATTGCAGTTCTATCGAGACAGCGACAGCCCTGTCAGCCCGCGCATAATCTGGGGTTGGACTGAAGTCGCTGCCAGCTACTGGTCCAACCTCACTCGCATCGGAAATGCGATCTCCATGGCTACTGGGATCGACACCTTCACGTCGAGAGTGTCGAACGATTCCGCGCCACTGCAATGGCCCCCGCCTGGCATCTCAATTCATGGACTGCGCGTCATCCAAGACAGCGGCATACCGGTTCCCCAACAGCAAATGAGCAACGCGCAGGCGGACTGGCTTGGCCTTACTCATCGGTGGAAACGAAAATCACTATGACGCCTGGCCCCCACTCGATTAAGGGACATAGAACTCGTGAGGTGCGCTAGCTTGCACTGAAAGCGCTCCTCCCGGACCGCCGCCGCTCACCGTTATCGCATAGGGCGTTCCCGACCCGTGGTTCCTGCCGGCGCACGAGCATTCACACAACCATGAGTTCTCTGGCTTGCCCTTCTTCCAGCATGCCTCGACGCACTTTTCGATTCCGCCGTACTGGATGACCTTCACTTTCCCATAGCGGGCTGCGAGTCCCAGAATGACTTCGTTTGAGTGAGGTCGCGATACGGTCCAAACCCCGCCGCCATACTGGACCTGGCCCTGGCGAGATGCGCTGATCATGTCGCCGAGGATCGTGTAGCCGCGCCCATTGCCTTCATATGGCAGGTTTCGGATCTCGGTCCTGTGGTTCGGCCGGATCGTCACTGTGATGACGCTCATGGGCAGAGCGTAAAGCGTCTTAGGCCGACTTGGATACCCCGCAGTTCGTTGCCCGTGCTCGAAAGATGATTAGATCCAATCCGCGTTGTAAGGCCGCGTGGTTCGGCATGCGGCTACTTCACTCGGGCGCGAGTAGTTGGGCCATCAGGGCCCGAGGCGCCGCCGTCGTGGGCGAGCACCCACGGATCGGGCTCGTTCCTCGACGGAGTCATCGGAGCTGAGGACATAGGCGGACTTTTTCAGCACATATCCGAGCTGCTGAATATCCTTCGAGATGCGAACCAATGCATCGGGTGCCACGAGTTCATGTTTGCTTGCTTCGATGTCAATCTCGAACACAACCTCCCATCTGTGGAGGTGCTTTTCGCTTGCGACTGCTGCATTCTCACCGGGCCCGACGTATGTTACCGATACTGAATGTTGGGCCTTTATGAAGGCCTGCTCGAAGAGACTAGGGCGGCGAGGGAGATCGTCTTTGAGAAGGTAGCGTTTACGTTGGCCTGGCATGAGTTGCGGGATGTTGGTCTTCCCAGTGAATAGCTCCTGCTGCCATTGCGACTTGAATGGCTCGCTCTCTGGGTACGGCGCAATCTTTAGGCGTATGTCGAGTGCCTCCGAATTGCCAATGTTCTCGACGATGAGATCGACCGCCTGGACGTACGAGTTACGAGGGTCCCGCGCCTCGAGCCGGCGCAGCTCGTAGTAGACAACTACGCGCGGCCGAAGGAGCTCGAGATTGGAGGCTTCAAGCTGATTGTTCGATCGGGCGAGCTCCCGATTCGAGGCGATCAACTCTTTTAGTTGCTTCTTGGCTACCTTGTAGGCCAGGTATGCGAGCAAGACGGCGGCGCCGGTTCCAACGACAGCGATGAATGCCCAGAGCGCTTGCCACTCATCTGGAGTTGGGAACCCAGCCCATCGCCACCAAGTGGGACCCACGTCATAATCCCTCAGCACGTTCAGGCCTTGGTGACGCGGCCGTCGAGACCCTCGTACAAATCGAAGTTTCGCTCACCAATCAATGCGACGAGGGTATCGAATGCCTCGCCCAGGGGAACCTGTGTGGTCAAGTCGTTGGCTTCGTAGGCCCGAATGGTCGGCATCGTGTCGTTCAAGTCTGCGAGGAGAACATAGAACTTCTCGTACTGTTCGTCGCGGCCCGCCGGGTCTTGCCGACCGGTGAAAAGTCGAAGCCGCGGCCCGGCGTTGAGGAACGTGGACTTTCGACGCCCGGTGCCGTCTTGCTCGGCGCCGACGTCAAAGATCAGGAGCGCGGCGAGCACTGCGTATGGGAAACGGCGGTGGAGCGTTACGGCTTCGTTGAGCAGATCGGCGCGCCGGTTCGTGAGGTTCTTCTGATAGTTCAATGTTCGGCTGTCTTTGAACAGGATGGTCTTAACGCTCACCGCGAGGATGAGGCCAGATTCTTCCGTTGCCCAGGTAACGTCGACTTTCTTGGCGCCGATGCCTCCCGCGAGTCGACGCTCGGCCCCGCTTCCGCCGACCTCGCCTGGGCCGGTCGGCCGAGCGCCATCCATCCCTCGCGCGCGGAGCTCTGCCGAGACGGCAAGAGCGACTGCGGCAGACAGCTTTTCGTTGTAGTTCTTCTTGGTCGCCTGCGGTGCGTCGTTGCCGGGTTTCGAGCCGCAGGACCGAATCGCGGCGATGAGGCGGTCGTCAATTGTTACCACGCCGGCTCCTCGCTTCTCGTCGACCAGCGAGCGCGGCACGAGCGTCTCTGATCTCCGCCACCTCCGGCCGGCGCATGCCGAGTGCTCGAACCAGCAACACGTCATCGACCAGTTTTGCTGCTTCGAGTACCTTCCCGCTACGGAGCTTCCCAGCTACCTGAGGACGGAGGGCGAGAAGTTCATCTCGCGCCGAGACTACTGCAGCGGGTGAGGGAAGAGCCCATAGATCGGCCTCGCCCGGCTCCATCTTCAGCATGCCGCCTCCGTAAGCGCGTCCAGTGAACTCGGCGCCGAGCATCGTGACCGAGTTAAGCGCGGCCAAGGGCAGCAGCTCACGCCCAAGATCGCGGTGTTCTTTTGAGAGATAGACCCCGTGCACCGAGTTGAGGTGAAGAGCACCAGCCGAATTCGTCGTCAATCGGGGCGTGTCGGCGTTCATGTATGTCAGTAGAAGGTCAGCTTTGCTTACGAGTGGCACCCGCCACCAGTCCTTCCGGACCCGACACTTGTAAGCGGTGTCTACCTTCTCGGCCTCGCCCTGAGCGATGTAGGCCTGGGCTGCATCAGAGGGCGCGCCGGACGGGCGGAATAGGAGAGTCCTCTTCCCGCCGCGCCCGAGCTCTGAATGGGCGCGAGTCGAGAACTCAAGGCCGCGGAGGTGGCTGGACCCAGGAGGAGAGAGGCGTAATACGTCAGATTCCAGGCCGAGTTCTGCAACGCGTTCAGGGCTTAGGGCGAAGTATTTGTTGTTACCAGTGACCATGCCAAGGGTCGTCTCGCCCCAGCTCTTGAGAGCAGTGAACGTTCCGTCCAGGATCAGGTTTGCATAAATCCCGGCGGCCTCCGGGCTGACTGTCGATCCCGACCACTTTGCTGCGGGATCGGACGGTGCCCAAGTTGCTGCGGAGGGCAGCTCGAGCGCAAGCGCCGATGCGTCTGTGATCTGACGAATGCGGGCATGATCCGTCGACCCGCCATAGCCGTCGGCCAGAAGCAGGAGGGCTTCCGTCTCAGCTTCAGCGAAGACCCGCTCATCGAACAGGATGAGATCGACTCGATCGAAATTCTCGAACAAGAATCGACGGACCGGGGCCGCGTAGTTCGCGTGCAGTAATTCGGCTGGGAGGACGTATCCGAGTCGGCCCCCCGGTTTCAGCCCAAGTGCGCCATGCACGGTGAAGGCCGCCCACGATGAGGCAAGGCCCGATAGCGCCACTCCGCCCCGGAGCGCTGCGGAGCGTGCCTTCGCACGTGCATCTCCGGAGAAATCCTGGAAGCGGATGTAAGGGGGGTTGCCCACGACTGCGGAGTAGCGGCCTTCGGCGGTTGTGTCAAAGAAGTCGCCGACCGTCATATGCACGTGACCGCCAGCCTCGGCGATCCGCGTTATGCCGAAGTCTGCACTCCACTGATGGAGTTCCACACCGTGCACGAGCGGTGCGGTAGCGCCCAGCTCCTGCAGTTTGGCCACGGCGTGCACCAAGAACTCCGCATCGCCCGCGGATGGTTCCAGTACGGCATCTGACGCCGAGCGCACGGCCCATTCGGCGACAAATGACGCGATTTCGGGAGGCGTGAAGAATGCTCCCCGCGCTTTCCGAAGTGCGGCGCTATCGAGGGGGTCGCGCGCGCTAAGAGTCACAGAGTCATACTGCCCTGTTCCACCGACGCTGTGGGCCAGGCCCACCGTGCGGCGCTGGACGGGGCCTCACGGGGTTGAGGTGGTGGGTTCCTGGCCCGCGATGGCGATAGCAAGCATGAGTATTGCGAACGCCACTGCGCCAACGAGGGCGAGCAGCACTAAGCCGTTGAGGATGACGCCCGCGATCGCCGCACCTCGGGCGGCTGGCTCTGATTTCAGAGCCAGCAGTCCGAGCACGAATCCGAGGACGGGTGGCACGATGGTGAACCCGACGAACAGCGAGAGAATGCCGAGCGCGAGCGACCACCCGGCTTTGAGTCGGGCGGGCCTGGCGTAGACAATCGGCTGCACGATGTAGACCGGCTGAGGGGGGCCGGCTTTTGGGGGTGTGGCGCTCAAAGTGCGCCTCCTCTCGGTCGATCAGTTGGTGACGTTGAGTGGGCCGTCGGTGTATCCGAAGTCGACGTGTTGGTGATTGCAGGTGTCATCGAATTGCGTGATGTGTGGCCACTGTTCGCCGTTGCGGCAATAGATCTGGCCGGCTCGCGTGCCGTCCGGCGCGACCGATGACAGGAGGTCGAGCAGGGCGAGGTTGTTCTCCCCGTCGTTGCCGAGGTCGCCGCCGTTGATGGAGAAGAAGTCCACGGCGTAGCCGCCGCCTTTGAAGTAGTGGGCTGAGCCGGTGCCTGCACCTTCCAGGGAGCCGGTGCAGTGCCGGTTGAGGTCGGAGACTCCGACCGAATCGAACTTCTGGACCGCGAGGGCGATGAACTGCAACACGCGAACGTCGATCGTGCAGCCGTCGACCGCAGTGCCGTTGGCCATGTTCGTGATCTGCTCCGCGTACCGGTCTTCCGCGAGGATCAACGACCCGTTATCCATGGCGGTTTGCAGCTGCTGTGCGACTTGCCGAGCGTCACCGGAAACGCTGCATGCCGAGCCCGCAGAGCCGCCGAGCTTGGCCAGGTAGTCGGTCACCGCGACCGCACCGGGGCGGGATTTCACGTAGTGATACGGATCGGAGTTGCCCTGCACGGCGTTGATCGCGATCGAGGGTTCCATTTGCTCCCAACCGGCCACGCCTACCAGGGCTTGGTAGAACAACCGCGCGGCCGTTGGCGGGTCCATCCGTTCCGCGACAGTGCCCCACCAGTGCTGCTGCTGGAACAGTCCCATGGAATCGGCCACGGTACCGTCAGGGTTGATCGCGCCGTCACCTTCGCTCGTGTTGTTCAGGCTCGATTCACCGATCGCCGCCTGCACGCCGAGAGTCTGCGCCGCTGCCGGCAACTTCATCGCGGCGGCAGCGTTGATGATCGCGGCAGCGTTCGCCAGCTGCTCGCGTCCAAACCCCGACACATTTGCGTCGGCGGAGATCGCCGCTGCGTTGACCGTGCCGGCCGCAGACGGCGTGCAAGCGTTCGCGGGATCACTGCCAAGGGACGTGATCGCGAGCACCAGGCCGAGGATCAGCGCCATGGGAAGCGCGATCACCGCGAGGACGATTCCACCGGCCTTCATTCCGGGGGTGCCATTCTCTCGACGCGCCACGGCGCCGAGGTCGCCGGCCGCGTCACATAAACCTCATACACGCCAGCATCAGTCGGCACGTTCACACGAAAAACGTAAGCGTTATCGCCATCGCGCACGCTCGCATCCCCGGTGACGGACGTGCACGGCACGGTCGCAGGGTTGACTGTGTTGTACGCGACTGCGCCGGCGTCGGTCAGGAGCGGAGACAGCGCCGCTATCCACTCGCCTTTGCTCACGCTCGGTCGGCAGTACGCCGTGACGGCGGCGACCGCAGCTGCAATAGAGTCCGTCGCCGCGGCCGGGTCATCTTCCGGCTTAGCATCCTGGGGCGGTGTGGCTGGCACACTGGCGCCCGGAGTGCTTGGCGTGGACTCCGTCGTGGGGAGATCGGACTGTGGGACGATCGGCATCGTGTCGGGGGGCACGCACCCGGCGAGAGCGCCGCACGTGACTGCGACCAGCACGAGCAGCATCCCGGCGCGCGCCCCGCGCATCACTCGCCGCCCTCGAGCAGATCAGCAGCCGGAACGGATGTGGGCCCAGAGGATCGCCGCCGCGGCCGGGTCTTCGACGCCAACCCGAGCGTCTTCAGTTCCGACTCCGTCCAGCCCGTTCTCAGCGCGGCCCTCCGCGCTGTACTGGCCTTCGCCTCTGCTTCCGCCAAGTTGTCGGCTGCTGCCTGGGCCAGCTCCACAGCCTGCTGCAGCGCTTCTCCGGCAGTGATCTTTGCTGCGACCTGTTCGTGCACGAGTTCTTGAACTGTCTTCGTCATATGTAGAAGCGTAGTTCCCATATGGCCAAATGACCATCTGTAAGATGTCATTTAAGAGCAATGGGACAGATGCACGTATGCTACGGTGCTTCGCCGTAGTACATTCGATGCATGCGCGGGGGTCTGGTGTTCTTTCGAGGGGCGGGCGCGGCGGCGCGCGCCTACCTCGAATCCGATCACTCGCATGCCGACGAGTATTACCTCGCTGACGCGGGAGCCGTCGCAGACTGGACGGCCTGGGATAGCAGCGGCCAGGAGCAGCGCACCGCGGCACTGGACGGTACGCAGTATCAAGCGTGGGTCGATTGGCTCGATCCCGAGAGCGGGGCGGAGCGCGGCATCCCGCGGGACGAGACACGCATCAACCGCAACGGTGAGATTGTCGTGAATCCGGCCTCGCCACGGTTCGTGGAAATGACCGTGAACTGCGACAAGAGCTTGTCCGTCGCCGCGGCGCTGGATCCGCAGGTTTCGGCCGCGCTCGATGACGCACAGGCGGCGGCGGGGGAGACCATGAACAGGTATATGGCGCAGAACTCCGTGACCCGAATTGGTGCACGCGGTCAGCAGCGTCTCGTGCCGGTCGAGCGCATCGAATCCGTGTCCGTGGTGCACCGCTCATCCCGTGCGGGCGATCCGCACCGCCACGTGCATGTGCAGTGGAACACCCGAGTGTTCGCCGAGGGGAAGTGGCGTGGTCTACACACGGCCGCGACGTTGAAGCAGCAGGGCGCGCTGCGCGGCGTGGGCGAAGCCGCTATCAACTCCGATATGCGGTTGCGTACCGCTCTGGCAGATGCGGGATTCGCCTTCGATCCGAACACCGGCAAGGTGACAAACCTCGAGCAGCAGGCGCGCGCTATGTCGAAGCGGGCGAACCAGATCCAGGGCAACATCACCCGGTTCGAAGCCGAGTGGCGGAAGGAACACCCAAGCGCTGAGCCGGACGCCACGGTGCGGCGGGAGTGGGACCGGAAGGCATGGTCATTCGAGCGCCCCAGGAAGCGGCAGGCGACCGAGAACGCGGAGGCCAAATGGGTCAGTGAGCTCCGCAACGACGGCCTGCAGGTCGACGGATTCGCCCGACTAGATCGACCCGCAGTGGCGACACTCGACCAGCTGGACCGCGCCGCAATCGCAGAGCATGTGGTCACCGTGGCCGGCTCGAAGTCGTCGGCCTGGTCGCTCGCTGATCTGGAAGGCCAAGTAGGCGTGGCGGTCGGGCAAACCAGCGTCCGTGCTACTCCGGAAGAAGTGACCGTGTTCGCTCGTACGGTCGCGGCCGAGGTCGCGGCGACTCTTCCGCAGTTGCCCATGGAGGTGTCCGGCCAGATACCCACCTGGGTGCGTCACTTCACTAGTGAGCGGGTGCTGCGCATCGAGCGAGAGCTGCGGGCGAGCTTCACCGAGCGCGGCCTGAACTCGGGCCTGGCCGTCGACGTCGCTGCGCCCGATCTGCCCGGCCTGAATGCCGAGCAGTCGACGGCCGCTCGCGTCCTCGCGACCCGCGCACCGCTCGTCGTAGTTGAGGGCGCAGCCGGTGCTGGCAAGACGACGATGCTCGCCGTGGCGCGCGACCTCGCAGCCCATGACGGTATTCGTCTCGTCGTGCTCGCACCGACTCTGCGCGCCGCCAAAGAGGCAGCGTCAGCGATCGGCGCGCAAGCGTCGAGCGCTCACAAGCTCGTGCACGAACACGGCTTCCGCTGGAGCGACGATGGCCGCTGGACGCGCCTTGCCCCGGGCGACGTCGACTCGACAACGGGCGCCGTCTACCAAGGGCCGACGCAGGCATTCGCACTCGACCCCAACACTCGCCTGGTGATCGATGAAGCCGGGATGCTCGATCAGGACTTGGCGCACGCAGTGATGACCGTAGCCGACGAAAGACGCGCAAGCCTCGCTCTCGTGGGCGATCGCGCACAGCTCCCTGCGGTCGGGCGCGGAGGCGTGCTCGACATGGCCGTGGCCGCGCACCCGCGCCCACTTGACCTCTCCGAGCTCTACCGCTTCCGCGAGAACGGATACGCCGATCTGACGTTGCAGATGCGCGATCGCCAATCGCCAGGCGCGCTGTTCGACGACCTCGAAGCCCGAGGCAACATCATCGTGCACGGCAGCCCCGAGGAAGCATGGGCAGCGATCACCGAGGACGTTTCAACCCGCGCCGCAGCCGGCGCCAGCGTCGCCGTCGCAGTACCCACGAACGAGCAAGCCGCGGAGCTCAACGCCATGGTGCAAGCAGCCCACGCCGACGCGGGCCGCACCCGCCAGCCCGCGGTCGAAATCGCGGGCACGGACGGTCTGACCCTCCGCCTGGGCGACCGCATCATGACCAGGCAGAACGACAATGAGCTGGGAGTGGCCAACCGCGACACCTGGACCGTGGATCGGGTCCACCGTGACGGCTCCGTGTCCATCAGCGCCGGCGCACGAGAAGCACAGCTCCCGCGCGCATACGTGGAGGAGAACACCCACCTGGCCTACGCGTCGACTGAGTACGGGGTGCAGGGCGCAACCGTGGACTACGGCCACGGAGTCGTTACCGACTCGTCGTCGGCGCAGGCGGTCTACGTCGCCGCGACCCGCGGCCGCGAGCACAACGCGCTGCACATCGTGGCAGGCGACCGCGCCGAGGCTCGCGACGTCTTTGTGGCGGCCATGAACCGTGAAGCCGGCGACCGAGGCACCGAAGCTGCACGTCTAGGCGCGTTGCGTGATGTTGAGGGCGTTGTGCTGCCCGAGGAGTACGACGCCGGCGTGCGTGCCGCACGTCTCGCGGCCGAGGAACGAGTTTTCCAAGCCGAGATGCGAGCGTGGGAAGCTGCGCAGGAGCGTTGGCAGAGCCGCAACCCCGGCTTGCCAGTTGAGGAATACCCGATCGCGGTCATCGCCGCGGAGGCCGTCGAAGCAGAGGCGATCACCGCGCGAGACTCGCTCGAGAGCGGGATAGTCATCGAAGCCGTCACCGTGGGGGAGAAGCAGTGGGAGGCCGACTACGCTGCCCTACGCCAGGCTGAAGCTGCAGCCGAGTCGGCATCGATGTTCCGCCGTCGGGCTGCCCAGAAAGACGCCGAGGCGGCCCGGGCCCGCTTCCAGAGCCGCCACAATGCCCTGGCCGCTCCAGCCCCCAGCCCGGCACAGAGGGCCGCGTGGGCGCGGGCCGCGATCGCGCCAGGTGCGAATGCTCGACTCGACGCAGCACGGACGGCAGAACAGGCCGCGATCACTAAGCGGGAGCAACTGCAGGCGAATCCACCCCCGAGCGTTGGCCAGCCAGACGCGCCGCGGCCGGGAACCCCGCAGGATGAGGTCCGGAAGGATGCGGCATATCGGGCGCGACGCGCCAGCTGGGAACGGCAAGAGGGTGCCTCGAAAGGCGAGACTGCGCAGCACGCCCGCATCCCGCAGCGGACGGCCGACATTTCAACGGCCCCGGAACGGTAGGGCCGTTGCACCGTGGATTCGCGCTCTGATCGACATTGGAAGTTCTGGCGTTGGCTCGGCGGCACCGTCGTCATTGCAGTCGTTGCATAGGGCCCGCTGACGCCCCGGACGTAGATAATGCAGAGATGAGCACCCCGCAGCCCGAAGCATCTGAGCCGGAGACGGCACGGTCGGATGAAGCGCCTCGTGCCTCCGAGCAGAAACTGATTGCCAGCGCTCGGCGTTGGGTGGATGAGGCGCTCTCGGCGTGGCTCGAGGAGGATTACGAGAAGGTTGCGCTGGTTGCACCGGTAGCAGTCGAGCACTTAGGCAAGGCTGCTCTCTGGCGCACCAGCCCCGTGCTGGTGATGGAGATCAACAGCGAGCCGAGCCTTCTCGCTCTCGTGCAGCGGCCGGATCTTTCGCGTCCAGGCGTCAAGACTGTGACCTTGCGACCCCTGCTGAGCCGGCTCGACAAGGTGATCAAGGATTGTCCTGTTCCCGAGATCCGACGAAATCGAATGGCTGATGCCCGGAACGGCGCTGCTCACGCTGGTGGCGCGACGGACGTCCTCAACGTGTTGCTGGATTGCCTGTCGGTGACGCAATGGTTACTGGCTCATTTGTCGATTGAACCGGGAAGCTATTTCGGTGGCCACGTGGAGCTCGTGAGCTCGCTCGCAGATCGCGAGCGAGCCGTTGTGTCGCGTCAGGTTGCCACGAAGAGGCTGCGCGCTCGGGGCCGTCTCGCCAAATTGGAAGAGACGTTGGGTCGCACAGTGTTTGAAAGCACCGCCATTGCTCTTGAAGGAGAGCGGTTGTTGTTGGATTCGCAGCAATTCGTTTCCGGGGGGACCAGTGCGGACGCGCGCTGTCCAGAGTGTGACTCGATCGGGAGATTGATCGGATTTCCCGACGCTGCGACTGAGATGGAGTGGGATGTCGAACCTTTGGGGGGCGGCTCTTACGCACACATCCCGATGCCCTATCTCGTGGCTGTTCTGAGTCCTCGTGCATTCGTGTGTTCGGTTTGCAGCCTCGCGCTGCAAGGGCAGGATGAGTTGGCCGAAGCTGGCTTGCAGTCGAGCACCTTTGAGCTCGATGAGGCGGAGCTAGATGAACCTGGATTCGTCCTCGCGGACTTCATGCGCAACAAGCTGTATGACGACTAAGCGGACGAATCGCTCATTTTGAGGGAGCGAGTGATCGGAAGATTCGCACCCCCGAGTGCGCGTCGATAACGGTTCATCAGGAGTAGGTGCACCGTGAACCGATCGGGCGACGTGATGCGGACGCATCGTCGGAGGTTAGGGCAATAATTGCGATATGGAGCGCCCGGTCGAATTCGTATCAGCTCACACTCCAACGAGCCAGTCCGGCTATGGCATCGAGTGGGCAGTGGCCTGGGAAGAGCCGGACGGCAGCTGGACTCGCGGCGACGTCGTCAGTGAGGACGATGCGCGACGGGCGGCCGAGTCCAATCCCGGACAGATTGTCATCTCCAGAGAAGTGCTGGGCTGGAAAGAATCGCCAGCATATGAGATCCAGCCCGCGTACGACGGCAACATGGATGAGCTTGTCGCTGAAATCATTCTCGAAGAAAACGACATCGTCCGCGCCGGCCTCGCCCGCGGAGCTGATGTCGCAGTTACACACATGGAATCACCCGGCAGCAGGGTCGCTCACCGGATCTCCTGCCTCAGTCTCGAGGGTCAGTTCGATCGCTCACGCGTCTGGACCACATACTTTCGCGAGCGGTTACAAGAGGACCGAAACTTCCGTCCCGCGCTCCCGTCATTGTTCACACCAGACGAAGCACGCGCAATTACCGGCCTTCGATCTTGCAAAATTTGCTGGCCAAACATTGGCGGCACCGACCTTCCCCCGACCCGAAAGCTGTACGCGGCAGGGCTCAAAGGCCACCACATCGGTCGCGTCATCGCTGATGAGAACGGTCTCGAGATCGGCACCGTCAAGGAGGTAGTGATCACTCGGAGCTCTGCCCCGGGAGACCGCTTCGGAACTGAAGCAGTTACCGTCGTGACAGACACAAAAACTCTTCAACTTGACCCTCGAACCAGAATGCAGATTCGCTCCACGGTCGAAACACCCGAGGCCGCCGCCCGGGAAGCAGCCATTCGATCTCGAGTCGGCCTCTAGCGTTATGGTCACCCCGGAGACGAGTGACGCCACCCAAGACGGAAACACAATATCCGGGCCTCTCACGCTGACTATTGAGCACCTGACCGGCCCGGCCCGCGAAAACCTCGGCGACTCTGCCAGCCTCGCATCTGAGCGCATGATGCGGATCATCCAAATTGGTGCGGACTGCCGGCCCGACGAAGCACCGGTCCACTTCGTCTTCACCGGAGACTTCATTCAGTCAGTGAAAACGCGACTAGGGGAGGGGTCGAGCTACGACACTCAGCGCGGCGCCAACTCGACCATCGCACGCACCATGCGACGAGATGACGAGGGATACGACATCATTTACGATGCTGCGTTTCTCTTCAGCCTCGCGCAAGATCCACCAGAAGACATTGCTGCCCTAGACGCGGTCCTTGATCACGTCGCCGCTCATGAACCGCAGCATGTGGCCATGGCTTGGACGCGAACCGACGCCGAGCATTTCCAAGATCTCGTCACACTCGAGCCTGTTCCCAGACGCTTCCGAAAAAGCATGGCCATCGTTATCGAAGAGTATCGATGCGAGCGAGCAGCCAACAAGATTGCCCCATCTGCTTCGACACGAGCCTCCGCCTTTCACGCCGACATTGCTCACTTCAGAGACTCCCTCAACGCCTCACTTGCGATTTGCAACAGCGACATAAGCACTGCACTCTTCATCGCGATGACCGCTGTATCGGAACTCTGGAAAGCGATGGGATACCTTGCTGCGGAGGTGGCAACGGTCGACGATGGCCAACCGCCTACCGAGCCTGATTCGTCAATTCAGGGATGGGAACCCTACGTCGGAGAAATTTGGCCCGTGGTCCGTCAGATTCTGGCGCTTGCCCCGCCTGCAAACGAGCCGACCACAGCCCAGCACCTGGCGACGGTCACCGAACTCCTCTGCAAGGCGGTCAGTTACTGGATGCCAACAATTGGAATTCTGTACGACTACGATGAGCAACTCGATGAGTCCTGCTACTGGACCCGCCCAAGTTTCTAGGGAAATGGCTCGGTCCGTCGGGGCGTGGTTTCGGTGGCGTAGCTTCGCCTTCCAGTTGCAGCGCACATAATCAAGAGGACGCCGGACCCCACCACGAATCCGGCGTCCCGCCTGTCCCTCGCACGCGCCAATGAGATGCGGGGGTGCCTGTGGGCCTCGCAGTCGGGCTTACCGATCCGCGGTGCAGCCCGAATAGACCTTGGAGCAGTGAGGGCTACACAACGTGCGCCTCTTTTGTCGGACGGATGCGAGCGACAGCGATGCGGCCCTGGGTACTAGAGATCCGCAGGGCCCCTGGGCCAGCCTGCCGCCATGCATCGTGGGTGATGAGAGTGCGTCCGGCGACTTTGACCTCGCCTTCTAGAACGACAATCACCACGGTTTCGTCGGGTTCTAGATCGACGCAAGTGTCCCCAATGACGGGGTCGCTGCGGAGGCTGATGTGCCAGTCGTTCTCGGCGGCAATCACGTTCAAATCCTGGCTCGGCCGGATTACCTGCTGAGCGGCGACCCGGTCGCTGCCGTTGAAGCGTGCGACAGAGTAGAGGCCGAGATGGCGCGTCACTTCGTTGATCGAAAGGGATAGGCCGGTTCCGCTGATGGGCATGGGGAGGCGGTCAAAGCCGGTGTAGTCGGAGAAAACAGCGTCATATGAGATAGTGGCGATGCTGATCCTCCATCCGCCCCCTCCAGGTTCGGAACGGCACACGTCCTGCGTGATTCAGGATTCGAAAGTCCTGCTTGTGGCGGGCGCTCGGTGAAGTTCCTCCTTGTGAATTGCACCAGAGGTGGATCGAAGAGGACGGCCCGTGGCACCGGACTTCGACTGGATGATCTCAGCCAGAATCGCGATAGCAGTTTCGTCGGGAGTCACAGCGCCTAGGTCCAAGCCGATGGGTGAGTGTAAGAGAGATAGCGTGTAGCTGCTCAGGTTGCGGGTCGCCAGGGCGGCGATGCGGCGATTGTGTGTCCGCCTGGACCCCATAGCGCCGACATAGGCCACCGGCAATCTAAGTGCGGTCTCGATTAGGGGGAGATCAAACTTATCGTCGTGGGTCAGGATACAGACTACGGTTCGGTGGTCGATTTCCGTGTCTCGCAGATAATCGGATGGCCATCGGATGACTACTTCTGCTCCCGGGAACCGCGTCTCAGTCGCGAACACGGGGCGCGCGTCGCAGACGGTTACACGGTACCCAAGCAACAAAGCATTTCTTGAAAGTGCTGCCGAAAAATCGACAGCCCCAAAAATGATCATTCGCGGCGGAAGCGGCTGGACTACTGCTAATAGAGCTGCGTCCGGCACATGCGCCGCCGGCCGTGTAAGCCGTGTTGCGCCTTCGAGAATGCGGCTCTCAAGGTCCGCCAGAGCAGACTGTCTGAGCCGATTGTCGCGGCCTATCGTGGCCGATCCCGAGGTCGTTCCGGGAAGTAGAAGCTCGGCATCGCCGCCCATCATCAGCACGCCAAAGCCAGCTGGCTCATTCTGTGCAGCTAGCCTCAATTGGGTACTGAGCAGGCTGTCGCTAGCCATACCCGCGCCAATCTCCACGACGTAGACGGTGATCTGCCCTCCGCAGGAGAGGCCGACGGCGAAGGCGTCTGTGTCGGAATAGCCGTATTCGACCACCTGGGGTATGCCGCTAGAAAGCACTGCCTGGCATGTATCGTATGCCGCGCTCTCAACGCAACCACCCGAAATGCTGCCGATAACACTTCCGTCCTCCGTGACGGCCATGGCGGTGCCTAGAGCTCTGGGTGCACTCCCATCGACCCGAATTACTATCGCGACGGCCACGCGCTTGCCCTGCGCGAGCTCGCTGAGCAGCGCACTTGCAAGTTCAAGCATCGGTGTGAATGCCGGTCACTTCAGTGACTTTGCCATGACATCATGTGCCGCCAACTCATGTCTTTCCACCAGTGACTGTTCCAGTCTGCCCGAAATTCAAAGAGGCTGAACCAGCGGGCCTCGAATGAACTCGGGACAGCAATTGGGAGGTCCGCGATGAAATCGCCAACCTCCTCGGTGAGATGGTTGTCGACCATCAGATCGTGGCTCGCAAGCCCCAAATGCCCCGCGAACTCGTAATCGACGACGGGGGTGACGAGGAAATCGTCTACGGGTCGAGACAACGAGAGGATTGCGCGCTTCACCTCTTGCGCAAGTCCACTGAGTTGCGTGTTGACTGAATCCAGATCAGCAGAGAGGTTGATGTCGTACTCAAAGCCGTCACCGTGGACAACCACACCCTTGTTGTAGACAGTAAACGTTCGGGTCGCAGCGAACACTGGTGTCAGTGCATCAATTATTTCGGAGACAGTGGCGTCGGTCGCCAGGTTACCGATCAATGTGGCGTGGGGAGGGAACGCGCTAGCTGAGACGATCCCAAACTGAGCCCTAAGCGCTTGCGTAATCTGGGTGACCGCCCAGCACGTTGCTGGGTCTGGCCGGAGATATATCCCATAGCGCGTTTCGTAACTCAACGATCTTCCTCCCTATTGAAAAGGGGCACCTGCGCGGCCACATCGCACAGGTGCCCCTTCGAATTGTTACTTACTCTCCGAGCTGGGTCTGGTACTGCTCGAGCGCTGCCTTGGCGTCCTCTGCAGCTTGATCGAGTGCTTCGCCAATCGACTTCTGACCCGCCCAGGCAGCTTGAATCTGATTCATGTTGCTGGTGCGGATCGAAGTCATCGCTCCAGTGACGCATCCTGCGGTGACAGTGGAAACGGGGGTGTTCTGAACCTGGTCGATGATCACCTGAGATCCCGGGTTGGCGGCGAGGTAGTCCTTCTCTGTCGCGGAGGAGGCGACTTCCTGGTTGATCGGAACGTACCCGGTCGCCTGGCTGAATTCTTCCTGCGCTTCAGGAGAAGCGAGGAATGAGGTCAGCTTCCAGCCTGCCACCTGCTCCGCTGGCGTTCCCGTGGAACTCGACCACAGTGCAGACCCGCCGATGATGTTGCCCGCGTCCTCGCTCGAGCTGTTCGTCGGGAACGGAAGCGCGGAGTAGTCAAACTGGGCATCGGATGAGAACCCTCCGGCGACTCCCGAGCTGTAAAGATCGAGGGCGACTTTTCCGGCGGTGAAGATGCTGTAAGCGGCATCGCCTCGGGGGTCGCCGTCAACCGCGGCACCGGACGTGTAAAGCTCGGAGATCTTCGAGATCGCGTCCTTGGCATCCCCCGTGTTGATGGTGATGCCAGTGGGAGCTGTGCCATTGCGGCCATTGTCTGGATCGCAGAAGTTCTGGCCAGCCGTAGCGGTTAGCTGTTCGATGTACCAGTCGTCGGACGGCATCGTGAAGCCGGCCTCGCCTGTCTTCTCGGACACAGTTTTGGCAGCTGCCACCACGTCGTCGAGGGTGGCCAGGGGGGTGTCCTTGGATAGTCCCGCCTGGGCCATCAGATCCCAATTGACCCAGAGCATGGGCGTGGAGACGTTCATAGGCACGGCTTCAAGCGTGCCATCAACGGTGTAATAGTTTGCTGCAGCGGGCACCAGATCGTCAACGTTGAGATCTTCCGGATTTGCCTGAGCCAAGCTCGTGGCTGGGATGGTCTGACCCAGGTCAACGAGGAAGCCGGTCGCGACATCTCCCGCAAGCAGAACGGTGGGAACATCATTCGTCCGCACCCCTGCGGTGTATTTGGCCAGAAGGTCGGCGTACGCGCCCTGATACGTCGACGTGACGTGAATCTTGCCTTCGTTCGCCGTATTGAACTCATCGATGAGTTTCTCAAATGCCTCGCCGGCAGATGCGCCGAGACCGTGCCAGATTGAGATCTCCGTCACCCCTGAAGCACTGTCGAGCGCGTCAGGTCCGGGAGCCGCCGAGGTAGAGGACGGGTCGGTTCCGCCGGAGCTGCAGGCAGCCAAGCCTGTGATGAGAGTCGCTGCTACGGCGACTAGGAGCACTTTCTTCTTCATGGGATTGTTCCTTCATTCAGTGGTGCGGGACGGGACTGGTGGTGCGGACGGAAAACTAGCGAAGGGCGCCTCTAGCGAGGCCGTTAACGAGGAACCGCTGAGCGACGATGACGAGAATGATCGTGGGAATTACGACCAGGACGGCTCCTGCGAAAATGACTGCAGGGTTCGCGGCGTCGGAGGCAGCAAGCTGGGATATCCCCACCTGGATCGTGCGTGAATCTGCGGTGTCGGTGATGAGCAGCGGCCAAAAGAAGCCGTTCCACGCGGCCAGTGCGCTCCACATGATGGCCGTGGTGACCTGTGGCTTGCAGGCGGGCATGATGATGGAGAACAGGGTCCTGATGTCTCCGGAGCCGTCGAGCTTGGCTGCCTCCCAGATCTCAAACGGCACTGCAGCAAATGCCTGACGCATCAGGAAGATCGGGTATCCCGCAGCAAGGAAGGGGATGGCTACGGCCAGGATGGTGTTCCTCAGACCGATTCCACTAACAAGTTCGTAATTTGGGATAACAATGGCTTCGCCCGGAATCGCGAGAGTGACAAGGACCAAAGCAAACGCGACCCCTCGACCCCGCCATTTAGGAAACACGAGAGCGTAAGCGGCGAGGGCACCTGTGACGATCTGAGCCGCTGTCTGTAACGTCACTACGCCAATACTTACGAGATATTGCTGAACGATCGGGATCGCGTTGAAGGCGGTATCGAAGTTCTTCAGTGTGAAGTCCGCGAGGCTCGGAAACAGGCCTTGACGAATGAAGGACCCGTTCGGGGTGAACGCGCTGACAAAAGACACATAAATGGGCAGGAAGATGATCGCCGCGATGATCAGGACCACGAAGAATCGGACGATCGACCCTGGCCGAGGAAGCCTGACGCGTTTGCGATGTCGAGCACTGTCTGCCGCGGAGGAGGAGAGTGAGTCGAGCTGCAGGGCGCTCATGAGGTCTTTTCCCTTCCGAAGAGACGAAACTGGATCCAGGTGATGAGGGTCACAAGAAGCACCAATACGATCGCGATGACTGAGGCTCGGCCGAAGTCGGGAACTCCATTGCCGAACGCAAGCTGGTAAAGCCGGTAGACGAAGGTCGTGGTGGATCCGGCCGGCCCGCCCTTGGTCAGCACCTGGATTTGAGCGAACGTCTGAAGTCCAGAAATTGTCTGTGTAACGGTGAGGAAGAGGATGCTTGGACGCATTAAGGGGATTAGTACCCTCCACGCGAGCCGCAGGCCCCCGGCGCCATCGAGTTGGGCGGCTTCAATCACCTCGGGCGCGAGCCCGCGCACTGCTGCGGTCATAACGAGGAAGGCAAAGCCGAACTCGTACCAGGCCGTTGCGATTGCAATTGCCCAGATGGCCGAGAAGGGGTTGGTGAGCCAGTCCGGGCCATCGACTCCGAAATAGCCCAGGATCACGTTCAGGATCCCAACGGACGGGGCGAAGAGACCCGCGAAGACAACTGAGGCCGACGCTGCCGAGTAGGCAAATGGCAGCGAGAACACGATGCTGAAAACTCGTCCACCGAGCAAGCGACTTCGGAGAAGGAGCGCTGCGCACACGGCCGTTGTCGTCGCCATGGCCATCCCAAGCAGAGCGATCACGATGGTCACGAACACAGTTCGTATGAAATCCGGGCTGCTAAACAACGCAATGTAGTTGTCAAACCCCACGAATCGTGTGGGGTTGCCGAGCAGGTCGCTGGTGTAAGTACTCAGCTGAACCGTGCGAATGAGCGGCCATATGACAAAAATCAACAGGAGGGCGATCGCCGGCACGACGAGCCATGGGCCGATCCCATTCTTTCCGAACCTGTGGCGACCCGGTGTGGGGGCAATTCTTGTTCCCATTCTCATCTCCTTCGACTCCCACTCACGGGAACGTTCCCGGCTGCTCAGAAAAGTATCAGCCACTCTCGCGAACTGCAAGTGAACAACTTGTTACGAATCGTTGCGTTTAGATAACACACCTGGTCCCCTATGTGTTTGACCGACAAGACAAACCTCGATCAAGTACAGGCCTATTCGGCGCGCGGCGCCGCTATAGTGCTGCCATGGAACGTTCCCGGAAACTCGCCACAACACGTATCGTCATCTTTGACCTAGGGGAGGTGCTGGCGACACCGCCCGACCTTTACGGTAGACTCGCCACCCGCATCTCGCGCGACGAGAAGGCTGTAGAAGCCGCGTATTGGGCTTACCGCGATGATTACGACCGGGGCGGTAATTCAGACCAATTCTGGGGATCGGTGTTGCGAGACGTAGGGGATTCCACCGACCCCGCCGTCCAAACGGACCTGAGTGACATTGACACTGAGGCATGGACCGTGCTCCGGGAAGATTCCGTCCAAATATTGAAAGACCTCTCCGATCGAGGCGTCCGCGTGGGAATACTTTCCAATGCTCCCCTCGCTATGGCCGCCGGAGCGAGGTCTGCCCCCTGGGCCGACTACGTGGCGGACTGGTTCTTCTCGGGAGAGCTGAAGATTGCGAAGCCCGACCCAAGCATCTACGTGTACGTGACAGCCGAGGTGGGCCTCGCTCCGGAATCAATTGTCTTCATTGATGATCGTCAGGTGAACGTAGACGCGGCGGTTGCTCAGGGCTGGAATGCCTACCTGTGGGAATCCGGGTCCGCAACTCGAGCATTGCTTGAATCACTGGGTTTGCTGTGACGTGTAATAGTGTCACTCGACGACAGCTGAGCGAAGAGGAAACGAGCGGGGATGGCTTCAATGAAGACCAAAACGCCCACCATTAAGGACATTGCGGTCGAGGCCGGAGTGTCCAAATCCGCCGTGTCGAGGGCTCTTCTGGGTCAGGGTGAGGTAAGCCCTGCTACGAAAGATCGCGTCGAGCGCGCGGCGCACAAGCTGGGGTACGTGGCAAATGCCATGGCGGCGGGAATGCGAACATCTGCGACAAGGACCCTAGGCGTGGTTTTTCGCGACGTCACCCGCCCTTTTTACGCCGAGCTCTATGCAGCGATGCAGCAGCGTGCGGAAGTACGGGGATACCGGGTAGTGACCGCCACCAGCGCAGGCGAACTCGACGTTGCGGACGCTCTGGGAGCGCTGCGCGCGCTCATCTCTTTGCAGGTTGATGGACTCATCATCGCTTCCGCCAAGCTCCCGTCAGAGCAGATTACCCCCTACGTCGACCGAGTTCCGATCGTCGTTGCGGGTCGCAAGGAGTCCCACCCCGCGATCACGAGCGTGTACTGCGACGATATTGACGGGGGAACGGCGCTTGCTTCCTATCTCTTGCAGCTTGGGCATCGGCGTATTGCGGTGCCGCTGGTCGACGAAGCCTATTCGCTCAGCCAGCACACTCGTGGTTCAGCGATGATCGAGAAAATCACCCGCTCTGGAGCTGAAGCGGTAGTCCACCCGGTTCCTAGCGATCTCGCCACCGTTGAGGTCGTTGACTCCGCCTTGAGCGATCCCTCGATCACGGCAATGATGTGTCCTACCGACTCGTCCATGATGGATGTTCTGGAGGCGCTGCGTTTGCTCGCCAAATCGGCGCCAGCAGACCTCTCAATTACGGGATACGACGGTCTCGGTCCACTAGCTGCGCCATTCTTGGGGCTGACGACGTACCACCAGCCTGTAGTTGAGATCGGCCATTCGGCTATCGATCTCCTCGTGGACTCGATCGCAGATTCCACCCGTATCGGTGATCACGTAGCGCTCACGGGGCACGTTGTCCGTGGCCGTACGACCGCTGCTGCGCGACCAATGAAGCGCTAGTCTTCTGTCTCCGCCGGCCACCAACTACTTCCAGTCACCTTCGGATCGAGGCTGATGTGCTGGACGGCCTGCTCAAGTATGGACGAGTCGGCTGTGGAGGTAGCTGACACTGCCGCTAGTACGCTCACGCGAGCGTCTTTGCCAGTGCGGACCTTCAGCGATCTCAGAGATAGCTCAGGCCGCGACACGGCCTGAACAACGAGCGCCCGAACACGCTGCTCATTCTTCTCACTGGTCACGACCTCCAGAAGGAAGTCCTTTGTCAGCTCGTCATCATCGTCGGTCGCGACGGGGTCATCCGAAACACGCGTACGGCGGTTGACCATACGGCTCAAAGGCCGGAGCAAGGTGTTGGTGGCGATGATCGCGGCCGCCCCAATGAACGCCATCTCTTCCATCCCAGCCCCTGCCAGCGAGCCAATGGCTGCTGCGCACCACAGCGTAGCTGCAGTGGTTAATCCCCTGATATTGAGACCGTCACGGATGATCACGCCGGCTCCCAGGAAGCCAATACCGGATACCACCTGCGCGGCTACTCGTGTCGGGTCGGCTGTCGCGCCCTCTCCAAGTCCGACGGCGCCAACTATCACGAAAAGGGCGGCCCCGACGGATACCAGCGCGTTGGTACGGATACCAGCGGTTCGTAAGCGCCATTGGCGCTCGAGGCCAATGGCTCCGCCAAGCACGATTGCGATTATGACGCGAATTGTCAGATCCAGAAGGACTAACGGATCACTCATGTTACCTCCAGCCGGGAACGTTCCCGTTGAAGACATGACCGTACACCCCGCCCTGGGATAGACACAAACTCTTGAGCGACCACGGCGCTTGCGGAGGCTCCGCGCGCCTGATACTTTTCATGAACAAACCGGGAACGTTCCCGAATAGGTTCCCTCGTCGAAGCTCACTTGATCAGCCCTACATGGCTGAGTGACGACGACCGGGAAACAATCGACCCCAGAAAGGGAATGCACGCACGTGAGTTCCACTCGATTCGGAATATTTCTCCGCCCTGATGCCGCAACCTGTTGGGGAGTGATTCAGATCACTCAGGCGCTAGAAGCACAATTCGGAATCGTGTCCGCGGGGGGCTTTCCACCACATGCGACCATCGTTGGCAACTTACGGACCGACCTCAATGCCGATGAGCTCGTAACGCTCCTTGACCCCGTGTTCGATGGTCTGGCTCCCTTTCCTGTCTTCAACAAAGGGGTCGAGCGAGGTGGGAATTCCTTTGTGTTCAACGTCAACGAAGATGGCAAGGGCAATCCCAATCTGCCGCTTGGGGCACTGGCCGATCGAGTACGCGCTGCTGTGCGGTCTGCTTCAGTTCACGTCGAAGACTTCCTCGTGCCGCCGGTAGCCAGCTACACGTTCAAGGGGCACCTATCGCTGGCATCCCACGACCTCTACGACAACCCAAACCTTGCTCACGAGGTGGGGGAGTTCTTGGGGGGACTTCCGATTGGCGTACCGGACACGTTTGAAGCCAACGTGTTCTCGCTCTTCGAATTTGAGGGTACTTGGGATGGTGAGTGGTGGCTCTCTATGACCTGGAAACACCAGCACTCCTGGCTGATTCCGTCCCATCAATAGCATCGCCCCCCATGCCCTCGCAGCCCGTCTGAAGGAGCTCCAGCAATGGCTTTGTCAAGTTCCAACCCTCTCGACATCGTTGATATGTCGCCTCTACTAGTGGCAGAACACGCAGCCGAACAGATCGCCCGCGCTACCAACGTGGATCGCCACGATGTGGCAATCGTCTTGGGGAGCGGGTGGGAGGGGACGACCGAAGACATCGGGGAAGTCGTAGCGGACCTTTTAGCTGACGACATCGAAGGATTCAGCGCTCCCGCGGTCGCCGGACATTCGGGACGAATTCAGTCCATCCGACTTCCTGACGGCAAACATGTGCTCGCCATCGGTGCGCGCACGCATCTCTACGAAGGTCATGGTGTCCGGCGAGTAGTGCATAGCGTCCGGACTGCGGCCGCCACCGGAGCCAAGACGCTGATACTGACGAATGGATCGGGAGGGGTAGACGCCAGTCTCCCACCCGGTACGCCAGTCCTGATTAGCGACCACATCAACTTGACCGCCGAATCTCCTCTCGAGGGCCCGACATTTGTGGATCTCACCGACCTGTATTCTCAGCGACTTCGTGATCTAGCGCGACGTGCGATCCCCTCTATACAAGAAGGTATCTACGTTCAGTTCAGAGGACCTCACTTTGAAACGCCTGCCGAGGTGCAGATGATCAAATCGTTCGGGGCGCGAACTGTCGGGATGTCGACTGCCCTGGAAGCAATCGCCGCCAGGGAGGCTGGAATAGAGGTCCTCGGCATCTCCCTGGTCACCGTTCCCGCAGCAGGAATCGGTGCGGACCCACTCGGCCACGCGGATGTTCTTGATGTGGGCGATAGCGCGAAACCTGCTTTGAAACAGCTTCTTTCGAAGTTGTTCTCTGAGATCACCGAAGCATAGGAGATGCTCGTGGACGTCTTCCGTGTATGGAACTCAGATCGGCCCCACCAGCACTTCGTTGATGCCCTAATGGCTGCGGGTGCTATTCGACGTTTCCGAGACGACGAATCATGAAACCTGCGCCGTTTACCTATCATCGCGCCCACGACGTCAATGACGCGATCGAAATGCTAAGACGGCTCGGAGATGGTGCAAAAGTAGTCGCAGGCGGGCAGAGCCTGATCCCGATGATGAACTTTCGGCTCGCCAGGCCCGAGCATCTCATCGACATCGGCCATATTGAGGGCCTCAGCCAAATCGCCTACCACGATGACATGCTTCATATCGGCGCGCTGGTCACGCATCGCATGGTGGAGACAAACGATACGGACGCGTTGACGCGACTTTTCCCACTCATCCAGAACGCGATGAAGTACGTAGGGCACTATCCGATTCGAACGCGTGGAACCATCGGCGGAAGCCTTGCACATGCGGACGCTACGGCCGAGTGGTGCATTCTCGCGATCTTGCTTGATGCTCAAATATCAGTTGCCGGCCCCGACGGAGCTAGATCGATTCCAGCAGCTGAGATGTTCTTCGGTCTTTACACGACCGCCCTGGCCGCAGACGAAATCATTACCTCTGTTGCCTTCCCGCGGTACTCCGGAGCGGGGGTCATTGTCGAACATGCTGAACGACAGGGCGACTTCGCCCTCGCCGCAGTCGCCGCGGCCATTGACTATAACGGTGGCAACGTCACATCCGCTCGCATCGTCGTCGCAGGCGGAGATCCTGTGCCGCAGCGAATGATCGCGGCGGAAGAGTTTCTAGTCTCGTCTGGTCAGATTGGCAATCTGGAGCTCGCAGAAGCCGCGCGCATGTGCGCACAACAGGTGCAGCCGCAGGGCGACGGAACTGGATCAGAGCCGTACCGCCGCGCAATTACCGAACAACTGGTCCTGAAAGCGATGAGGGAGGTCACAGGCACATGAGCACCACCGCTAACAGTGAGAACGAAGGCACCTCAAAATATGTGGGCAGGTCGATTCGCAGAAAAGAGGATCATCGATTCGTTCGCGGGACAGGCCGATTTGTCGACGACATTCACCTCGCAGGTTCATTGCATGCTCAGTTCGTCCGGAGCAACATCGCAGCCGGTCGAATCGTCAGCATCGATTTGACGGCCGTCAGAAACTCGCCGGGCGTTATTGCCGCTTTCACCGCGGAGGATCTGAACCTCGAAGACATTGTCGCCCGCCTCGACAGGCCCGCCGAAGAATATGCAACCACCAGGATGCCGGTGCTAGCGCGGGAGCAGGTCCGGTATATGGGCGAACCGATCGCGATCGTGATCGGCTCCGACCCTTATGTTGTCGAGGATGCAATTGAAGCTGCCCGAGTCGAGCTCGAATCTACGCCCCCGATTACGGAGGATCTCCGTGCGATGGCGCCAGGCGCTGCCCTGGTGCACGACGAAGCACCGGGAAACATCTTCCTCGACGTCTCTATGTTTGCCACGCCCGGCATCGATGAAATTTTCGAGAATGCGGCCCAAGTCGTCACAGTGAAATCGAAGACCGGACGGCAAAACGCCTTACCTCTCGAAACGCGCGGCGCGATCGCCAACTGGGATGAGCGCGACCACCAAGTCACGGTTTACACGTGCACCCAGGTTCCTCATCAAGTGAGAACTGTGATGGCAGCTTGTCTCAGGATGCCCGAGCAAGATCTCCGCATCGTCGTGCCCGACATGGGAGGCGGTTTCGGGCTCAAGTGCGTCGTAGGGCGGGAGGAAATCGCGGTCGCAGCTGCGAGCATGCGATTGCGAAAACCCGTGAAGTGGATCGAAGACCGAAAGGACGCGTTGTCGGCTTCGTTCTTATCGCGGGAGCAACGTTACGACGTACGGGCTGCGTTCGATGCGAAGGGCCGAATGATCGCCCTGGACGCTGACATCATCTGCGACATGGGGGCGTACTCCTGCTACCCGTTCACCGCTGGCATTGAACCGCTCATGGCCTCCGCCGAGCTACCAAGCGTTTACAAAGTCCCGGCCTATCGCGTTCGAGGCCGCGCGGTGGCTACCCACAAGGCGCCGACTGCGCCCTACCGGGGGGTTAGCCGCCCTCAATACGTGATGGTCATTGAGCGGATATTCGAGCGGGCCGCACGGGCATTAGATATCGACCCACTGGAGATCCGACGGATCAACTTGATAACGGAGTTTCCGTACCTAGGCGTGAACGGAATTACCTATGACCCGGGTTCCTACCTGGAATCCCTTGATCTCTGTGAGCAGACAGTGATTGAGGAGGGCTGGCATGAGTTGAGGGACGAGGCCGCTCGGGCCGGTCGAGTTATCGGCATCGGCTACGCCTGCTTCAGTGAGCGAACCGGATATGGGTCCGACGCCTTCTCGAAAAGGAAAATGGCAGTGATACCGGGCTTTGACCTCTCGGAAGCCCGAATGGACCCGACCGGTCATGTCACGGTAACGACGGGCACCATTAATCACGGGCAGAGCCACGAGACTACCCTCGCTCAAATCGTCGCTGACAAGCTCGGCATCCCGATCGAGCACGTCAAGATCGAACAGGGCGATACCAACAGGATTGCGTATGGCTGGGGCAGCTTTGCCAGCCGATCTGCGGTGATCGGTGGAAGTGCAGTGGGTGCATCAGCTGGCAAGCTCCTGAACCGCCTCAAGTCCCTCGCTGCCGCGCTTCTGAGCGTCGAAGTCAATCAACTTGAAAATTCCGAGGGGTGGATCTGGAACCGGGACGCACCTGTTGAACGAATCAGTTTTGTCCAGATCGCAGAAGCGGCCTACCTGCAGTCGCATCGTCTCCCCGACATCACAGATCCGGGGCTGACAGTTACGGCTGCTTTTGACGTGATGGGTGACGGAACCTTTTCCAATGCCACCCATGCCGCTCTCGTGGAAATCGAGCCCACCGGCAGGGTCCGTGTGCTGCGGTACATCTGCGTGGAGGACTGCGGTGTAGCGATCAATCCTCGAGTGGTTGAAGGCCAGTGCCGGGGGGGCATTGCCCAAGGCATCGCCGGTGCTCTGTACGAGGAGGTCACCTATGACGATTTAGGGCAGCCCTCGGCTTCAAGCTTCATCGATTACAAGGTACCTACCGCGATGGAGATCCCGGATGTGCTCATCAAGCACCTCGAGACGCCGTGCCTCTTTAACGACACCGGAGCAAAGGGGGCGGGGGAGGGGGGCACTATCGGCGCCCCGGCGACCATCCTTAACGCGGTTAACGACGCGCTTTCGGCCACAGGAGTCGAGCTCAACAACACACCGATCCGCCCCGAGGTGGTCTTTGATGCCCTCATGACCCAGGAGTCCGTGAGCGTATGACATCGATTCAGCTGATAACTCTGACGGTCAACGACGAGGCGCACGAGCTCGCGATTGACCCCCGCCGCACGCTTGTCGACGTTCTACGCCACGATATAGGTCTGACGGGCACCCATGTCGGCTGCGAGCACGGCGTCTGCGGTGCCTGCACGGTGCTTCTCGATGGCCACCCAGTACGTGCGTGCCTAGTGTTTGCGCCACAAGCTGAGGGTCAAGACGTTAGGACGATCGAATCGCTGTCAACGGATGGATACGGAGATCTCCAAGAAGCTTTCACTCAGCACCACGCCCTTCAGTGCGGGTTCTGCACCCCCGGCTTTCTCATGCTTGCCCAGGGGTACCTCGCCACCTCACCGGAGGCGGATCGGGAAGAAGTGCGGGAGATCGTGTCCTCCAACATGTGCAGGTGTACCGGCTACCAAACGATCGTCGATGCCGTCGAAACCTGTGCGCACGCCCGAAAGACCCAATCGACGGGGGTTATTAGAACGGGGACCGTTCGATCGAACCCGCAACCGACGAACCTTGGAGGTTCAGAATGATTCTCGACAACCAGGTGGAGATAAGCGCGGATCCTCGCGACGTTTTCGACGCAATCCGAGACCCGAACCGCATAGTCGCCTGTGTCCCGGGAGCTCAGCTGGAAAGCAGTGACGGAAACATTCACCAAGGCCGAGTCAAGGTCAAGGTGGGTCCGATTACTGCTCAGTATTCAGGAACGGTCGAGTTCACTGAGATCAACGAAACCGAGATGATCATGCGTCTCTCGGGCAGAGGAAATGATGTCCATGGCAGTGGCGATGCAGAAGCAAGCGTAGAAATCAGGGTTACGGAGGCCCCGGCCGGCGCACTTCTACTTATTCATTCCGATGTGACGATACGCGGCAAGATCGCTCAATTTGGTAAGTCAGCAATTAGCGCCGTCGCGAACGTCATCCTTGGCCAGTTCGCGAAGAACCTCAGCAATCTACTTAGCAGTGAGGAATCCTCGAGCGCCGCAGCTTCAACCAGTCCTGTGCGCCCACCTGGTTCTACGCCATCGGCATCTGGACCCATCGGAACCGCACCTCAAGATCCCGGCCTGGACGCTTTTGCTGTAATCGTTCTTCCACTCGCAAGGCGCTTTGCGGGTCCTGTAGCTTCAATATTGTTAGCCGTAGGAATCGGAATTTTGATTGGTCGCGGTAGGCGCCGAAACGTGAATCCCTACTGGCATGAGTTGCCCGGATATCGGTTCTCAGCTCTCACGCCGCCATCTTCCCCAGAAGCAGCAGCAACACCTCAGTCTCGCTCTCACTCAACATCGAGACGGTCATGGAACTAATTTCCGTAGCACGTTTGATATTGCGAACGTAGACCTCGTGGCCGGACGGTGTGAGATCTACTACAAGCATCCGACTATCGATACGCGACTTGGTTGTCTCTACTAGGCCGCGCCTCCTGAGTCGTGCGACAACCCCCATCGCTGTCGCGCCATCCGTCGAAATCCGTCGGCCCAGCTCGTTCTGACTCTGTGGTCCGAGCTCGGCAAGTTTGGCAAGAAGCGCGAACTGCATCGGCGACAGATCATCGCCGATACGCGCAGAAAAAATCGCGGTATGGCGCTGGTTCGCCACCCGGAGCAAGAACCCCACCTGTTCGTCGACAAGATATCGCGGTCCCATTGAATCCCGCTCGGGGGAATCGCCGGCGTATAGCTGTCGGCTGATCTCCACAGCGCGCCCCATCCGTACATGGTCATTGATTGATCGAGTAACACGATCGTAACAATCATTCGTATACACACGAGTCCCATTCGTGTACAAATGATTTATCCGAAACCGGGAACGTTCCCGTACGGGCTGGAAATTTGGAGGAAGTATGAACGTCAACGCGCTCAACGACATCTGCTTGAAGCAGCTCACCCTCAGCAAGGTTCACGAGGGAGAGACGATAGCCGTGCTTTCCCAGGGCATCGAACGTCTCGACTACGCCGACTCGTTCCTGTGGGCCGCCAAGACTCTTGGTGCCGAGGCGTACCACATGCGCCTTCCGGAGCCCACGTCAACTACCGGGGCGTGGGCCGTCGGAGACTCTGGTCTCGCCACCAACGACCGTGCCGTCCAGGCTCTCAAGGACGCCGACATGGTAATCGACCTCAAGTTCCTCCTGTTCAGCGACGAGCAGTTCGCCATCCAGGCAGCAGGAACACGGATTCTCACCGCCGTTGAGCCAGCGCCACTTCTCGCGCGACTAGTTCCCACCCCCGCGATTCGCGAGCGTGTAGAGGTGGGCCAAGCCATCCTCTCTCGAGCGAAGACGATGCGAATCACCAGCCCTCACGGCACGGATGTTACCTACAAGCTCGGCGTTTACCCGACCCTCAGCGAGTATGGCTACACCGATGAGCCTGGCCGCTGGGACCACTGGCCCGCAGCGTTCGTCTTTACAGGCGGAGCCGACGATGGAGTCGACGGAAAAATCGTCTTAGCCCCAGGGGACGTTCTCCTGCCGTTCAACACCTACGTGCAGACACCCGTCGAGATCACCATTGAAAAGGGCTTCATCCAGGATATTCGCGGTGGACTCGACGCAGATCTACTCAACTCTTACATCGAATCGTTCGATGATCCCCGAGGTTACGGAATGTCCCACGTTGGATGGGGCCTCGACGAGCGCGCAAAGTGGCACGGACTCACTCAGTTCGGCGGCGGTATGGGCATGGAGCTGCGATCCTTCTTCGGCAATGTCATGTTCTCGATCGGCCCCAACAACGAACTTGGCGGACCAAATGACACTCCGTGCCACTTCGACATCCCGATGAGGAACTGCAGTCTCTTCCTCGATGACGAGCCAATCGTGATCAACGGTGATGTTGTTGTTTCCGAGATGCGGCCCACAACGGGGAAGTTCGTGCATGCCTGATTTTCACATCGGAATGCTCGTTCCTAGCAGCAATCGGACTATGGAGACCGAGTTGCCGGCAATGCTGCGAGCCCGGGGGCGCGTGCTTCCCGACGATCGCTTCATATTCCACAGCTCGCGGATGCGCATGAAACGCGTCACTCCCGACGAACTCCGGTCGATGAATGCGCAAACCGATAGAGCCACTCGGGAACTCGCTGATCTCAGACCAGACGTGGTCGCAACGGCATGTCTTGTCGCAATCATGGCCCAAGGGCCAAAGCATCATCTGCTAGCAGAAAACGAGATTGGAGAAATTCTGGCAGAGGAGGGGCAGCGACCTCCCGTCATCTCGAGCGCCGGCGCACTTGTCAGTGGTGTCAAAGCCATTGGAGCCAAAAAAGTAGCCATCATGACCCCGTACATGAAGCCGCTTACGAAAATGGTCGCCGACTACCTCGAAGACAGTGGAATCGAAGTAGTTGACACCCTTAGTTTTGAGGTGCCGGACAATCTCGACGTTGCCGCATTAGACCCAGAACGCCTCATCAATGAGTGGAAGAGGCTGAATATCAGCAACGCAGACGCCATCGTCGCGTCCGCATGCGTTCAAATGCCTTCACTGGCCGCCCTCGCGCGAATTGAGAACGCTTCATCGCTGCCAGTCCTGTCAGCAGCAACTGCAACGACCTTCGAGATTCTGACATCCCTCGGTGTCACCCCCACGGTGCCCGACGCGGGCTACCTTCTCAGCCCAGAGTTCGCCGCACATCGCATCCGACAAACAGCGGCTGAAACCGCCGCCTGCTGATCGCCAACCCATGAAGGATACGAGAAACCCATGAAGGTCACAGTCGTTGGCGGGGGGCTAGGGGGCCTGGTCGCCGCACTTTCCTTTCGCAAACGCGGCTTCGAAGTCACTGTCCTTGAACAGTCCAGCACCCTCGGAGAAATTGGTGCCGGCATCCAAACCGCGCCAAACGCCAGCAAAATCCTTCTCCAACTCGGCTTGCGAAACCAGCTCGAAGCCATTCACACCGAACCACAAGACCAGGTCCGACGCCGATGGAAAGACGGCCGCGTCTTAGCCACCACCTCACTCGGAAAGTCACTCCAACACCGATACGGGGCACCATATTGGCACTACCACCGAGCAGATCTCCATCAACTGCTGGTCGACGCGTGCCTCGACTCGGAAGGACCTGGGGAACCGGCCAGGATAGTCACCTCCGCAAAGGTGATCGCGATAAATGAGGAGGATCTAGAACGGCCAGAAGTGATCACTTCCGACGGCCGACGATTCTCCGGCGATCTCATTGTCGGCGCAGACGGCATCAAATCCCGAATCCGAGACCTCATCGGTGCGCCCGATACGCTCAGGTTCTCGGGCGAAATGGCCTATCGGGTGTTGATCCCCGGGGACCTCATCCGGGCTGACCCCGCCACCCGCTGGCTAGTCGACCGTTTCCAGAGCACGATCTGGTACGGGCCAGACCGCCATCTCGTGCACTACATGATCCGCGGGGGTGACATCCTCAACATTGTCGCCATCGTTCCCGCGGCACCCGGGATTGACGTCGAGTGGACAAAGAATTTTCCGCGAGAAGAACTCGTAGAAGCATTTGAAAGTTGGGATGACCGAGTCGGCGCAATGCTCCGCAAGGCACCCGACACCGTCCAGGCGTTTGCAATGTACAGGCGCTCGCCCGATCCACGGTGGGTTCACAATCGATTCGTCCTGCTCGGCGACGCATGTCACGCGATGCTCCCATACCAAGCGCAAGGCGCATCGCAGGCCATGGAAGACGCAGCCGTTCTTGCTGAAGAACTAGGACGCGTCACACCCCAGAATGTCGACGATGCGCTAGCGCGCTACGTCTCCCGACGTGCCGCCCGTGCGGGAATGGTGCAGGAAGCATCGCTCGCGAATAAAGTCCTTTATCATCTGCCCGACGGCGCGGAGCAGGAACTGCGCGACCAGAGGCTGGCCGACTTCACTGGCGAGTCACTGGTGTCCTACGACTGGCTTTGGAGCGGCGGCGCTCTGGACGACCAGGCCGATGCCATGTCGGTTCTCTACCCCTTCCACTGAGAAAGGTTGCGCCCCATGAACTTTTTGTACGGGTCCGCCACAGGAGACCGTTACGGTCGCGCGGGATTCGGCGCTCGGGTGAACCGAGGCGATCGGCCCGCCCTTCTAGTCGTAGATCTCACCGAAGGATTTACGGACCCCTCCTACCCCTCAGGCACCAACCTGGACTCCGTAATCCGCGAGACAAACAGGCTCTGCGCCGCTGCACGGATCATCTCGGCCCCGATCATCTATACCTCCATCGCGTTCACGCCCGCCGAGTTGGTAGACGGAACTGTGACCTGGCTCGACAAGGCCCCCGGCATGAAAGTAATGAAAGCTGGATCACCCGCCGTCGAGATCGATCAGCGGCTCTCCGTTCAATCGGAAGATCTCGTCCTCTACAAGAAGGGGGCGTCGGCATTCTTCGGCACACGACTCTCGGACTATCTCAAAGAGCACAGCGTGAACACGGTGGTCATCTGCGGAGCTACGACGAGCGGCTGCATACGGGCCTCGGCGGTAGATGCAGTGCAGTCAGGATTCTCGGTCCTAGTGCCTCAAGAGTGCGTCGGGGACCGTGCCGATGGGCCGCACGAAGCCAACCTCTTCGACATTGACGCTAAGTATGGAGACGTCGTTGGTGTAGAGGACATGCTCGACTACTTCACAGGACTCAAGTTTGCCTGAGCGTTTTCTGTCGCAGCGCGCCTTGTCATGGCTCGCGGACATTCCCGCCGCCAGCCGGTGGGTCCGCAACAACGGCGCTCGAATGCACATCCTGGATTACGGCGGCCTCGGACCCGACGTCGTGATCATTCCAGGAATCACGAGCCCGGCAATAAGCCTCGACTTCGTCGCGCAACGGCTGACAGATATATGTAGGCCTCTGATCATCGACATTCGGGGCCGCGGGTTGTCCGACAGCGGATCGACGCACACCCTTGATAGCTACCGTGACGACTTGTCTTGTGTCGTAGCGGAACTCGACCTGGAGCGCCCCATACTGGTCGGTCACTCGATGGGAGCGCGCGTGGCTGCAGCGCTCATGGTGAGTGCAGGAAAGTCGTTGAGCGGATCAGTGCTCGTTGATCCTCCGCTGAGCGGTCCTTCCAGCGGTCGCTATCCCACTTCGCTGGAGGCCTTTGAGCGCCAGCTGCATGAAGCCTACGAGGGGACAACGGCGGCTCAGGTAGCGGCTCATTGGCCGCGTTGGGGTCAACGCGAGCTCGAGCTGCGTGCTCTGTGGCTATCGAGCTGTGACCGGCTGGCCGTTGCTCAAACACACGCGAGTTTCGAAAGCGTTGAGTTCAGCCCGCTATGGCGCGAACTGGATTCACGATCCTCGCTTCTCTTTGGTGGCGAGAGCGCGGTCGTCTCGGTGGAGGCGGCAACCCGTCTCGCACATCAAAATCCAGAGCCCCCAATTGCGCGAGTGAACGCGGCGGGTCACATGGTCTTTTGGGACCAGCCTGACTATGCGGTTGCGGCTCTTCGAAAGCAAATCTCGCGCATAGCGGCCGGCTGAGGTTTGAAGGATCGAGGAGAAACACTATGAAAACAGCGCTGTTCATCATCGATGTGCAGAACGACTTCGTTGAAGGTGGAGCACTAGCCGTAAGGGGCGGAAAGGCTCTTGCCGAACGAATCTCGGCATTTGTCGAAGACCAAGGATGGCGATTCGATTACGTAATAGCGTCGAGAGACTGGCACGATTCCGATTCTGACAATGGTGGCCATTTCCACGCAGAACCGGACTTCGAAGACACGTGGCCTACTCATTGTGTGCGTAGTACACACGGTGCTGAATACCACGAAGCGATCTCGCCTGGTCATATAGATATTCATGTGTTCAAGGGGCAGGGCCGCCCCGCCTATTCCATCTTCCAAGGCTTCACGGGGGACGATGAACCAGTCCCCGGGGTGCTTGACAGGCTAGGAGTCACACACGTCACGGTCGTTGGAATCGCAACAGATCACTGCGTGCGCGCCTCCGCGATGGACGCATTGCAGTCAGGCAGAGAAGTGCAGGTCCTGATCGACCTTGTTGAGGGCGTCTCCACGCCCGCAAGCGTTGTGGCGCTGTCCGACCTCGCAGACCGAGGCGCCATGATCACTCTCTCTGAGAGATCCCGCTGGTAACTGCCGGCCCTAAATCGTCGCAATCCATTTCTCATCCAAATCTGCACTGGAGTACTCATGTCGTTGACCCCCACTCGTGAAGACAAGTTCTCGTTCGGTCTGTGGACCATCGGGTACAACGGCGCCGACCCCTTCGGCGGCCCCACCCGCGCTCCGCTCGACGTGGTGCACGGCGTGGAGAAGCTCGCCGAGCTGGGCGCCTACGGCCTGACCTTCCACGACGACGACCTGTTCGCCTTCGGCTCGACGGATGCGGAGCGTCAGACCCAGATCGACCGCCTGAAGCAGGTGCTCGCCGACACCGGCGTCATCGTGCCGATGGTCACCACGAACCTGTTCTCGGCTCCCGTGTTCAAAGACGGTGGCTTCACCTCGAACGACCGGGCCGTGCGCCGCTTCGCGCTGCGGAAGGTGCTGCGCAACATCGACCTCGCCGCCGAGCTCGGCGCCACGACGTTCGTGATGTGGGGCGGCCGCGAGGGTGCGGAGTACGACGCCGCCAAAGACATCCGGGCTGCTCTCGAGCGCTACCGCGAGGCTGTGAACCTGCTCGGGCAGTACGTCACCGACAAGGGCTACGACATCCGCTTCGCGATCGAGCCGAAGCCGAACGAGCCGCGTGGCGACATCCTGTTGCCGACCGTGGGTCACGCGCTCGCCTTCATCGAGACCCTCGAGCGCCCCGAGCTGGTGGGCGTGAACCCCGAGGTCGGGCACGAGCAGATGGCGGGCCTCAACTTCACCGCCGGCATCGCGCAGGCGCTCTATCAGGGCAAGCTCTTCCACATCGACCTCAACGGCCAGCGCGGAATCAAGTACGACCAGGATCTCGTGTTCGGTCACGGCGATCTGCAGAACGCGTTCTCGCTGGTCGACCTGCTGGAGAACGGCGGGCCTTCGGGTGGGCCGTCCTATGACGGGCCTCGCCACTTCGACTACAAGCCGTCGCGCACCGAGGACGAGTCGGGCGTGTGGACGTCGGCGGCGGCGAACATGCGCACCTACCTGCTGCTCAAGGAGCGGGCGGCCGCGTTCCGCGCCGACCCGGAGGTGCAGGAGGCGCTCACCGCCTCGCGTGTGCCGGAGCTGTCGGTGCCGACGCTCGGTGAGGGTGAGGGCTACGACGATCTTCTCGCCGATCGCTCCGCCTACGAGGACTTCGATGCTGACGCGTACTTCAACGGCAAGGGCTTCGGTTTCGTGCGCCTGCAGCAGCTGGCGCTCGAGCACCTCACCGGCGCTCGCTAGCCGTGTGGCGGGATAAGTAGGTCGCATGCCGGAGATCGTTGTGGTGGGGGAGGCGCTGGTCGAGATCGCCAGAGACCGGTCAGAATTCCCTGGCGGCAGTTCCGCGAACGTGGCAATGGCACTCGGACGACTTGGCCATGTAGTCCTTTTCCGTACCGCGCTTGGAAACGACCACCATGGGGAATTGATTCGATCCTGGCTAGCTAGTTCAAACGTTCACATCAGTGAATCCGGACTATCCAAAACGAGCACCGTGTCGCAAGGGGTCGTCACGCTAGGTGATCCGTCGTGGCATGGTGATCTCACGTGGACTCTAGATGAAGCCTCGATACCCAGCAGCAGTGCTGTCCACGTGGGCTCGATCGGAGCGTGGTACCCGCCCGGTACGTGGAGGGTCGAAGCTTTGTTGGAGCGGGCCCGAACAACATCAACAATCTCTTTTGACCCCGCTATTCGACCCGGTGTGATTCGCAATCCTGATGATGTCCGCATGCGGGTTGGCCGAATATTGCGGCTGTCTGATGTGGTCAAAGTGAGCGATGTAGATCTCTTCTGGCTCCGGCCAGAGGAGTCTATGAGGCAAGTCGCTAGGGAGTGGCTGGGTGAGGGTGTGGCGCTGGTGGTAGTTACGCTTGGTGCAGCTGGCGCGGTTGCCTACACACGTGAACATGAGGTCCAGATTCCAGGGACAACAGTCAAGGTAGTTGATGCGAGGGGGCCGGTGATAGCTTTATGGCCGCACTGCTGTCGATGCTTGCTAGCACCGGCTTGCTTGGTGCCCACGGGGGGGGAAAGGCTGGCACACCTGAGCGCGGATCGCCTCCGAGCTATTCTCACGGGTGCCGCCAATGCCGCCGCCATATCAGTTGCTAGAAGGGGATTTGATCCTCCGTGGGCAAACGAGCTACCGATCTGAATGTAGTCAGTGATGCGCCCGCCATGGTCGGGCCGCTTAGCCGCCCCCACGGGTTGACATGTCAGCGATATATCGCTATTGACATAAGATACGTTATCAGTGGCGTAAACACATGTGGTACAGAGACACTAGATCCGGATCGGAGGACCGTTTCTGACGGGGCTACAGTCCGGTCATGGGTCGACAGAGCGCCCGCTCAGAACTCAGCTAACCCTCATACCCATTGCTCTACTGCGGCTTGCCGCATCGACTCATTTCAAGCACTTATGACCGCGCGCAGCTGTTCTGAATCGCGAAAGCCTCGACAGGCTCATCGTAGAAGGCGAAACAACTCATAGCGATAAATGAAGGTGTCCCCGCGGTAATGGCCAGGCGGTTGACACGGTAGACATGTTGGCGCACACTGGGTAGACATGGTTGACAGGAGGCCAGGATGAGTATTCTCGCACCCGAGGACCCGCTCCGGAGGACCCAGGAGGAAGTCGCCGACCAAACGGCCGACCTGTTGCGCGCCCAGCTGCGCAACCTCGCTCAGCACGGCGCCTTGGCCATCCCCTTCGCAGAAGTGTCGAATTTCGTGAGCGAGTTCGTGGCCCGCATGCCCTCGACGAATCCTTGGGCCGAGATCATCGGTCCCTCATACACGAGTGGGTCGCTGCAGGAAGCCCTTGGCATAGAACGAGGCGCTGTCTCTAAGGCGGTGAAGGAGCTGCGGCTCCTTCGGCTAGAAACTCCGGAACGTGTGAACCTATACCCCGCCTTCCAGATTCGTGAGGGCCGGATGGCGCCGCATCTGCGTCCCGTCCTCGAGGCCCTTCGCTTGGGTGTCAACGACCCCTGGACGTGGGCGCAGTGGCTGAACACTCAGCGACGCGACGCGGACGGCCAGCCACTCCCCCGCAACATCGACCGCCTGTTCGCTGGTGATGCCAGTACGGTGCTCGCTAAGGCACGCCAGGATGCTGCGACGTGGGCAGCATGACGGCTAAGCAAGACCTGCCCGACACCACACGCGACTACTCCACACTGCCGACCGAGAACTGCCCCGCCGAGACCGCCATGTACCGTGCGCACAGCCCGCGCGGGGCATGGTGGTTCGACAATGGCATCGGCGGGCGCTTCAATCTCCACGGCGCGCGAGGCACCTGCTATGCCGCCACGACCCTCGACACAGCCGTCCGCGAATGGCTCCGCGATGACCTCGCGGCCAACCAGACCGTGAGCCCTCACATCGCCGACACCTTCGTCGTTTCCACGGTCACGACACCGAACGACTACGTCTGCGCCGCGGTGAGCCATTCAGACGCAGCCCGTTGGGGTATCGTTCGCGCGCTCACGACAATGGAACTGTATGACGTCCCGCAGGCATGGGCGGCGGTTATCGACGCCGCGGGCTTCGACGGAGTGTTCTACGGGTCGGCGTACACGACCGGCGGGCCCACCGCCTACGCGCTCTTCAATGAAGCTGGCGCGCCGCCAGCGGGCCACGCCGAGGCCCGTATCTACGATGGCACGGCCGCGTGCACCGCCGTCGGCATCAACGTTGTGCCGCCGAGAGCTTTTGGCATGCCTACCATCTGAACTCAGCCCGTTGTTGACGTAGCGTCCGTTATCCGCGGTATGAACACATGCGTCACAAACATTTTCTATTAATGCTCTAAGAACTCCGAGATGGTCGACTGCGACCAGGAAGCGCTGCGTGCGGCCCTGGCGCAGCGCGCTGAGCGCGCTGCTCGAGCGGGTCGGGCCTGCCGCGCCGGTTGCGCGGGTCTTGCGGCGCGCGCCGGCTTCGCGGGGCCTCCACCAGCTCCGGTGATCCACGCCACAACGGCACCGCGGTTGTCTCGAAATAGACCGTCGTTGAAATAGCCGCGGTGCTGCCCAGATAGGCCATGTACGGCGTCGTCGTAGAGCCAACCAACGACCGCTCCACGCAGGTCTCGAATCGCGTCGCGGTCATCTAGCCAAGCCACGACCTGACCGCTTGAGCCATAGATGGGTTCCATGATCGTCACACTACGAGCTGCCACCGACACTCGGTTAGCGATTTGATCTCAGAACCAAAGCCGGCGGGAGCGATACATCGGGGATCGATCCGTCCCCTGCGTGAATCCAATGCTTGACCTGAGGGAATCCTGAGCTTCATGCGTCATGCTTTGAGGCATGAGAACAGGACGCCCGCCCAAGGCCGAGTAGACAGCGTTGTTTCTGCAACGCGGAGAGGACACGCATTGCAGAATCACGTAAGTTGCCGCCCGGAGGTGGCCGTTCAATGAACGCATTCGAGGAACTCACGGCCTACCGCGAGATCGGGCGCGAAACGCTCGCCCTTATCCACCGGCTCGTCGCTCAGGTCACTCGGACCAGCAGCTTCCCGCCTCGAGGTGGGCATGTCGCGTGGACGGATCAGGCTGTGACCGACCACATCGCGAAGCTGTTCCTGCGGAAGAAGGGCGGCGGTTTCATCGTCGCCTGCTTTCTTAAGGCAGACGACCAGCCTTCGCTCGAGCGTTTGCTGCTAGCCGCGATCCGCAACGACCTGATCGATGAGGCGAAGTCGCAGCCCATCGGCAAACTCCGCCGCAGGATGCAGACGT
>Ga0247742_10000220_pt1 | contig 49415 bp, 54 predicted proteins | sample UWRJL208509C2_FD_180944 | JGI IMG/M metagenome (GOLD analysis project Ga0247742, IMG submission 180944) | Plant litter microbial communities from Arlington Agricultural Research Station in Wisconsin, United States - UWRJ-L208-509C-2 | ecosystem: Environmental > Terrestrial > Plant litter >...
ATCGCCGCCTTCCATCAGCCTCTCGCGACGCGCTTCCAGGCGGTGCATGTGCGCGGCTTCCTGGCGCTGGCGATCGCGGTCTTCGCCCAGTGCAGCACGAGCGTCGGTGAAAGCCTCGTCGCCATGCCGACGCATCTGCTTGGCGAGAAAGGCCAGCTGGCGCTTGTGGGCGATGTGCGCGGTGACCTTACGGGTGCGGCCGATCTCGTCGATGATGTCTTCGGGCAGCTTCAGCTTGGGAATGCGGCTAGGGGGCAGTTCCACCAGCTGCTTGGCCAGCTTGAGCATGTCCAGGGCGTTGCGGCGCAGTTCGCTGCGGCTGGGGCCGAAGTCTTCTTCTTCATCGTCCTTATTCGGGCGATCGTCGTAGGGCTTCATGGCTGGATCTCCGGCAGGGCGAAAAGGTCGGTGGCTTCACCTTCGAAGGCGAAGCGGGGCTGCGTGCGGCCGTCGTGCTCGACGTTCTCGGCGAACATCGCCGCGGGACGGACCCACAGCCCCTGCTCACCGTAAAGGGCCTGGTAAACCACGAGTTCTTCCATGGTTTCGCTGTGCCGGGCGGTGCCCAGCACGCGGTAGGGCATGCCCTTGAAGTGGCGGTAGAAGCCGACACGGATGCTCATATGTGTTCCATGGCACCATGCGCGGTGCGTTGCTTTTTAATCGGGTGACGCGACCCCATCTGGATGGGATTGGCCGCGTGCGGCCCTCCATTCTAACCGCCAGCCCCCGGGAAGCCCACGTGAGCCTCGTTTCCACCGTTGACAGCAGCCAGCAGGACCTCGATCGCCTCGCCACCCTGGCTGAGGACACCATCCGCCGCGCCCGCGCCGCCGGCGCGACCCAGGCCGAGGTTTCCGCCAGTGTGGATGTCGGCCTGAACGTGAACGTTCGTCTGGGCGAGGTCGAAACCGTCGAACACACGCGTGACCGGGGCTTTGCCCTCACCGTGTATTTCGGCCAGCACAAAGGCTCGGCGAGCACCGCCGACCTCAACCCGGACTCGATCCAGGCCACCATCGACCAGGCCTGCGCGATCGCCCGGTTCACCGAGGACGACCCCGCTTCCGGCCTGGCCGAGGCCGACCGCATGGCCACGACCTTCCCGGACCTCGACCTCTGGCATCCCTGGGACCTCGATGTCGACCGCGCCATCGCCCTCGGTCAGGAAATCGAGGACGCCGGCCGTGCCATCGGCGGCATCACCAACTCCGACGGTTCCAGCGTGAGCGCGGGGCAGAGTCTGTCTGTCTACGCCAATTCCCATGGGTTCCTCGGCCGCGAGCGCGGCACGCGGCACTCACTGTCGGTTGCCCTGATCGCGGGCGACGACGATGACGGCATGCAACGCGACTACTGGTACGACAGCCAGCGCAGCGCGGCCGATTTCATGGATCCCGCCGCGATCGGCCGCAAAGCCGCCGAGCGCACGCTTTCGCGCCTCAATGCGCGGCGCCTCGGCACCCGGCAGGCCCCGGTATTGTTCGCGCCGGAGATTTCCCGCTCGCTGATCGGCCATCTGCTCGGCGCGGTGAGTGGCGGCTCGCTGTACCGCCGCTCGAGCTTCCTGCTCGACCATGTGGGTAAGCAGATCCTGCCGTCGTGGTTCCGCATCGATGAGAAACCGCTCATTCCGCGCGGCATGGGCTCGTCGGTATTCGATGCCGAAGGCGTGGCGACGATCGACGCCCCGCTGATCGTCGACGGCGTGCTGGCGCGTTACATCCTCGGCAGCTATTCGGCACGCAAGCTCGGCCTGACGTCCACCGGTAATGCGGGTGGCGTGCACAACCTGCTCGTGAAGACCGGCGACGACGATTTCGCCGGCATGTTGCGTAAGCTCGGTACGGGCCTGCTGGTCACCGAGGTGATGGGGCAGGGCGTATCGATCATCACGGGCGACTATTCGCGCGGTGCGTCGGGCTTCTGGGTGGAGAACGGCGAGATCGTCTATCCGGTCGAGGAGATCACCATCGCGGCCAACCTGCGCGACATGTATGCCAACCTTGTCGCGGTGGGTAACGACGTCGATCGTCGCTCGCACATCCTTACCGGCTCGTGGCTGATCGAGAAGATGACCATCGCGGGCGAATAATCGGGCCATGCCGCCCCTTCCGGGGCGGTATGTGCCGGAAGGACGGCTTGACACGTCCGCTGCGCTCTCCGACAGTGGGGCCGACATCGCCACCGGAGTCGCACCATGAGTACGCCGTCCGACCAGATTCCACCGCCGCCGCCGCCGAGCCCGCCTCCGTATGAGCCGGTTCCTCCGGTAGCCGGTAATGACGACAAGAACCTCGCGATGCTCACGCATCTTTCGGGATTCCTCTTCAGCATTATCGTTCCGTTGATCGTATGGCTGATCAACAAGGACAGGGCCGACAAGACCTATCTCGTCACCGAGTCCAAGGAAGCGTTGAACTTCCAGCTCACTGTCCTGCTGGGCTACGTGATCTGCTGGATCCTCACGATCATCCTGATCGGCGCTTTCCTCCACGTGGTGCTGTGGATTCTCAACATCGTCTTCTGCATCCTCGCCGCGGTGAGGGTCAGCCAGACGGGCAGCTACCGCTATCCGTTCGCGCTGCGGCTGATCAGCTGACTTGTTTGCGACACTGATTAATGAAGGAGCCCGCGAAAGCGGGCTTTTTCATGAGCCTAGAGAACTGACGCTCAGTGAGCCCGCTGCGCCGAATAACGCGCCAGGTCGGCCAGCCATTCACCGCGTTCGCCCAACGGTTCGATAGCTTCGAGGGCATCGCGGACGAGGGTGTCGAGGCGCTCGCGCGAGGCGGGCAGGCCGATGATGGACGGGAAGGTGGGCTTGTCGGCGGCGGCGTCCTTGCCGGCGGTCTTGCCGATTACCGCGGATTCGCCTTCCACGTCGAGGATGTCGTCGCGCACCTGGAAAGCCAGGCCAACAGCGTGGCCGTAACGGTCCAGGCGGGCCAGCAGTTCGGGATCGGCGCAACCCGCCGCCAGGGCGCCGAGGCGTACCGAAGCGCGAATCAGGGCGCCGGTCTTGTAGGCGTGCATGCGCTCGAGTTCGACCAGGGAAAGCTTCTGGCCCACGGCGGAGAGGTCGAAGGCCTGGCCGCCGGCCATGCCCTCTGCGCCGCACGCGGCGCCCAGGGCGCGCAGCATGGCGATGCGTGCCACCGGGTCGTCGCTATCACCATGGGGCGTGGCCAGGATTTCGAAGGCCAGGGCTTGCAGGGCATCGCCGGCAAGAATGGCCATGGCTTCGCCATACACGACGTGACAGGTGGGCTGGCCCCGGCGCAGCGCATCGTCGTCCATCGCCGGCAGGTCGTCATGCACCAGCGAATATGCGTGGATGATCTCTACCGCGCAGGCCGGTGCGTCGAGGATGCTGTCATCGCGGCCCAGGGCATGCCCCGCGGCATAGACCAGCAGCGGGCGCAGGCGTTTGCCACCGCCGAGCACGGCGTAGCGCATGGCACCATGCAGTTCCACGGGAAGGAGGTCGCCGCCGGGCAACGCGCGCGCAAGCGCTTCGTCCGCCCGGCCGACCAGCGCCTTCAGCGGCGCCGGCAGGTCAGTCGATGTGGGAGTCAAAGGGTTCGGCAGTCTCGGGGGCTTCGGGGTCGAGCAGCAGGCGCACGCGCAGTTCCGCCTGCTCCAGCGCCGTCTGGCAGTGCCGGTAAAGGCCGATGCCGCGCTCGAACGACTTGAGCGATTCGTCGAGGCTCAACTCGCCGCCTTCCATGCGCGTGACCAGTTGCTCGAGTTCGTCGAGCGAGTGCTCGAATTCGGCAATGGATGACGCGGGCGCAACGGGGGCGGGGGACTTCGGCATGCCCGCAAAATTAGCTCACATGGCCTTTTTGATCAATCGGAAACGCCGCGCTGCCACACCGGAAGGGCGCCCGCACCGTCGAACAGGGCCTTGCCGCGATCGCTCAACCAGCGGTCGGCCACGGCGATCAGGCTGCCGTTCTCACATAGCAGGGGCACGCGCGGTCGCCGCCAGGGTGGAACGGCGCCTTCCTGGAAGAGATCGCGCAGTTCCTTGGTGATGTGGTTCCCGGCGGTGCGGATGCGATCGCCGGGACGCCGGTAGCGCACAGTGAGTGGTTCCGGCAGTCGCGCATCGCCCAGGGTGAGGACACCTCCCCCTGGCAGGGGCAGTGGCTCGCCATGCCAGGTGGCCGCCCACGCTTCATCGAACGGCTGGCAGCGGGGCATGGCCCACAGCCGTCCCTTCCAGACGCGGACTTCGGTGTCCTGCCAGCCGACCAGCGGCAGGCGTTCCGCCGAGGCCTCGCGGACCTGCCGCTCGAGCACGTCGCGCTGGGCCGTGGTGGGCGCGCTCAGCCCAGCGCTATGTAGCCAGTGATCGAGCAGGGGAGCGCGCCAGGCCGGACGCAGGTCGAGCCATCCGCGGGCATCGAGGGTGTCCTCGTCGCGGCGCAGGTGGTCGAGTGCGTCGATCCAACCCTCACGTAGTCCGTCGGCGGCCTCGCGGCACAGGCGGGCGCTATGCGTGATGCTGACGGCCGCCTGCGGCCACTGGTCCATGAGTGCGGGAATGACGGTAGCGCGCAGGTAACCGCGCGCGATGCGGGGATCGTCGTTGGAGGGATCGTGCAGGGTGGAAAGACCATTCGCGGCGATGTGGTCGAGCAGGGCGGTACGCGGGAGATCGAGCAGCGGCCGCCACAGCATGCCGGCGGCGAGCGGGCGTATCACCTTCATGCCGGCGAGGCCCTCCGGCCCGGCGCCGCGCATGAGCTTGAGCAGCACGGTTTCCATCTGGTCGTCGCGATGGTGGGCAAGCACGACATATTCGCCGGGCTTCAGCGCGGAAGCGAACGCTTCGTGCCGTGCACGCCTCGCCGCTGCCTCGATCCCTTCGCCCCGCGTGAGATCCACGGTCACCCGCACGACATCGATCGGCACCCCGAGCGAATCGCAGAGGCGTCGGCAATGCACGGCCCACGTGGCACTGTCGGCATGCAGTCCGTGGTCGATGTGGAGCGCGCGCAGCGGCGGCCTCGGCATCTGGCCGGCGAGTGCATGCAGCAGCGCGGTGGAGTCGGGCCCGCCACTGAATGCGACGACCAGCGGCGCGCCCGGCAGCTCATCGAGTGCGCGGGCAAGGTGGTCGGTCAGCGATGTGCTCATTTGCCTTTGGCGCGAAGGCGCACGAACAGATGACGGGCATTTCCCAGCTGCCGTTCCTCGACCTCGAACAGGCCGATGCCGTTAATCAATCCGCTCAGCTTCGAATAGCCGTAGTTGCGTGAATCGAACTCGGGCGAGCGCTTGTTGATGATGCTTCCGATGGCGCCGAGGCTGGCCCATCCGTTCTCGTCGGAGCCGGCGTCGATGGCGTTGCGAATCAGGTTCACCAGCTTCGTGTCCCCGCGCAACTCGTGCGCGGAGCGTTGCACGGGTGGCTCGGAAGCTTCGTTTTCCACGGTCCCGACGAGCACTTCGGTGTAGATGAACTTGTCGCAGGCAGAGACGAAAGGTTTGGGCGTTTTCTGCTCGCCGAACCCGTAGACCATGAGTCCGGCTTCGCGGATGCGCGAGGCCAGGCGCGTGAAATCGCTGTCGCTGGAGACGATGCAGAAACCGTCGAAGCGGTTGGAGTAGAGCAGGTCCATCGCATCGATGATCATCGCCGAGTCGGTGGCATTCTTGCCGGAGGTATAGGCGAACTGCTGGATCGGCTGGATGGAATGATCCAGCAGCGCCGTCTTCCACCCGTTGAGGTGGGGACCGGTCCAGTCGCCATAGATGCGCTTCACATGGGCGGTCCCGTACTTCGCGACCTCGGCGAGCAGGCCGTCGACGATCGCGGGGCGCGCGTTGTCGGCGTCGATGAGAACGGCGAGTTTATCGGTGACGTCGTTGGCCATGAGGCGATCCGCAGTCGGGACGTGGAAGGCCGATGGTAGCCCGATCACTGTGACGGGGGTTGCGTCAGCCGGCGAAGTTCAGCTCGATCGCGATGCCGGCAGGGTCATGGAAAAAGACCTGGGCCTCGTCCGAGGAGGGCACCCTGTCGACTTCGTAGGGCACCTTTGCGGCGTCCAGCCGGGCGAGCATGCCGTCGAGACCGGAGGCGGCGAAGGCAAAGTGATCCAGCCAGCCCGTGGCTGCCGGCGAGTCGCCGGACAAGGCCGGATCGATCGTGAGGTGCACCAGGTCGCGGTCACCGGCATACAGCCAGTAGCCGCGCGAGCGGAAGGGTGGTCGTGGACCATCGGTGAGCCCGACGACGTCCACGTAGAACTGGCGCACGCGCAAGATCATGGCCTCGGAAGCGCGGATATTGACGTGCGCAAGGCCATGGATCGTCATCGCCGGCTCAGCCTTCGGTGAAGGCGCCGTAGCCGCGCAGGCGCTGGTAGCGTTTCTCCAGCAACTGGTCGACGCCGAGCTTCTCCAGTTCGTCGAGCTCGTTGAGCAGCACGGCCTTGAGGCGAATCGCCATCGACTGGGCATTGCGGTGCGCGCCGCCCAGCGGCTCACGCACGATCTTGTCGATCAGGCCGTTCTCGAGCAGACGCGGCGCGGTAAGGCCCATGACGTCGGCGGCATCCTTGGCCTTGTCGGCGCTCTTCCACAGAATGGACGCGCAGCCTTCCGGGGTAATGACCGAATACGTCGAGTACTGCAGCATCAGCGTACGGTCGCCCACGCCGATGGCCAGCGCGCCGCCGGAACCGCCTTCGCCGGTAACGGTGCAGATGATCGGCACGCGCAGTTCGGCCATTTCGAGCAGGTTGCGCGCGATGGCTTCCGACTGGCCGCGTTCCTCGGCGTTGATGCCAGGCCATGCACCGGCGGTGTCGATGAAGGTGAACACCGGGATGCCGAAACGCTCGGCCATCTTGAACAGGCGCAGCGCCTTGCGATAACCCTCGGGGCGCGGCATGCCGAAGTTGCGCTTCACCTTGGCCTTGGTATCGCGGCCCTTCTGGTGGCCGACGATCATGATCGAACGGCCGTTGATGCGGGCAAGTCCGCCGACGATCGCCTGGTCGTCCGCGAACATGCGGTCGCCCTTGAGCTCGTGGAATTCCTCGCACATGGCCTGGATGTAATCCAGCGTGTACGGGCGCGCCGGGTGGCGCGACACCTGGCTCACCTGCCAGGGCGTGAGGTTGCGGAAGATCTCGGCGGTCTTGATCTTCAGCTTTTCACGCAGGCGGCCCACTTCCTCATCGATGTTGAATGCCTGCCCGCTGCTGGCATGGCGAAGCTCTTCGATCTTCGCTTCCAGCTCGGCAATGGGTTGTTCGAAATCGAGGAAGTTGGGATTCATGGAATAGGGTGCATCCGGGCAAGACCGCTGATTATACCTAGTGGGGCCCGACGCGGTGTGCGCAAGGGTACGGATGTCCAGGGGCCAGTGTAAGTGGTTGAGTGCATTTCCTAAATTTGTGTAGGCCAATTGCCCGGGGGGCCTCGGGCGCGCCCGCAGCCACTCCGGCCATGCTCAAATCGCTACTCCCTCCCACCATCAAGGAATGATGATGAACAAGCCCATCCTGGGTCTCATATTTGCCTCGGCTCTCACGATCGGCGGCATCGGCATGGCGTCCGCCGGAACGCCGAAGGAAGCTCCGCTGCTTCCGGGATGCACCGGTGGAAGTCAACCATCGGCCTGCATCCTGCCGCTCAAGAACGGTGACTTTAGGGCCGAGGACGTCTCGTTCTGGAACCGGGTCGGTCTGCCTTCGCGGGGGGAGGACGCAGAAGGCAACACCTACGCTACTTTGTACACGGGCAGTGGCATGACGCAGGCGGTCTATGCCCATACCGGCCTCGACCCTGCGGACGCGGTCTATACGCTGCGCTTTCGCGTTCGCGCCGAGCACGGCCAGACTCAGGTGCGCGCGACCCTGGCCATGAGCACCGATCAGCACACTAACCGCGTCGAGCTTGGTCAGGTTACCACCATGGCCGTGACGGGTGACTGGCGCGTCGTCGAGTTGAGCGTGCAGGGTCGCCCCTACGCAGCGCCCGCGCACGTGCTCGTGGAAATCAACAACGAAGGCGGTACGCACACTACCGTGCAGGTCGACGACGTCGTGCTTGTCCAGAGCGCCGACACCGACCTCGTCGGTCGCTGACCCATCGGGAACAGGAAGTCCATCTTTTCAAGCAAGGAGAAACCATGAAATACAAAAAATCGTTGCTCTGCACCGGCCTGCTGGCCTTTTCGCTCGTGGCAGGTACGGCACAGGCCGGGGTGGGCGTGATCGTCCTTTCCACCCTCCAGATTGCCACTCTGGCCACCAAACTTGCAGAGTGGAGCGCGAGCCAGCGGACGGTGCCGCCTCGTGGCATGGCCGTCTGCACCGACAGCTGGAGCCAGGATGTATGTCGTGCCGGACTTGGCAACGGCGATTTCGAGAATCCGAACAACCCCGAGGTCCTCGATGGTTGGCTGCTCGACGCCGGCAAGCACTCGCCCGCACCGTATCTCGGCAAGACGCCGGACTCGCGGGTGCTGGCCCTCCCGCAAGGTGCATCGGCCATCACCGGCGTGGTCCTGCCGCTGGGTTCGACGCTTTCGCCGGCACCGCAGAAAACCTACACGGTCAAGCTGCGCGCACGCGGATCGGGCCCGCTGCCGGCCGACGTCGGCGTTGCGCTGTTCGTTGCCAATCCCGATGGCACTGCCGACGACGCGCGCACGTTGGCTTCCGTCACACGCACGGTCGGCTGGGACTGGGTGGACATCGACTTCAAGGTGGATGGCGTTACCTTTCCGGAGCCCTCCATGCTGATGGTCGGTATCCAGCGCCAGGATAAAAACTCGCCCACGCTGCTTCAGGTCGACGACGTGCGTATCGTGCGTACCCGCCTGGGTGTCACTCCGCCAACCGAGTAACGATTCGGCCGGACCGGAGAGGCCGGTCCGGCAGCCTGAGGAGATTTATGAAACACGGAGTGTTTATTCGCGGTGCACTGATTGCGGTCTCTCTGTCTGCATTGTCCCCAATTGCGTCCGCCGGCGAATCACGCCGCGCCGCGACCATGGCATCGGCGAACACCTGAAACCGTGGGGCTTTTATGGCGAAGGGAAGCCGTCATATGCGACGGGCATCGACGCGACACCGGGCGTTGTCCTGAGCAAGCCCGGCGATTCCATCTTCCAGTGGATCGACGTGCCGAGCCATGACGGCACGCAGCATTCTTTTACTTACTACACGTTGCGCGTGACCTACGCAGGGTACAAGTCGGGTGGCAGTGCCAGCATTGGCATGAAGGTCATTGTTGCCGACGACAAGGGCGAGCAGCTTTCGGAGGTGTTCGACCATACGACGGCGGGTTCGCCGTCCGGCACGGGTACCTTCGAGGCGGTCGTAACGCTTCCCGCTGGAACGCCGGTCACGCAGTTGGGCGTAGCCATCGGAAAGAAAGGTGACGCGTCGCCCGTAATCATCAGGGAGGTGGCCCTCGTCGCAAGGACGGACCCCTACGGCCCCGTCGACTTCTGACGGAGTCGTCGCCCCGCCGTCACTCAGTCGGCGGGGCGGACCAACCGCAGATCAGTGGCGAGCACACCGGGGATGGTACGAAGCGTACGCAGCAGGTCGGGCAGGGCGCGGACGCGCCACTGCTCGCCCAGCTCCAGGCTGGCAACGCCCGTGCCGTTCCGGTAGCCAGAGAGCATCAGCGGTGTACGACCGCCTCGGTAGCTCATCAAAGCCTGTTTGAGATGCTGCGGGAAGTCGCTGCCGACGCCGTTGAGTTTCAACGTGAGCAGGCGGCCGAAGTGTTCCATGGCTTCGGACAAGGCATACGCCTTGCGTGCGCGCAGCTGGTAGCCGCCGGCGAAGTCGTCGATGCGCAGGCCGCCCTCGACCACGATGAGGGTGCCGCGCGTGAGCAAGGGCGCGGCTTCGGTGAACACCTCGCGGAAGAAGCTGGTTTCCAGCAGGCCGGTCGCATCTTCGATCTGCACGAACGCATCGCTGTCACCGCGCTTGCGCATGCCCACCACCATGCCCGCTACCGTCCATGGCGTTTCCGGGCCACGACGGAAACGGCTGGCGTTTTCATCGTCGTCGTTACGGCGCGGCTTCGGCGGCTGGTAACGCTGCGGAATCTCGCCGATGGGGCAGCTCGACAATTGCGCGAGTTCGCCCTTCCACGGATCCGTGGGATGGCCGGACAGATAATGGCCGAGCGTGTCGTGCTCGCCCTGCAGCAGTTGCTCGAGGGGCCACTCGGGTACGGCACCGGACAGTTCGATGATGCTGGGCGTTTCCGCCGCGCCGAAGGCGTTGCCGAAGATGTCGACCTGGCCGGAAGCGCGGTTCTTCGCTTCCTGGTCCGCAGCACGCATCGCTTCGGGCAGGTGCATGATGAGCGTGGCGCGGTTGTCGCCGAGCGCGTCGAGCGCACCCGATTGCACCAGCGCTTCCATCGTGCGCTTGTTGAGCTTGTTCGAACCGACGCGCTGGCAGAAATCGACGAGTCCGCGGTACGGCCCCTTCGCCTTGCGCTCGGCGACGATCTCTTCGCAGATGCCTTGGCCGACACCCTTGATGGCGCCAAGGCCGTAACGCACGACCTTCGGTTCGACGGCCTCGAACATCCAGTCCGACGCATTGACGTCCGGCGGCAGCACCTTGATGCCGATCGCGCGCGTTTCTTCGAGGAAGGTGACGGCCTTCTCGGTGTTGTCCATGTCCGACGAGATCGTCGCGGCCATGAACTCGGCGGGGTAGTGTGCCTTCAGCCAGGCGGTCTGGTAGGACACCAGCGCATAAGCCGCGGCATGCGATTTGTTGAAGCCGTAGCCGGCGAACTTCTCCATGAGGTCGAAGATCGCGTCGGCCTTGATCGAATCGATACCATCCTTCGCCGCGCCTTCGCGGAAGGTGGCGCGATGCTTGACCATCTCCTCGGCTTTTTTCTTACCCATCGCGCGGCGAAGCAGATCGGCGCCGCCGAGCGTGTAACCGCCGACGATCTGCGCCATCTGCATCACCTGTTCCTGATAGACCATGATGCCGTAGGTCTCTTTCAGGATGGGCTCGACGCGCGGATCCGGATACTCCACCGCTTCGCGACCATGCTTACGCGCGCAGAAGCTGGGGATCAGGTCCATCGGGCCGGGGCGGTACAGCGCCACCAGCGCGATGATGTCTTCGAAACGATCGGCCTGGGCGTCCTTGAGCATGCCCTGCATGCCGCGCGACTCGAGCTGGAAGACGGCGACGGTCTGCGCCTTCTTCAGCAGGTCGTAGACCTTGGGATCGTCCAGCGGCAGGGCTTCGATCACCAGCGGCTCGGTGCCTTCCTTCGCACGACGCTTGTTGATCGCCTTGACGGCCCAGTCGATGATCGTGAGCGTGCGCAGGCCGAGGAAGTCGAACTTCACCAGACCTACGGCTTCGACGTCGTCCTTGTCGTACTGGGTGACGACACCGTCGCCGCTGGCTTCGCAGTAGAGCGGCGCGAAGTCGGTCAGCGGGGTGGGCGCGATGACGACGCCACCGGCGTGCTTGCCGGCATTGCGGGTGAGACCTTCGAGGCTGAGCGCGAGGTCGATAAGCTGGCGCGGTTCTTCCTCCTGCTCGTAAACGTCGCAGAATTCCTTGACGATACGGTCCGGTTCTTTCTTCGACTTCTCCGTGCGGCCGAGCGCATCGCCCAGCGTGAGGTCGAGCGGACGGTTGGGGATGAGCTTGGCGAGACGATCCACCTGGCCGTAGCCCATGCCGAGCACGCGACCGGAATCGCGCAGCACGGCCTTCGCCGCCATGGAGCCGTAGGTGATGATCTGGCTGACGTGATCGCGGCCGTATTTGCGCGCGACGTAGTCGATCACCTCGTCGCGGCGATCCATGCAGAAGTCGATGTCGAAGTCGGGCATCGACACGCGTTCGGGATTGAGGAAGCGCTCGAACAGCAACTCGAACTGGAGCGGATCCAGGTCGGTAATCTTGAGTACCCAGGCCACCAGCGAACCGGCACCGGAACCGCGGCCCGGGCCGACCGGAATGCCATTGTCCTTACCCCAGCCGATGAAGTCGGCCACGATGAGGAAGTAGCCGGGGAAGCCCATGCCGATGATGACGTCGACTTCGCGATCGAGCCGCGCCTGGTAGTCCTCGCGCGTCTTGCCCGCGGCAAGCGGATGCACGGCGAGGCGTTCTTCCAGGCCGGCCTGGGCCTGGGCACGGATGAAGGTGTCCAGCGTATGGCCTTCGGGCACCGGGAAGTTCGGCAGGAAGTACTCGCCGAACGTAAGCTCCAGGTTGCAGCGCTTGGCCAGCTCCACCGTGTTCTCGAGCGCCTCGGGAATGTCGGCGAACAACACCTCCATTTCTTCCGCGCTCTTGAAGTACTGCTCTTCGCTGTAATCGTGCGGGCGCTTGGGATCGGCGAGCACGCGGCCCTGGTTGATGCAGGTACGTGCCTCGTGCGATTCGAAACCCTCGCGTTCGAGGAAACGCACGTCGTTGCTGGCGATCACCGGCAACTCGTAGTCGCCGGCGAGGGCCATGGCCGCACGCACCCAGTCTTCCTCATGCTGGCGACCGGTGCGGGTCAGCTCGAGATAGAGGCGATCGGGGAAGAGCCGGCGCATTGATTCCAGTCTTGCGCCAGCGGCGGGCAGGCCGGCGCCAAGCGCCACGCGTGCCAGCTCGCTTTCCCGCCCGGCGACGGCAATGAGGCCGCGCACGCTCTCGGGATGCATCCACGTGGCGTCGACCAGCGCGCGCCCGGTGCCCTGGCCTTCGCGCCAGGCGCGGGAGACCAGGCGCGACAGGTTGAGGTACCCGTCGCGGTCCTGGCACATCAGGGTGAGGCGCCAGGGACGGGGATCGTCCGGGCTGGACACCCAGATGTCGCAGCCAGCGATGGGCTTGATGCCCGCGGCCGTGCACTGCTTGTAGAACTTGACCAGGGCGAAGAGGTTGTTCTCATCCGTCAGTGCGACGGCAGGCATGCCGGTACGCACGCAGGCGGCGACCAACTGCTTGATGCGGATGGTCGAGTCGACCAGCGAATACTCGCTGTGCAAGTGAAGATGGGCAAAGCGAACGGACATGGGCGGCGCCGGGTGAAGCAGTGGGAAGGCTAACCGGGCAGTGACTCAGCGACAAGAATTGACATTACCGTACCTGCCCCAACGAAGCCCGGGTAGGAGCCGATTTATCGGCGATCCCGCGGCAGCGGGCCAGATCAGCGCATATGGGCTTCGGGGTGCTCGATGAACCACAACCCCGCGAACAATTTCGCATCGATCGAGAAACCCTCGGCGGCCCGGTCGAACAGCCACTTCCCGGCCTCGGCACGCGGCACCTCGTGCACGATGATGTTCTCGGTTTCGTCGCCGCCGCCCTTGCCCACGCGGACGAGGTCCCAGGCACGGGCGAACGCGATCATCTCGGTGCTCATGCCGGCCGAAGACGGCCCTTCGTGGATGAACTCGATCCGGCCACAGGCGTACCCGGTTTCTTCCTCGAGTTCGCGTCGCGCGGCGATCAGCACGTCTTCGTCCTCGGCATCGGCGAGGTCGCCCACCAGACCGGCGGGCATCTCGATCGTATTGGCCAGGATGGACACGCGGTACTGCTCGACGAAGACCACCTTGTCGTCGGGGGTCACCGCGAGAATGATGACGGCGCCGCCGGGATTGTTCCGTTCGGCGTACTCCCAGCGACCACGACGCTTCAGGGTCAGCCACTTCGCCTTGTGCAGCACCTCTTCCGGTGCGCTGGCGTCGTCGGGGATCGGCGAGGCGTGGGGCAACGGGCTGGTCTGCATGGGCGGGCTCCTGGGCAAGGGATACGAAGTATCCGGCCAAGGGTAGCGCGGTCGTGTGACGTTGGGTGGAATCGCCTCAGATCAGCGCGCGCAGCCGGGACCGGGTGAGCGGACCGAAGCGCAGGCGTTCGCAGAGTTCGTCGAGAGTGGCGGCTTCGCCCTGGCGCCGGCGCAGCGCGTCGGCGGTTTCGGCCACGGCGATATCCAGGGCGATGCGGGTGAGACGGCGGCACAGCAGGGCCTGCCCTGCATGTTCTCGCAAGCGCGCAGCACAGGCCGCGGCACCACGGATACGCAGATACGGCACCTCGTCGATGCGATCCAGCACGGCGTCCAGGCTGCCGAAATGGGCGAGCAGGGCCGCCGCGGTTTTCGCACCGATGCCAGGCACGCCGGGGATGTTGTCGACGGCGTCACCGCATAGGGCCAGATAGTCGGCTACCTGGTGGGGATGGACGCCGAGACGGTCGAACACGCCGCTGGGGCCCCAGCGAACGTTCTTGGCGAAGTCCCATTGTTCATCGTGTTCGCCCAGCAACTGGCCGAAGTCCTTGTCGGCGGAGACGATGACGCCGCGGAAGCCGTGCGATCTCAGGCCCCATAGCGCGCTGCCGATGAGATCGTCGGCTTCGTACTGGTGGTCGTTGAGCACGCTAAGGCCCAGCGCGGCGGAGATCTCGCGGCAGAGCGAGAACTGGCGCACGAGCTGCGGTGGAGGCAGGTCGCGGTTGGCCTTGTAGGCTGGATAGATCGCGTTGCGGAACGACGTGGTGAGCGAAGCATCGAAGGCCACCGCCACATGCTCCGCGCGGGTCCGCTCGAGAAGTTCACAGAGGAACCGCGTGAAGCCGTGCACGGCATTGACCGACTCGCCGTCCTGGTCGTGGAACTCGTCCGGCATGGAATGCCAGGCGCGGAACACGTAGAGGCTGCCGTCAACCAGGTGAACGAGGGAATCCCCGCTCACGGTGCCCACACACTCACGATATCGTCGTAGGCCGGGCGCTCGCGCTCCGGCGCGTCCATCGAGGGCGTGCCAATGTGGATGAACCCGATGACGTGTTCGCCCGTCTTCATGCCAAGCAGTTCGGCCACCTTGCGATCGTACGCGGCCCAGCCGGTAAGCCACTGTGCGCCATAGCCGAGCGCCTGCGCGCCGAGCAGCACGTTATAGGCCACGCACCCGGCGGCGAGGTTCTGCTCGAGCTCGGGCACCTTGCTTTCGTCGTCGATCTTCGCCGACACGATGACGACCAACGGCGCGTGGTCGTAGCGCCGTAGTTCTTTTTCGCGCTTGGCTTCGGAGAGGTCCGGATTCGCTTCCACGGCAAGCCTGGCCAGTCGCGCACCGAACTGCCGCTTGGCGTCGCCGCGCAACACGCGGATGCGAAACGGTTCCAGCTTGCCGTGATCGGGCACGCGGATTGCCGCTTCGAGCAGGCGTTTGAGGACAGTGTCGTCGGGAGCCGGTTCGCCGAGCTGGCGCGAAGGTACGGAGCGACGACGGTCAAGGAGGTCCAGCGTGGTCTGCGTCATCCGCCCAGTTTAGCGGAACCGCCCGGTGGCGGCGGAGGCGGAGGCGGTGGCGGCAGGGCGTCGTTCGGACCCATGTTGTCGATGGCCTGGCGACGCTGCTCGGGCGTCTGGTTGCGCCATTTCTCCATGAGCGCCTGCTTCTGCGCGGGCGCCAGGTTGCGGAAGCGTTCGAAGGCATCGTGCAGCTTGGCGCGCTGCTCCGGGCTCAGGTCCTGGAATTTCTGCTGGTTCTTGCGGGCCTCAGCACGTTCTTCCGGGGTCATGTGCTGCCAGCGGTCGATGCGATCGCGGATCTGGGCACGGCGCTCCGGCGGGAGGCCTTTCCAGCGCTGCGCCATCTCGAGCATGTGCGACTGTTTTCTCGGCGTGAAGCTGTCCCAGTCATGAGCCACCGGGGAAAGGATGTCCTTTTCGTCGGGCGTCAGCTGGCTCCACGGACGCGGCGGAACGGAAGGATGCTCGCCGTTGGGCCAGTCTGACGCGCCAGGAGGCAGCGGACGGTCCTGCGCCGGTGCGGCGAGGGGGGCTGCCAGGGCGAGCAGAGCGGCGATGACGAGAGAGAGGCGGCGCATGGCGATCACTTGTGGGCGGCAGACGGCTGCGTGTCGTTGTAGGCCAGCCAGCTATAGAACTGCAGGTTCTGGTACAGGGCGGGATCGGTGCTGTCCGGGTCTGGCGGGAGGTCGGTCGCCTCGGTGTCGGCCGACTGCATGACGGCCGGCGGGGCCGAGGGCGGCGCGGCACCCGGCTGCCAGAGCATGAGAGACGCCAGCGCCACGACGGCGAACGCGCCGGCAGGCAGCATCAGGCGACGCACCGGGGATTCGTGCGGTGCGGCCAGCGCCGTACGCCGCGCCGCGCGCAGGCGCCCGGCCGTTGCCGGATCCACGTCGCGGCTGGCGCGCAGGTAGAGTTCCCGGGCGCGACGTTCGAGGTCTCGATCGTGCTGGCTCATCGCCATGCCTCCAATTGATCGCGCAGCGAATGCATCGCGCGCGAAAGGTGAGTCTTCACACTGCCATCGGAGCAGCCCATGACTGCCGCCGTTTCAGCCACGTCCAGCCCTTCCATGATGCGCAAGGTAAATGCCTCGCGCTGGCGCTGGGGTAGCTTGCGAACCGCGACAACGATGTCGCCGTACGCCTGGGAATCCTGCAACCGCGCCGAAGGGTCCGGGCTGTCGTCGGCCGGTTCCCACGCGGGTAACTCGTCGCCTTCGTCGTCGCGGCCACCACCGATCCAGCCGACGATGATCGAGCGCACCTTGCGGCGGCGCTGGAGATCCACGATGCGGCGCCGGAGGATGCCCCAGAACAGCGGCGTCCATTCCCCCGGGGGCTTGTCGGCGTAGTGGCGGACCAGGCGCAGCATCGCGTCCTGCACCGCATCCATGCCGTCTTCACGGTTGCCCAGGTGGATCTCGGCCATGCGCCAGGCCCTGCGTTCGATGGCCGCCAGGAAGGCGTCCATGTTCGCCGGCACCTCGCGGACATCGTCCAGGGATGCACTGTCGAGCGCGAGCGAGCCGTTCACGGCGCCCTTCGCTTCGTCGGTCTTGGCATCCTCTTGCTCCATACGGCCTGGATCACTCCGATAAACGCGGTCGGCGACCGCCGGTTGACGGGTTCTGCCCTAGGCATATTCCTAGGCCGGGCATTTACTGCTTATGAAGTCAGGGTTGCCCCGATGACCGGCGTGCGATCGGCCAGGCGACGAGGGCGGCGAGGACAGCACCGGCGGCGTAGAGGACCAGGTCCCATGGGCCCTGGGCCAGACGGGCCAGTTCCAGGAGCATGGCCGTACCGGCGTCGTGGATGGCCTGGCCGAAGCCAATGCCCATCATCCCGGAGATGGTCGCCGCGGCGACCAGGCAGGCGGTATAGGCCGCCGCGATGAGGGTGGCGAGGGCAGCCAGTCCGGCGCCCAGGCCTCCCTCGATGCGTAGCCAGCGGCGAACCACGATACCGAGCACCCAGCCCACCGGTAGGACCAGCGCGGGCAGGGCGCGGCCGAACATCATCGACGGCACCATCCAGACGGCACCGGCGGCGAAACCGAACGCGACGGCGCAAAAAGCGCCGAACAGGAGGCCGGGGAGGCGGCGGAGGCGCTCAGCCGGCATGGTGTTCCTTCGGATGACGCATAGGGTCCGGGGATGGGCCAAAGGGGGGCAATGATAGCGGGCAAGCGGGCGGCGCGCTCTTGAGGCAGTCGGCCGCCGCCCCGATTTATCCTGGTGGATGCTTACCGCCGGCCGGCGGCGGGCGCATAATCGACGACTTTGCGGCCGCAGCGCGGCCTTTACAGGACAGCAATGAGCGGTTTCAGCCTCAGCAGCGAACCTTTCACCCTCGAGCGTGACTGCCAGGCGGTCATGGTGCCGCAGGGCGAGACGGTGATGCTTCCGGCCGGCCAGATCGGGTACATCACCCAGGCCCTCGGCGGCAGCTTTACCGTATATGTGGAAGGCAACCTGTTCCGCATCGCCGGCGGTGACGCCGACGCGCTCGGCAAGGAGCCGCCGCGCCCGATCGAACTGGAAGACGGCGCCTCCGACGACGAGGTGGAGAAGCTGGTCTGGCAGCAGTTGCGTACCTGTTTCGATCCCGAGATTCCGATCAACGTGGTCGAGCTCGGCCTGGTCTACGACGTGAGCCTGGAGTCCACCGACGAAGGCTCGCGCAAGGCTTACGTGAAGATGACCCTGACCGCGCCCGGCTGTGGCATGGGTGACATCCTTATCGACGATGTCCGTACCAAGCTCGAACTCATTCCCACGGTCGTCGAAGCCGATGTCGACCTGGTGTTCGATCCGCCCTGGAACCATTCGATGATGTCGGACGCGGCCAAGCTCGAAACCGGGATGCTCTGAGTTTCAGGGAGCTGGCGATACCGAAATATCGGCTTCAAGCGACGCCCCGTAGAGAGCGATGGTCTTGATGTTCACTGGCGACCAGTAGCCGGCGGGTGCACGGTCGCCGGTCATCTGTACGTGCAGCCCGAAGTGTGCATCCAGTTCGAGGCTGCGGATGGTCGCTACGATGTCGTCGCGATACGGTGCAAGCAAGGCCAGCAACTGGCTGAGCGCATCATCCAGCGCGTACGTGCGCTGCTCGGGCAACTCCACGCACCAGCCATGGCTGCGACGCTGCGACGAAATCCCCTCCGTCTCACCACGCTGCCAGCTCCGGGCGCCCGGCACGCCCAGTTCGTCGAGCAGGTGGTCGAGGGTATGGCGCTCCGACGTGAGCCGGAAGGAGGCGCGCACCAACGGAGTCATGTGGCGGAGGTCGAGGTCGATATCGGTGGGCTGCGTCATGGCGATCATCTTCGCAAGTTCGTGGAGCGGATGGGTAGTGGCTTCGCGGTTCCGGCGGTTTCCTAGGGAAATCCCTAGGTAGTCGACCGCGAGAACTTGCGTTAGGTTGACAAGCACTTTCGGCGGGGGGCCGGAAGTCGCAACGGGCATCGCGCTTCGGCGCGTCAATCATATCGTTCGGAATGTGGTCCACACGACCGCAATGGGTTCGTGTGGCCTGTTCCTGGAGGAGGAACGTAATGGCAAGTCATGTTCGCTTGAAATTCCTGGCCGCTTCGTTGGGTATCGCTGTCTGCTCCGTCGCCTCGGCGGCTACTGAGCAGGCGCTGCGCGCCCAGAGCCTGGGAGCCATCCCCGCCAGCCAGCTGGCCGCGAAACTCGGCCTGTCGGCCGACAACGCATTTGTTGCGAAGACCTCGCTGCCGACCGTCAAGGGCACGCAGACCGTTCGCATGCAGCAGACCTTCAAGGGCGTCCCGGTGTTCGGTCGCAGTATCGCCGTGGAACAGGACGCCCAGGGCAATTCGCTGGTCGCCAACGGCGTGGTGACGTCCGACCTCCAGGTCGACCTCGCGTCGGTGACACCGAAGATCGACGCGGCTCGCGCCGTTGCGCTACTCGGCAAGCAGGCAACGACCCTGGCGGGTGCGGTTGCCAAGCCCGAGAACGCCAAGGCGGATCTCTACGTGTATCCGGGCGATGGCGTCCCCGCACGCCTGGTTTATCTGACCTCGTTCTTCTCAGGTGGCGATCATCCGACTCGCCCCACGGCGATCATCGATGCCAACACCGGCGAGATCATCCAGCAGTGGGAAGGCCTTACCTACGCCGAGGTGAATGCCACTGGTCCGGGCGGCAACCAGAAGACCGGGCAATACACCTGGGGTGCGGGCGGCAAGCCGGCCTTGATCGTGACGCAGTCGGGTAACACCTGTACGGCGCAGAACACGAACGTCAAGACATACAATCTCAATCACGCCACATCCGGCGCCGGAACGTTGTGGAGTTTCACCTGCTTCAATTCCACAGGTGACGCGATCAACGGTGCGTACGGCCCCATCAACGATGCCCATCACTTCGGTGGCGTGGTGCACGACATGTACACCGCGTACACCGGCGCGGCGCCGCTGAACCAGGTGCTGATCATGAAGGTGCACTACGGTTCCAGCTACGAGAATGCGTTCTGGGACGGTAGCTCGATGAACTTCGGCGACGGTGCCAGCACCTTCTATCCGCTGGTCGCGCTGGACGTGACCTCGCACGAAATCAGCCACGGCTACACCGAGCAGCACTCGAACCTGACCTATAGCGGCCAGTCAGGCGGCATGAACGAAGCCTATTCGGACATCGCCGGCGAAGCGGCCGAATTCTACGACCGCGGCAGCAATGACTTCCTCGTCGGCGCGGACATCGTCAAGGCCAGTGCCGGCATCGGCACCGCGCTGCGCTACATGTGCGATCCGCCGCAGGATGGCGGCTCGATCGGCAATGCCGCCGACTACACCAGTGGCCTCGACGTGCATTATTCGTCCGGTGTCTACAACAAGGCGTTCTGCCTGCTGGCGAAGAAAACCGGTTGGGACACCGTGAAGGCGTTCAAGGTGTTCGCTCGCGCCAATGCCCTGTACTGGACCGCAAGCTCCACCTTCAACACCGGTTCGTGCGGCGTCGCCAGTGCGGCGACCGACCTCGGCTTCTCGCCGACCGATGTCGCCTCGGCGTTCACCGGCGTGGGCGTGACCTGCTCGACAGGCGGTGGCGGTGGTGGAACGGCACTGCAGAACGGCGTGGCCAAGACCGGCCTCGCGGGTAGCTCCGGTCAGGAACTGAGCTATACGGTTGTCGTGACCGCCGGCAAGAACCTCGTCATCGCGACGAGTGGCGGTACGGGTGACGCGGACCTCTATGTGAAGTTCGGTTCCGCACCGACCACCTCGAGCTACAACTGCCGCCCGTATAAGACCGGCAACGCCGAGTCGTGCACGTTCGCGTCCACCCAGGCCGGCACGTACTACGTGAAGGTCCGCGGATACACGGCGTTCTCGGGCGTCTCGTTGAAGGCGACCTGGACGCCGTAAGCGGTTGAGATTGTGTCGTAGTGAAAGCGCGGGCAGCCATGCCCGCGCTTTTTTTGTGATTTTCTGTGGGAGCCGCTTCAGCGACGAAGCTTCTAATTCTGTGCAGAGTTATCGGAAGACCTATTTGTGAGCAATCGCCTCAGCACCTCCCGCCTCGCTCCGACGCGAGCTGTAGAGGCAGGACGAATGGTGGCGATGGAGCGTGTCTTCTAGCGTGGTTCGACCGGCGCCGAGAGCGCTCTGTCGAAGGAATGCGCCATGTCGAAATATACTTGCCTGCCTCTTGTTGCGGTGTCGCTCGGTATCGCGGTGAGCACGCCTGCCGTTGCTGAGGAAGCGACCCATCGCTACATCGTCCATTTCGACGACTCGGTATCCACGAAAGTCGCCGCGACCGGGATGGTGCATGCCATGGCACAACGTGGTTCGCCTGCATGGCATGTACGCCGCCTTGCGGCGGGTGGCGAGTTGTTTGAACTCACGGCCGTCGAGGCCGACGCACTGGCGGCATCGACGGGCGTCGTCGCGGTCGAGGAAGATCGCATGGTCAGCCTCGCCGGCGGCATCGTCGATCCACTGTGGCGGCGCCAGTGGTACATGCATGATCCGAAAGTCGGTATCGAGGCGCCGGTGGCCTGGCGCGATACCCGTGGCGAGGGCGCGGTCGTCGCCGTGCTGGATACCGGTGTCACGCCGCATCCCGAGTTCGACGGCCAGCTGCTTCCCGGCTACGACTTCATCACCGACGCGCAGGCGGCACGTGACGGCGATGGCCGCGATGCCGACCCTACCGACGAGGGCGACTGGACCGATCCGGGCGACTGTCATTCGCGCCAGGGCTCGCCGTCGTCATGGCACGGCACGCATGTAACCGGCATCGTCGTGGCGCGTGCCGGGAACACACCGGGCATCGTCGGCGTCGCCCCTGAGGCGAAGGTTGTCCCGGTGCGCGTCATGGGCCGTTGTGGCGGCAGGCTTTCGGACGTGGCTGACGCCATCGTCTGGGCATCCGGCGGTGAAGTGGCCGGCGTTCCAGGCCGGGTTCCTGTCGATGTCATCAATCTCAGCCTGCGCGTGCCCGGTGCCTGCAGCATGACCATGGGCCGCGCCATCGCACAGGCGCGCGCTCGCGGCACGAGCGTGGTGGCAGCTGCCGGCAACGACTCGATCAAGGCGTCGGGCGTGTCTCCCGCCAACTGTCCGGGCGTCGTGTCAGTCGCTGCGCTGGCACGCGACGGGAGCATGGCCTGGTACTCGAACTACGGCGACGGGGTGACCGTGGCGGCGCCCGGAGGTTCGCTTGGACCGATGGGCATCGACGACATTCTTTCGTCCGTCGATGGCGGTGAGCGAGGCCGCCAGCGGCCCATCTTCAAGTACTACGCGGGCACATCGATGGCGGCGCCGCAGGTCGCGGGGCTGGTGGCGCTCATGCGCTCGGCGGATCCGCTGATCGGCGTGGACGAGATCACGGCACAGCTGGTCGACAATGCCAGGCCGCTGCCCGGCCCCTGCCCGAAAGGCTGCGGGGCCGGCCTGATCGATGCGGGCGCAACAGTCGACGCGGTCATCGAGGATAGTGTGCTCCCCCGGCCGCGTTCCTGACCGGGCGGATCAGATCGCTTCGAAGCGGTTCGCGTCACGGTTCTTGCGAACCGTGGCGGGATCCCAGACGCGGCCATTCATCGCAATATAGACGCCGTCACCCAACGTCTGCACCGCGCCTACGGCGCAGCCGATGTTGAACACGGCATCGGAACCCTGAAAGCGCGCCGGATTCAACGCGCCGGTAAGGACGATGACCTTGCCAGGGATGCCTGCCAGGACGCGTGCGGTCTCGACCATGGTGTCGGTCCCGTGCGTCACCAGCACATGGCGGTGCGGCTGTGCTTCGATCGTGCTGCGCATCAGCACGCGGTCTTCGTCGGTCACATGCAGGCTGTCCTTGCGCAGAATCGGAATCACATCGAAGCGGAACGCGACGCCCAGCTGCTGGAGGATGTCGGCGATCTGCGGGCTACCGATCTGGTAGTCCGATTTATCGTCGAAGTAGACCTTGTCGATCGTGCCGCCGGTGGTAACGATGGTGAGCTGCTGCATGTCTGACCTGGGAAGCCGGGTAAAGCGGGGGTCGCCATTCTACCTCGTGACCGCGTCGGCCATCGCCCCGGCGGCGGACATGCTTCCCCTGGGCCGGGGCGGGGTGTCGGTCGCCAGGAGGACATCCTCGTCATTCTCCGGCAGCGCCAGTCGATCGAGTCCGCGCGCGATGAAGCGCCGGCAGGCGGCCGCAGGGCGGGCGTCGCCGGTCGCGTCGGCCCACGACGCTGAGCGAACCAGGAGTGCGGCCGCCATCGTGCGGGCAAGTGTGTAGGCGACACCACGGGCAGAGGCTTCGAGCGAGGAACGGTCCGCGACGACGTCGCCGAGCAGGGCCTCGGTGGCGTCCAGTGCGCCGCCTATGATGCTGCGCTCGGGCGCGCCCGGGCCAATGAGGTCATCGATGGCCTGGCGCAACGGTGCAATGCCGGTCGCACCGATCGCACGAAGCATGTCGAGCGAGAGGACATTGGTCGTGCCCTCCCAGATGGCGTAGACCTGTGCGTCGCGCAGCAGCTGTGGCAGGCCCGTGTCCTCGATATAACCTGCGCCTCCGAAGCACTCCAGTGCCTCGGAAACGATGCGTATCGACACCTTCGCCGTCCACAACTTGGCAAGCGGGGTGAGCAGGCGGAGCAGGGCACCTTCGTGTGCCGCGCCTTCGCCGCGTTCGGTGCGACCCAGCAACTCGGCGACGAAAAAGGTGAGTGAGAACGCGGCTTCGAACTCGGCCTGCATGTCGGCGAGCGTGCGCGCGTGGAGCGGTTGGTCGATCAGGCGTGCTCCGAAGGCGCTGCGCCGTGTGGCGTAGTCGCGCGCAAGCGAGATCGCGCGGGCCATGCTCGCCACCGCGCAGACGGCGTTCCAGGTTCGCGTGACATTGAGCATCGGCGCGATCTGGCGCACGCCGTGGTCGAGAGGCCCGACGGGCGTCGCCGGCAAGCCGTCCAGATGGATCTCGGCAGTGGGTAACTCGTGCGTGCCGAGCTTTTTCTTCAGGCGGTCGATCGTGATGCCGCGCCAGGCGCCATTCTCGTCCTTGGTTTCGACGTAGAACAGGGCGAGGGCTGACGTGCCATGACCCGCACCTTCGGGCCGTGCCAGCGCAAGTGCGGCTTCGCCCACCACAGCGGAGCTGAACCACTTGCGGCCGTAGAGCCGCCATTGTCCTTCGGCATCCAGCCGCGCGACGGTCTCGGTGCGACCGACATCCGAACCGCCCGGCGTCTCGGTCATCCATTGCCCGGAAAGCCAGAACGTGGAGGCATCCCGGCTGAGAAAATGCGGTAACGCCCGGTCGATCAACGCGGCGTTGCCGGAGGCGCGGATCGCCGTCGCGGCGCCGTCGGTCATCGCCAGGGGGCAGCAATAGAACTCGCTGGCGACGTGATAGAGGTACACGCGCGCGAACTCTTCCACGCGCGCCCATGGCGAGGCATCGTGACCGGAAGCAAGTACGCCATGACGCGTGGTCAAGGTGGGGCCTTCCTCCCACGCGGGCGTCAGAGCGATGCGGTCCACGCGTGCGCCCCAGGCATCCCACGAGGTGAGCACCGGTTCAGTGCGCGGCGTGCGGCCGCGTCGATCCCAGGCCATCACCGCGTAGTCGCCCAGCGCGTCCAGATCGGCGCGCATCGCGTGCAACCGCTCGGCCGGCAAGACGTGGCCGAGCCACGCATTCAGCACGCGATCGTCGCGATAGGGATGCGCCAGTCGGGGCGCGTCCTGCAGGAAACCCATCGTGGCATCCTCTCCGTCAGGTAAGCAGGCCTAGCCTGCGCCGATGCCTTTGGACGGTCAACGAGGCTTGCGGACACCCACGCCCAGCGTCCCGATCAGGAGCAGGGTCAGCACCAGTTCGATGACGCCAAGCCAGCGGTCCGGACCGCCGCTCCATGTCTCGGTGACGCCGTGGCAGAAATAGAACAGGGCCAATATGCCGACCCAAAGCAAGGCGCGGGTGACTTTGGGCAACGACAGCAACGGCAGGAGCAGCGGTGGGACGGTGAGGGCGAAGGCGACCCAGGTCGGAATCGAGACCGGCGGATACATGGAATACCACAGCACCTGGAGCGCAAGTAGCGCCGCCCACGCCCACAACCCCGTCTTCTGGGTGGTGCTGAGCGCCATGTTCACGCGGGCGTTCCCAAGCGACGTGCGACGTCGGCAAGTCGCTTGCCCAGGGCACGGGCAAGGTCCCGCTCGTGTTCACTGATGGTGTTGTCGCCACGAGCGCCGGCCACGTGGCTGGCGCCATAAGGCGTGCCACCGCTGGTCGTACTGGTCAGGGATGGCTCGGTATACGGAATGCCGACGATCAGCATGCCGTGGTGGAGCAGGGGCAGCGCCATCGACAGCAGGGTGGCTTCTTGTCCGCCATGCATCGTGCTGGTCGAAGTGAACAAGGCGGCCGGTTTACCCGCCAGGGCACCGGATGCCCATTCGGCACCGGTGGTGTCGAGAAAGTGCTTCAGCGGGGCGGCCATGTTGCCGAAGCGCGTGGGGCTACCCATGGCCATGCCCACGCACTCGATCAGGTCGGTTCGGGACACGTAGGGGGCACCTTCGTCCGGCTCGGGTGGCATGGCGATTTCAGTCACCGGTGCCACCGGCGGCACCTGGCGCAGCCGTGCCCGCATGCCGGGGACTTCCTCGATGCCGCGGGCGATCAGGCGGGCGAGTTGGGCCGTGTGGCCGCTACGGCTGTAGTAGAGTACGAGGACGTCGTGGGACATGGATGGGCGCCTGTGCGAAGGCGCTAGTCTCGCAGAACTGCCACACGTTCCCAATCTTTCGGGACAGGATTAAGGACAGACATGCCGCCGCTTCGCTTCGATCGCGACCGCGCCCTGAGTTTTACCCGGTTCACGTGGCTGCGTTTCGTCGACGACAAATGCTTCGAGACGGCCGGCGCGCTGTCGTACACCACGCTCGTCTCGCTCGTGCCGCTGACCGTCGCCGTGTTCGCGATTCTCTCGGCTTTCCCCGTCTTCGCCGAATGGCGCGGCAGCCTGGCCAATTACGCTTTCCAGAACTTCGTGCCCGCCACGGGCATCAAGATCCAGGAATACATGCTGGCGTTCGCGGACAAAGCCAGCCAGCTGACTGGCATTTCCATCCTGGTCATGCTCTTCAGCGCGGTGTCGATGATGATCAGCATCGAAGACCGCATGAACCGCATCTGGCGCGTACGCAAGCCACGCGGCTGGACTTCGCGTCTTTTGCTCTACTGGGCGGCACTCACGCTGGGTCCCATTCTGGTTGTCGGCAGCCTCGTGCTCACCTCGTACATCACCGCGTTCCCCATGCTGCACGCGGCCGCCGACCAGATCGCGACACAGAGCAGGCTGCTCAACTTCCTGCCGTTCGTGATCACCTTTGTCACCCTGATGCTGATGTACACCATGGTGCCCAATCGCCGGGTCAACTGGCGGCACGCGGGTATCGGCGCGTTGCTCGGCGCGATCCTCTTTGAATTCGCGCGCTGGGGTTTCACGCTGTTCATCCGCAACGCGCCGACCTACGAGGAAATCTACGGCGCGCTGGCGGCGATTCCGATCTTCCTGCTGTGGATCTACCTGTCCTGGATTATCGTGATCCTGGGCGCGTCGATCGCCGCGTCGATTTCCGCATTTGAATACACCTTGCCCCAGGAAGCGCTGCCGGAAGGCGCGGAGTTCATCGGCCTGCTGGTGGTGTTGCAGCAGTTTGTCGAGGCACAGCGTGCTGGCGACAGCGTGGATCCGGCCACCGTCCGTATTCGCGCGCCGTACCTGCCATCGAGCGCGATTACCTGCTACTTCGACGACCTCCAGCGTGCCGATATGATCCAGCGCGGCGAAGCCGGCGGCTGGCTGCTGACCCGCAGCCTGGATTGCACCGAACTGCTCCGCATCTACCGTTGCACCTCGTACCGCCTGCCGCTGCATCCGCGCGATCAGGTGGAAAGGCTCGGCATCTACCTCCCCACCGAGCTGCTCGTTCTGCTCGACCACCTTGCCGCCGCGCTGGACGCGACGCTCGGTGCGCGGCTCGATCAACTCTTTCCCCCCGCTCTCGTCAGCGCTCCCATCGAGGACACTCCCGCATGATTCACCGCTTTCTCGCCGTTGCCGTCGTCGCACTGGCATTCGCCGGCCCGGCCATGGCCGCCACGGCCGCCGCTCCCGATCTGAAAGTCACCACGCTGGACGGCAAGCCGTTCGACCTCGCCGCGCAGCGCGGCAAGTGGGTGGTGGTGAACTACTGGGCCACCTGGTGCGTGCCTTGCATCAAGGAAATGCCGGACATCTCAGCCTTCGTGAAGAACCACAAGAACGTCACCGCGATTGGTCTGGCCTTCGAAGATACCGACGCGAAGGACATCAAGGCCTTCGTGGCGAAGCATCCGGTCGTGTACCCGATCGCCCAGGTCGACGTCATGGATCCGCCGAAGGCCTTCGAACCGCCGAAGGGCCTGCCGACGACTTACCTGATCGCCCCGGACGGCACGGTGGCCAAGCGTTTCGTCGGGCCCGTCACCGAGCAGAGCCTCGGCGAGGCCATCAGCAAGGGGAAATGAAATGAAAGCCGCTCGCTTCGTCGTGAGGGGAAAGGTGCAGGGCGTTTTCTTCCGTGCTTCGGCGCGGGAGCAGGCAAAAGCACTGGCGCTCACCGGCCACGCCCGCAACCTGCTGGACGGCAGTGTCGAGGTGGTCGTCTACGGCGAGGCGGCGGCGATCGACCGGCTTGAGGTGTGGCTGCATGACGGCCCGGATTCGGCGGAAGTCAACGAGCTATACCGTGAAGACATCGGCGCGCACGACGCACCGACCGAATTCGTCACGAAGTAATCCTGCCCGCGGTTGTAGGAGCCAGATTCAGTCGCCAGGGCCAGTCGCATTCGCTGGCCGGGCCAGCAGAGTCACCGGCAGCGTCCCTCCGTCGGACAGCTCGAACGTCACCGCGATCGTGTCACCCGGCTTCACCGGGTGCTTCGAATCCATCAGCATCACGTGGTAACCGCCTGGCGAGAACGCCACCTTGCCCTTCGGCGGCAACGGTACGCTGGCGACCATTTCCATGCGTCCCATGCCGCCGTCGGTGCTGCTGCGATGGATCATCGCGCTGGCATAGTCAGGCGACGTGGCGCCGACGATCGAAACGGCACGATCGGACACATTCTCGAAGCTCACATAGCCACCGGCGGGCAGGTCACCCGGCAGCACGCGCAACCAACCGTTGCTGGCCCTGATGGTGGGAGCGTCGGCGGCCTGTGCCGCGCCAGTCACAAGAAGAAGGGCGATAGCGAGCGATCGGAAAGTCACGGTTGGGCTCCCAGCGAAGTGAGGAGATGCAGGTCATGCACCATGTCGTCCTGCGAGGCGGACGGCGTCGCCAGCAGGCGGCCCTTGCCTGATGCGTCGAAGAAATAGATGGCCGAACTGTGGCTCACATCGTAGGCGCCGTCGCCGCGGTCCGGCTCGCGGGTGAAGGCGGAACGATAGCGCTTGGCCAGCGCTTCCACGTCCGCATCCGAACCGACCAGGCCAACGGCCCGCTTGTCGAACGCATTGACGTAGGCATGCATGATTTCGGGCGTGTCGCGTTTGGGATCGACGCTGACGAAGAGGATGCGGACGTTGTCGGCCGGCGGGCCAAGGCGATCCAGCACCACGTGTAATTGGGTCAGGGTGAGCGGGCACACATCGGGACAGTGCGTGTAGCCGAAGTACATGAGCGTGACCTTGCCCTTGAAGTCGGCGCCGGTCACGGCCTTGCCGTTGTCATCGGTCAGACGGAAGTCGAGGTCGGGCAGGTGGTCGGACACGTCGGTCAGCTTCCAGGCGGGTTGGGGGTCGCGTTGGCAACCGCTCAGGCTGACGAGGGTGATCAGGATCAGCAAGGCCCAGCGGGCCCGGCGGGAGAACGAGGGCTTCATGCGACACTCCGCGACATATCCCGCAAAGGATACGCCACCCGTGCCGGCCTCCAGGCACTTCCTCACGTTGGAACGATCCGGATGCGACAACATGTCAGCGGCCCCCAGGCCCTCCTCGTCGGTATCGCCGGCGCCTCGGCTGTCGCGCTGGGGGCCTTTGGCGCGCACGCGCTGCGCGGTGTGGTGGACGACCACGGACTGGCGATCTGGCACACGGGCGTGGAATACCATTTCTGGCATGCCCTGGCTTTGTTTGCCGCGGTGATCGGATTGGCTCCGGGGCGCGCGCGGTCGGTCGCGATTCTTCTGTTTGCGCTGGGGATCGTGCTGTTCTCGGGCAGCCTGTATGCGTTGGCGGTAGGAGCGCCGCGGCTGGTGGGGCTGGTGACGCCGGTGGGGGGTGTGGCGTTTATGGGTGGGTGGGTGGCGGTGGGGCTGTCGCTGCGCCAGCCGCCCGCTCCGTAGGCATCGCCGCTGAAGCGGCTCCTACCAGGCAAGGCGATGGGTGCTCGCGGCCACCACCCATCAGTCAGACCCCTTACCGCCTCCAATGCTGGCCGTCATGCCGGAGGGCATCGGCAGGTCCATCAGATTCGATCCGGCGATAGCCCGATTGATCGTGATATGGCCCAGGGTGCTCATGGCCGCGAAGAACCGCCAGGGGTCGCCGTTACCCACGCCCAGCGCGATGTGGGTCGAGTCGAATCGTCGCTGCGCCGAGTCGAAGCTGATCCACCGCCCGTTGATGAAGGCCTGTGTCCAGGCGTGGGGAATGAAGACCCGTGTCGCGCCTCCCATGCGTTCGGCGTAGACGATGCCGGTGACCATTCGGGCAGGGATACCTAACGATCGCGCCAGGGCCGTCAGCAGTACGGCATGCTCGGTGCAGTCGCCATTCCGGCTTTCCAGGGTTTCCAGCGCGGACGCGTAACCGACGTCGAGCCCTTTCCTGGAGATGTAATCGGAGAGGTAGGAGCGAAGGCGGCGCATGCGCTGGAGATCGCTCTTCGCGTCGCCGGTGATCTGCTGCGCGAAGGCCCGGATCTTCGGCGAATCCGACTGCACCCAGGCGTTCGCTGCGGTGTCTTCGGGGGAGGGTGCCGCCTCGTCGCTCGTCACGTGGCCGAAGCCGACGTCGATGATGTAGACGCCGTCGCCGATGGAGCTGACGTGCTGCTCGTCGGTTTCCACAAAGGGCTGCGGAAAATTGCCGCGAACCGTGACGGTGTAGCGCACCGGGGCGGCACGCAGCCCCATCACCATCGGCCGCGGGGACTGGATCATGGCCGCACGTAGCAGGTCGACGTCCTGGTCGGGCGCTTTTGCGCAGGCTTCGCTGCACGCAGCCATCTCCAGGCGGAAGCCGAGCAGCGGGGAGATACCGCGACGGATATAGCCCTGCTGGTCGACCCAGATGTCCACGCTGTGATCGCCCTTGACGCCAACCAACGATTCACGCAGGTGATGTAGCGTCTCCTGCCGGTTGTCCGGCATGTCCACCACTTCGTCGCCGACGACGACCACCTCGACGTTCGCCACCTGTTGCTTCACGGCGTCGAAGTTGCGGATCTGGTACGTCGTGCCCTGCTTGAATCCATGGGCCAGCATGGTCAGGCGCTGTCCTTCGGCCAGCGAGGCGCCGGTTGGCCAGATGAGCAGGTTCACCTTGGACTGGCCGCCCACGGTGTTGGCCACCTGGAACGCGCCGTCGTCGCGCACCTCGCCCTCGACGAGGTTCTGCTGCGACGACATGTTCGTGCTGGCATAGAAGGCCAGGGGCGCGCCCAGCGCGGATTCCACCGTCTTGATTCGTGTTTCAAGCAGGATCGGCGTGTGTACGCGGGTGAGGCGGAAGTTAAGAACCTGGGTGGTGGTCACCTTGTCGTCCGCCTGGTCGCGGTCGATCTGCAGGTTGCCTACCTTGCGACCGTCGAGGAGAACGGTCATCCAGCGCTGATCCGCCAGGGCCGAGGTGGCGGTCAGACACAGCAGTACGGCGACGGCGGCAATACGACGTCTCATGAGCGTACTTCCGGATTGTTGGGGACAACTGCATAACACCACTTTGGCGGCTGGAGTCAAGTACCCCATTGGTCTGGGTCCGCCCCGGTAGAATGCGGGCATCGATCCCACCGGACCCGCCCCATGAAGACCTTCGGCACACCGCACTCCCACACCGCCCTCAAGGTGCTCCTGCTGGGGTCGGGCGAGCTCGGGAAGGAAGTCGCCATCGAGCTGCAGCGCTTCGCGGTCGAAGTGATCGCGGTGGACCGCTACCCGAACGCGCCGGCCATGCAGGTGGCCCATCGCAGCCACGTCATCGACATGCTGGACGGTGCCGCCCTGCGCAGGCTGATCGAGGAAGAGAAGCCGCACCTGGTCGTTCCGGAGATCGAGGCGATCCACACGCAAACCCTCATCGACATGGAAAAGGAAGGCCTCAAGGTCATCCCCACCGCGAAGGCCGCATGGCTCACGATGGATCGCGAAGGTATCCGCCGCCTTGCCGCGGAAACGCTGGGACTGCCCACCTCGCCTTACCGGTTCTGCGACACGCGGGAGGAGTTCCTAGCCGCCATCGACGCGCTCGGCACGCCTTGCGTGGTCAAGCCGGTGATGAGTTCCTCGGGCAAGGGCCAGAGCGTCGTGCGCCAGCCTGGCGATGCAGACGCGGCATGGGAATACGCGCAGTCCGGCGGTCGCGCGGGACGCGGCCGCGTCATCGTCGAGGGCTTCATCGACTTCGATTATGAAATCACCCTCCTCACCGTGCGCCATCGCGACGGCGTGTCGTTCTGTGCACCCATCGGTCATCGCCAGGAAGACGGCGATTATCGCGAGTCGTGGCAGCCGCAGCCGATGAGCAAGGCGGCGCGCGCCTCCGCCGAACAACAGGCCGACGCGATCACGGCCGCCCTCGGCGGTTGGGGTGTCTTTGGCGTCGAGTTCTTCGTGCGCGGCGACGAGGTGATTTTCTCAGAAGTGAGCCCTCGCCCCCACGACACCGGACTGGTCACCCTGATCTCGCAGGATCTTTCAGAATTCGCCCTGCACGCGCGAGCCATCCTGGGTCTGCCCGTACCGGAAATCCATGCGTTCGCCCCGGCCGCCTCGTGCGCCGTGCTGGTCGAGGGCGAAGGCGCGGCGCCGACCTACCATGGCATCGCCGACGCCCTGGCCGAGACCGGCACGATGTTGCGCATCTTCGGTAAGCCGGAAGTGCGCGGGCGCCGCCGCATGGCAGTGACCCTTGCCCGCGGTGCGACGGTCGAGGAAGCGCTCGACAAGGCCAAGCGCGCGGCGAGCCGTATCCGCGTCGAGCTTTGAACAGCCGTTCACACCCCGATGTTAAGCTGCTGCGCTCCTAGGGAAGATGCCTGACCCATGAGCGGACGCCGAGACTCGAACGACCACGAACCACGCGGGCGAACCGAACCGACCCTCGGGCGGCTCGACGACCTGGACAAGCCGGCGCCGCCGGTCGATGACGGCTTGCCTCACTTCGTCGTCGACGAGCCGCGTCGCCGAACCGGCGGTCCTACACCTCCACCGCGCCGGCCGCGCAAGCGCGGCTGGCTGATTCCGGTGCTGGTGCTCGTATTGATCGGTGCTGCCACGGGGCTCTGGTTGCAGCAGGATCGGTTGCGCAACCTCGTGCCCAGCACCGAACTCAACGACGTGCTCGGCCAGGCGAACCAGGCGCTCGCCGCCGGCAAGCTCGACGGTACCCAGGGCGACAGTGCGCGTGAGCTGTTCGAAAAGGCTCGCGACCAGCAACCAGACAGCGACCAGGCTCGCGATGGCCTGCGCCGTGTGGGTCAGGCCGAGATCGCCCGGGCCGACCAGGCACTTACCGCGGGCCGGCTCGACGAGGCCGAGGCCGCGCTTAATGTGGCGCGTGAGCTGCTCGGTGGCGGCAACGATGTCGAGCAGCTCAGCGCGCGCCTCTCGCAGGCGCGCAATCCACAAGGACATACCGAGTCGCTGATCGACCAGGCGCAGCAGGCCTTCGCCGCCGGAAAACTCGATGGCGACGACGGTGCGGGTGCGCTTTATCGCCGCGTGCTCGACGCCGACAAGTCGAACACGGTGGCCGCGCGCGGCCTGGACAAAGTCGGCGACGCGCTCGCCGCACAGGCTCGCCAGGCCATTGCCGATAACGACAGGGCCAAGGCCAACGCGCTGGTCGACCGCATCGCCATTCTCGTGCCCGGCTACGGCGACCTGCCGTCGTTGCGCGCATCGCTGGCGGAAAATCGCAAACAGGACGACCAGGCCGTCACCGCCCTGATCCAGCAGGGTAACGACGCCATGCGTGCGGGCCGTTTCACCGGCGATGGCGATGACAACGCGCTGGCCCGTTTCCGCGCCGTGCTCGCAACCGACCCTGACAACGCGGACGCCAAAGCGGGCCTGGGGCAGGTGGCACAGGCGCTGATCGTGCAGGCCAACGCCGCACTCGATAGCGAAGACGATGCACAGGCCTCGCGCCTGCTCGATCAGGCGGCCAAGCTCGCACCGAAATCCGCCGAGCTCGCCGCCGCGCGTGCACGTATCGGCGGTGGCGAAGCCCGAACCGGCAAGCGCGTCGCCTCGTCCGACGCGGTCGCCACGACGCGCGACGGCGACACGTCCGAGGCTTCCCTGGCGGTCACCCCGGAGCAGAAAGCGAAGGTCGCTGCGCTGGTCGGTCGTGCCCAGGCCGCCGTCACCCGTGGGGACATCATGGATCCGCCGGGCGACAGCGCGTACGACCTGTATCGCAATGCGCTGGCCATCGACGGCAACGACCCCGTGGCTCGCGCTGGCCTGCAAGGCTTGCCGGGCCAGGTCGAAAAGCTGATGCAACAGGCCGTCGCCAATGGCAACGTGAAGCGCGCCGAGGACCTCTACGCCACACTTTCCGACCTCGCCCCGGGCGATGCGTCACAGGGCGAGATGCGTCACCGCCTGGGTAGCGCGTGGATCGACAGCGCCCTCCAGCGTTCCTCGCAAGGCGACCGCCAGGGTGCGTTCCAGGCCCTCGATCGCGCGCGTCACTACGCTCCCGACGACCCGCGCCTCCAGGGCGCCTACGAGCGCATCGCGACGGGGCGATGAACGACCGTATGCAGATCCTTGTCATCGGCGCGTCGAGCCAGATCGGTCACTTTCTCCTGCCTCGCCTGGCTGCCGCCGGCGAGGACGTTCTGCCGTTGAGCCGGCAGCCTCGCGGAGGCAATCCCGACTGGCTGGTCGGGCATCTTCCAGGCGGCATGCCCGCGCTGCCGCCGTTGAAGGCGATCGTTTGCCTTGGTCCCCTCAACGGGCTGTCGCCATGGCTGGCGGGGACGCGCCTGCCAGGCACACCACACGTCGTGGCGACATCCTCCATGAGCGCAGAAACCAAACGGGACTCCTCCGATCCGGAAGAGCGTGATCTGTCGCGCATCCTGCGCGAAGCGGAGACCCAGCTGAGCGCGCTTTGCGCTTCGCGGGGCATGCCATGGACGATTTTCCGGCCGACCCTGATTTACGGTGCAGGTCTCGACAAGAGCCTGACCCCGGTGGTCCAGGGTGCCCTCCGTCGGCACGTGTTTCCGCTGCCGGCGGGCCGCGGCCAGCGGCAGCCGGTCCATGCGGATGACATCGCCGCGGCGATCGTCGCGGCACTTACCCTCCCGGCGGGCCGCAACCAGACGTTCGCGATCGGCGGCGGGGAGCGGCTCAGCGCCGCCGAGATGTTTCGTCGGGCACGTCGTACCGCGGGCTCGTTGACCTTTCCCTTACCCATTCCACGCTTTATCCTGAACGTCGCGACCTTGGTATCGCCGGCAATGCGAGGACCTGTCCACCGACTCGATAGCGACCTGATCGCCGACAATCGGCACCTGGAGGCCGCTCTGGACATACATCCCCGCGCTTTCATGCCGGCTCCCGAGACCTGGCAGGCGGCTTCCTGACCGCTCGGGTCACCGCTTTGCCAGCATTCGTTCAGATGGGCGCCGGGGCAGTGCCCCTATCATCCGGTTACGACTCTTTCCGCAGGACCTCCCCGCGTTGGCTTTCCTGAATCGTCTTGGCTCCTTCCTGCGTGCTTGCTGGCCCTGGCTGCGCATTCCCTTCTGGCTCGTCATGGGCCTCGTGTTCGGCTTCCTGCTGCCGTACACGCTGATCCTCAACGCGCGCCTGCAGGATCGCTTCAACGACCTGGTGTTCGCCGTGCCCACGCGCGTCTACGCGCGCCCGCTCCCGCTGGAAGCGGGGCGTGCCATGACGCCGGCCGCCCTGGAACTGGAACTCACCTTCGCCGGTTACACCACCGAAGGCGGCGGCAAGGTGCAGGGCAGTTACTCGAAGAGCGGCTCACGCTTCGTGATCGCCTCGCGCGGCTATTCGGGTCCGGACGGCGGCGAGCTGCCGCATCGCATCCGCGTCAGCCTCGGCAACGGCCAGGTGGGCCAGATCGTCGACGACACCAACGACAAGCCGATCAAGGCGATCCACCTCGATCCCGCGCGCATCGCCACGCTCTACGGCGCGCAGCAGGAAGAGCGGCGCATCGTGCGCCTCGAGAATGTGCCGCCGCTGCTCGTACAGGGCCTCCAGGCAGTGGAGGACCGCGACTTCAACCATCACATCGGCATCGACTTCTCCGCGATCGCGCGAGCGTCGCTTGCCAACCTCCGTGCCGGTCACGCCGTGCAGGGCGGCTCGACCCTGACCCAGCAGCTGGTGCGCAACCTCTTCCTCGACCGCAGCCAGAACATGTTGCGCAAGGTGAACGAGGCGATTCTTTCGGTGTTGATGGAAGCGCATTATTCGAAGGGCCGCATCCTCGAGGCTTACGTCAACGAAGTCTTCCTCGGCCAGCAGGGCAGCCAGGCCGTGCACGGTTTCGCCGCCGGCGGCGAGTTCTTCTTCGGGCGCCGCCTGGAAGACCTGCGTCCGCAGGAGATCGCCATGCTTGTCGGGTTGGTGAAGGGGCCGAGCTATTACGACCCGCGCCGTTACCCTGACCGCGCGCTGTCGCGACGCAACCTCGTGCTGCAGCAGTTCCACGACACCGGCCTGCTCGACGATGCGCAGCTCAAGGCGGCACAGGCCACGCCGCTTGGCATCGCCGAGAACGCGCAACTTCCGCACAATCGCTTCCCGGCCTTCATGCAGCTGGTTCGTGCGCAGATCACCAACGACTTCGACGAAGCCGCGCTGCGCGACGGTAGCCTGAGCATCTTCACTACGCTCGATCCGGCGGCCCAGCTGTACACCGAGCAAGCGATCCTGACGACAGCGAAGTCGCTGGGCAAGCGCGGCGCCGCCGCGCAAGCGGCCGCCGTGGTCACCGATACCGCCACCGGCAGCGTGCTGGCTGTCGTCGGCTCCCGCGATCCGGGCGACCAGGGCTTCAATCGTGCGCTGGACGCGCGGCGCTCGATCGGCTCGCTCGTCAAGCCGTTGGTTTACCTGGTCGCGTGGTCGCAGCCTTCGAAGTGGTCGCTCGCCACGATCGTCGACGACACGCCGATCAACATGACCCAGCCCGATGGCAAGCCGTGGACGCCACAGAACGACGACCACGAGATCCATGGCCAGGTGCCGATGCTCGACGCGCTGGTGCATTCGTGGAACCTCGCCACGGTGCATCTGGGCATCCAGGTGGGCGTGCCGCGGATCAAGGGGTTCCTGGAATCGTTCGGCCTTGAAGACGTCAATCCCAGCCCATCGCTGTTGCTTGGCGCGATCGACCTGTCGCCGTTGCAGGTCGCCCAGCTCTACGAGTACATCGCCGCCGATGGCCATGCGCTGCCGCTGATCGCGGTGAGCGGCGTGATGGACAACAAGGGGCAGGCGATCAAACGCTATGAGGTCAAGGGCGGCGAGGGCGAGTACCAGACCGCCACCCGCCTGACCACGTGGGCCATGCAGCAAGTGGTCAATAGCGGTACCGCCGCGGCCATCGGCAACTCGTCCCTCGGTTCGCTCCATGCCGCCGGCAAGACGGGTACCAGCGATAGCCAGCGCGACAGCTGGTTCGCCGGTTTCACGGGCGAGCACCTGGCCGTGATCTGGATGGGCCGTGACGACAACAAGCCGACGGGCCTTTACGGCGCCACGGGGAGCATGCGCGTCTGGCAGGAGCTGTTCCGCAAGCTGCCTACGCGACCGCTGTCCGCCGCCCCGGGCGACGGACTGGAAATGGCCTGGGTGAACCCGCAGACGGGCAAGCGTACGGATCCCTCCTGCCAGGGCGCCCGGCAGTTCCCCTTCGTGTCCGGTTACGTCCCGGATGCCGAGGAGGGCTGTTTCTGGCAGCAATTCAAGGGTATGTTCGGCGGCGGTGACGCCCAGCCGGCGCCGCCCGTTCCCAGTAATCCTACGGATTGACCCATGCATCGCCTTCGCTTTTGTGCCATCGCCGCCGTTACGCTCGTCGCCGCCTGCAGCCAGCCCGCCCCGCCGCAGGCCACGCGCCCGAGCAAGCCCGCCTACGATATCGTCGCCCAGATCCGCGCCGCGGGTGAGCGCGAGAAGTCGGCGATCGACGTCACCCCCTTACGCGATCCCGGCGTACAGGGGCTGGAGAAGGCCGCAAAGGAAGACGAACAGGCCGGTCGCTACCCGGACGCGGATGCCAAGCTGGTGCAGGCCCTGAAGATGGCGCCGCAGGCGCCGGAACTCATTCAGGACCGAGCCGAAGTGGCCGTCCGCATGCAGGATTTCCCGCTCGCCGAGAAGCTGGCGAAAGAATCGTTCGAGATGGGCCCGAGGACGGGCAGCCTGTGCGCGCGTAACTGGCAGACCGTCTACGAGATGCGCATGCAGGCCAACGACCAGACACAGGCCATGGCAGCCCGTGCTGAAGTCGGGAAGTGCCACATCGCAGGTGTGAACCGGTTCTGAGGCAGTTTCAGCGGCTCCGGATGATCCGCCCGTGCTCATGCACGGTATCCACCAGCACCTTTACGTTCTCGGGGTCCACCTCGGGCGTAATCCCGTGGCCGAGATTGAACACATGCCCCGGATGATTGCCGAAGGCGTCCAGCACGGCGCGGGCTTCGCGCGCCACGATCTCGGGCGAAGCGCGTAGCACCGCCGGGTCGAGGTTGCCCTGCAGGGCGACGCGGTCGCCGACGCGGCGACGTGCTTCGCCGATGTCGATGGTCCAGTCCACGCCCAGGCCGGTGCAGCCGGTATCGGCAAGCGCCTCGAGCTGGCCGCTGGCGCCCTTGGAGAACAGGATCACCGGCAGCTCCCGGCTGATCGGGTCGGCCTTCAGGGCGTCCACGACCTGAGTCATGTAGCGCAGCGAGAACTCGGCGAACGGCGCGGGGCCGAGCAGGCCGCCCCAGGTGTCGAAAATCATCAGTGCCTGCGCGCCGGCATTCGCCTGGGCGATCAGGTAAGCGGCCACCGAACGCGCCACGGTGTCGAGCAGGTGGTGCGCCAGGGCGGGCTCATTCCAGGCAAGCGCCTTGACCCGAGCGAAATCCTTCGAACCTTCGCCTTCGACCATGTAACAGGCCAGCGTCCATGGGCTGCCGGAGAAACCGATCAGTGGCACGCGGCCGTCGAGTTCCTTGCGGATCAGGCGCACGGCGTCCATCACGTAGCGCAGTTCGCCGTCCATGTCGGGCACGGCGAGCTTCTCGATCGACGCGGCATCACGCAGCGGGCGTGCGAAGCGCGGGCCTTCGCCCTGCTCGAACGACAGGCCCAGGCCCATCGCGTCGGGAATGGTCAGGATGTCCGAGAAGAGGATCGCCGCGTCCAGGTCGAAACGCTCCAGCGGCTGGAGGGTCACTTCGCAGGCGAAGTCCGGGTTGGTCGCCAGGCCCATGAAACTGCCGGCCCGGGTGCGCGTGGCGCGGTATTCCGGCAGGTAACGGCCAGCCTGGCGCATCACCCAGATGGGCGTGGTGTCGGTGGGCTCGCGGCGCAGCGCGCGGAGGAAACGATCGTTGCGGAGGACGTCAGCGGCCATGCGCCGACTCCTGACCCTGGCTGAACATCACTTTGAATCCTTTTTTTATCTGCGCATCGCGCGCTTTCTCGAAAGCGGCCTGCGCGGCATCGCGCTCGAGGTACACCTCGCGCTTCAGCGTCGTCTTGCCCCCCTGAATGCCGCTCTCGCGGTACAGGGTCCAGCCGCCGAGGAGATCCTGCTCCAGCGTGATCTGGACGAAGCGGGGCGCTTCCGTCGCCGCTTCGGGCATGGTTTGCATGTAGATCCGCATCAAACGATCCGGGCTGGCGCAGGGCCGATCATTGTAGGTGGTCGCCCCGGGGTACGCACGGTATGCGTCAATCCAGCACGGCAAGGACGTCCGAGTCCTGTACCCCGGAAACGATCTCGGCACGGCCGATGCCGCGCCAGAGAATCAGGCGCAGCGTGCCCGCTGTGTTCTTTTTATCCAGGCGCATCAGGTCGAGCAGGCGACTGGCGGCATGCTCGCGCGACGGCGTGGTCGGCAGGCCGAGGCGATCGAGCAGATGCGTGAGGCGCTGGGTATCGGCAGCCGGGGCCATGCCCAGTTTTTCCGACAAGCGGGCGGCCAGCACCATGCCGATGGCGACACCTTCGCCGTGCAGGATCTCGCTGAAATTGCCCGCGGTCTCCAGCGCGTGGCCAAAGGTGTGGCCCAGGTTGAGCAGGGCGCGCTCCCCTTGCTCGGTTTCGTCGCGCGCGACCACGCCGGCTTTGTAACGGCACTTGCGGGCGATCGCTTCGATCAGGATGTCGGGATCCCGCCTCGCCAGCGCATCGGCATGGGTTTCCAGCCAGGCGAAGAAGTCCGGATCGCCGATGGCGGCGCCCTTGACGATCTCGGCCAGTCCCGCGCGGTATTCGCGCTGGGGTAGCGTGGCGAGAACGTCCACATCGGCCACGACGGCGCGCGGCTGGTGGAAGGCACCGGCGAGGTTCTTGCCGGCCGGCAGATTCACGCCGGTCTTGCCGCCGACCGACGAATCCACCATCGCCAGCAGCGTGGTGGGCACCTGGATGAAGTCGATGCCACGCATCCAGCAGGCGGCGGCGAAGCCGGCGAGGTCTCCCACGACGCCGCCACCCAGTGCGATGACGCAGGCGTCGCGCGTGGCACCGAGTTCACCGAGGGCCTCGAGGACGTGGCCCACGTTGGCGAAGGTCTTGTGGGTTTCGCCATCGTCGATGAGGTGGGTCGACCAGGTCAGGCCTTCCAGGCCCTTCGCCAGCGCGGCGAGATACAGCGGCGCTACCGTGGTGTTGCTGACCACCAGCACGTGCCTGCCGCGAATGCTCGCACGCCAGCGCGCGCTGTCGGCAATGAGGCCGGGGCCAATCCAGACGCTGTATTCGCGCCCGGCGAGTGCGACATCGACGGTTTCCATCAGTTGCGTTTCCAGTGGCGGTCGAGGAGGGCGATCGCGCGCGGCGCGGCGTCGTCGACGCCTTCGTGACGCCCGCGAAAAATCAGATCGGCGATTTCCTCGTAGAGGTGGTTGCGATCATGGGCGAGGCTTTCCAGTCGCCCCCGGCGGTCGTTGCCGGCGATCATCGGACGGACGCGATCGTGCTGCAGGCGGTCGAGCTGTTCGTCCACGTCGACACCGAGCATGAGCACGGTACCCCGGCTCATCAGCCGTTCGCGATTGTCGGGATCCAGCACGGCGCCGGCGCCGGTGGCGAGCACGATGCCGTGACGCAGACTAAACTCGTCCAGGTGCGCGCACTCGCGCGCCCGGAAGCCCGCTTCGCCTTCGCTTTCGAAGAGCGCGGCGATCGTCATGCCACAGCGTGCCTCGATTTCAACGTCGAGGTCGATGAACGTCAGGCCATAGTGCGCCGCGAGGCGCTGTCCGATCGTGGTCTTGCCGGCCCCCGTGGGGCCGACCAGGAACAGGTTGGGCGAAGGATTCATCGCACCCATGCTAGCAATAAGCCATCCACAGAAGAACGAGACCGTGCTGATCGCCGGCGCGGGTGATGTGGGAACCCGGGTGGCCCGGCGTCTCGCAGCGCAGGGAAAACAGGTGTTCGCTCTGCGTCGTGGTGAGATGTCGCCCGACCCGGCGATACGCTGGCTGCGCGGCGACCTGACCCGCGCGGATACGTTGCGTAGCCTGCCGAAGGTCGACGCCGTGGTCTTCGCTCCCACGCCGGATGCGCGCGACGAGGGGGCGTATCGCGCCGTATTTCTCGACGGCCTCCGTCACCTGATCGAAGCGCTTCCGGCATCGCCGCGTCGTACGTTGTTCGTTTCCTCGACGGCCGTCTATGGCGAGCACGCCGGCGATTGGGTCGACGAAACGACGCCCACGGATCCGCCGGGCTTTAACGGGCGTGTCCTGGTCGAAGCAGAGCAGTGGCTGGCGTCGCGCGACCTTGGTGGCATTTCATTGCGGTTGGCCGGCCTGTACGGCCCCGGTCGCACGCAATTGCTCGAGCGGCTCCGCGAAGGCAAGGTTACGGCCCCGCGTGGTCGCAGCGTCTTCGCCAACCGTATCCACGTCGACGACGCGGCTGCAGCGATCGTGCATCTTCTTTCGCTGGATGCGCCCGAACCGCTTTACGTCGGTGTCGACGACACGCCGTTACCCGTGGACGAACTCTACGACTACCTCGCTGGCCTGCTTGGTGCCGCGCCACCTGCCGATGGTCCGTCGGCTACTGGCGTCGGCAACAAGCGCATGTCGAATGCGCGCCTGCGCGCGACAGGGTTCCAGTGTCGCTGGCCCGACGCGCGCATGGGCTACGCCGCGCTTTTGTAACCCCTCTGCTAGGCGTTGCGATCCTGGTCGAGCGTTACGACCATGTCCGCCTTGCCGGGCAACGTAGCGAGCGCATGGCGGCTGAGGCGTTCGTAATGCTGGAGAAAGCGGGTCATCTCTCCTTCGTCCATGGCACGGGGCTCGCCGCGGGCGCGAAGTGACCACTCGGCTTCGTCGCGCCATCGTGCGACCACATCCCAGGAGGGAGCCTGGAGCAACACGAGGGCGTCGAGGCGGCGCCATACGGAGAGGTATCCGGCGAGCTTCGTGTTCACCCACTGGCGCCAGACGCCTTCGGGATCCTCCTCGCGCTCCAGTGCATTGATCGGCTCGACCAGATCGGCGTCAGGCTGCGGTTCGAGGCCAAGGCACCAGCCTTCGAGGATGACCACCATGGGCGGCTGCGGCACCTCGGGCCATAGCGCCGATGCGTAGCGGTCGTCCTGTCCCTTGTCGAAGCGCGGGATCGACACGGGCCGCTCTGGTGCGGCCTTTTCGAGGGCGCCGAGGGTGGAGGCGAGCAGGGTGACATCATGGGTTCCGGGGACGCCGCGCGTCCGCAGGAGTGGATGGACTTCCTTGCCCAGGGTGTCGCGCTCGGCGCGAGTCAGGTACACATCGTCCAGTGACAGGGTCACGGCGGACCAGCCCCGTTCCCTTGCCGCTTCGATCAGGGCGACTGCCAGCGTGCTCTTGCCGCTGCCCTGCAGGCCGGAAACGCCCAGGATGAAGGGCGACGAGGCATGCTCGACCGACGTGGCGAAACGTCCCAGGACCCGCTCGGCGAGCGTGATAGCATCGGCTGATTCCATACCGGCAAGCATAGCCCACCCATGCTGACTCCCGAGATCCTAGATACCTTCCGTGGCCTGCTGGACGAAGCGAAAGCCAGTGGCGATCGCGAACCCACCGCCATGAACCTCGCCACCGTCGACGCCAACGGCCGCGTGCATTCGCGCATCGTGCTGCTCAAGCGCATCGATGAAAACGGGCTGGGTTTCTTCACCAACTACGAGAGCGCCAAGGCCGGCGAGATGGCCGCACACGATCAGGTCGCGGTGTGCTTTCACTGGAAGCAGATTCGCGAGGGCATACAGGTGCGTTTCGAAGGGCGCGTAAGCAAAGCCAGCGAGGCCGAATCGGACGGCTACTTCGTACGTCGCCAGCGCGGCAGCCAGATCGGCGCCTGGGCGTCGAAGCAGAGCCAGGAACTGCCGGACAGGCAGACCTTCGAAGACCGTGTGGCCCACTTCGAGAAGGAGTTCGAAGGCCGCGACGTGCCGCGCCCTCCGCATTGGGGTGGTTATATCCTCAAGCCGGACCGTGTCGAGTTCTGGTACGGCGCCGAGTTCCGCCTGCACGAACGCATCGTGCACGCCGAACACGGTACAAGCTGGACCAGCCGCCTGCTTTACCCCTGATCCGGAGTTCGCGATGAGCCGCGCCCAACCCGTACAGCACATCGCGCAGACCACGTTCACCGTGCACACGCGCGGGCGCTCGCTCACCGAGATCACCGACCGCGTCGCCGACGCCATCTCGGCGAGTGCCGTGACGACCGGCATCGCGCATGTCTTCGTCCAGCACACCAGCGCCTCGCTGCTCATCGGCGAGAACGCCGACCCGACGGTGGTAGCCGACCTCGAGCGTTTCTTCGCCCGGCTGGTGCCGGACGGCGATCCTTTGTTCCGCCATCAGGATGAAGGTCCCGACGACATGCCCGCCCACGTGCGGGCGGTGCTCACCGGTGTGTCGCTCTCGGTGCCGGTACACAGCGGGCGTCCCCTGTTGGGAACCTGGCAGGGCGTATTCCTCTACGAGCACCGCCACGAGGCGCACCAGCGCAAGATCACGGTGACGATATCGGGCCACTGAGCGCGGGCGCTACCGCCAGCATCTGGTAACCGAGGATCATCATCTGCACGGACAGGCCGACGGTGAGCGAGCCGATCACCGTGCCGAACAGCTTGAAAGGCAGGGGCCCGATGCCCCTGACGATGGGACCTGAGAACACCATCGCCAACAGGTGCAGGATCATCACGAGCACCAGCATGCAGACAATGCCGACCGTGCGTTCCGTGCTGTGGCTCGATGCGAGCAGGATGATGAGGCCGGCCAGGCCGTAAGGCGTCACGATCATCGGTACCGCGAGGTCGAACGCGCCCGGAACCACGGGCCGCGTCGGTACCGTGCCCTCGGGTACCGGATGCGGCACGGGGCTGGAGGTGTACTGCTCGAGTACCGTGCGCAGCGAAACAAGGAAGAAAATCACGCCGCCCGCCAGAAGCATCGCGGGTACGGTTATCTGCCAGCTGTGCTGCAACGCCATGCCGAGGAAGCCGCCGATCAACGCGGCCACCGTTGCGAGGATGGCCGTCTTGATGGCCAGCTGTCTGCGTGTCGCGGAATCGAACGCCTGCATACGCGCGTAGTAGGCGAGCGGTGTTTTCAGAGGTGGCCCCATCACGACGAAGAGCAGGGTGAACACTTGCCCGAGACTGAGTAGCGGTGTGTCCGCACCACGTAAGGTGTCGATGGCGGCCTGCAGGAAGGCGATCGTGACATTCACGGGGAACCCTCCGGGGCGATATCGGCGACACAGCGAAAACCGATGTGGCTGGTGGATGTGTCGATCGGGTGCGGATAGCGCGCGGCTGGCCGGTAGCGCTGGCAATAGTTCACCGCACACAGGTGGGAGCCGCCCTTCAGGACCCGGCGCGGAATGGCGGGACCGCCGGCGCGCGGATCGTGGCTCTGCTCCATGCAGCCACCCCGTGGATTAGCGGGCACGCAGCAGGCCTTCTGTACCTCGACGGTGTGCCCGGGCCGATACCAGTCGGACGTCCATTCCCAGGTGTTGCCGATCATGTCGACCAGTCCAAAGCCGTTCGGCGGATACGAGCCCACCGGCGACGTGCGCTCGAAGCCGTCGTCCGCCGTGTTCTCGTAGGGAAAGCGTCCCTGCCAGTAGTTGGCCATGTAGCGGCCTGCCGGCTCGAGAAAATCGCCCCAGGCGTACTCCGTATGGTCGAGGCCACCGCGTGCGGCGAACTCCCATTCGGCTTCGGTGGGAAGGCGCTTGCCCGCCCATGCCGCATACGCTTCGGCATCGGAAGCGGTGACATGCACCACCGGATGATCGTCGAGGCCGTGAAGGTCGCTCCCCGGACCGGTCGGATGCCGCCAGTCGGCGCCGAGGACGAACCGCCACCAGTGATCGATCTGCATCGGTACCGGACCGGACGGTTGCACGAAGACCAGCGAGCCCGGGTGCAGCATCTCGGGCAGGGCGCCGGGGTAGTCCTCGGCACGCGGCGGAATCTCGGCGAAGGTCACATAGCCAGAGGCCTCCACGAAGCGCGCGAACTGTGCGTTGGTCACCGGCGCGCGATCGATCAGGAAGGGGTCCACGCGCACGCGGTGCACAGGCCGTTCTTCCGGATAGAAACGTTCCGATCCCATGCGGAACATGCCGCCTTCCAGGCGGTACATATCGTTCGTCTGCGGTGCGGAGGGGTAACGGGGCACAGGACTGGCGAGGGCCATGATCACTCCCTGGAGATTGCCCCGGCCAATGAGAGAACCCGTTCGCCACGCCGGCGGCAGACCACCGGGGGTGGTGGTGGCCATGTTCCGTGTTCCGCCGGGCGTGGCGAACGGGAAAAGGATGTCGGGATCCATGCTCGCGCGTCGACAGGCTTGGCGCGACCGAGGAACTACGGTTACCGCTCAAGTAGATTTACGGAGTGTCGAGGTAGCCGGTGCGTACCGAGCACGATATATAGGCGTCGCCGCGCAGTGCCGCGTGGACGGCGTCGAGCAGATCCTCACCGGCCGATGCCTTGACGACGTAGCCGGAGCCGATGGAAAGCGCCCTGCGTGCGATGCCGGCATCGTCGTGGCAGCTCACGAAAACCACAGGCAGGCCCGGGCAGCTCACCGCGAGGCGGCGTGCGGCCTCCAGTCCGTCCATCCCGGGCATGGCGATATCCGTGACCACCGCATCGGGCCGCAGGATTTCGACGATCGACACGAGCGCGGCACCGTTGCCGACGACCCCGATCACTTCGAAGTCCTCGCGCAGCAGGCGCTCGATCTCGAGCGCTGTCCCGGGATGGTCGTCCGCCAGGACGACGCTGGGTCTGAAAGGCGTGGAACGTACGTCATCCATGGCTTCACTCTCCGCCTCGCAGCGGGCACGGGCCAGCGTAAAGGCACGTGACTACCGCTGCGTATATCTACTTCCGTGTTTCCCCGGTCAGAACAGGAGCCCGAGGTCCTCCGAGCGGCGCACCAGCTCGAGCGTGCTGTGCACGTCCAGGATCTGCATGATGGTGTACTTGTGCGCTTCCACCGTGCGCACGGAGAGGCCCAGCTGCGCGGCGATCTGCTTGGAACGAAGGCCCGCGCCGACCAGACGCAGCACTTCGCGCTGCTTCGGGGTGAGTTCGTGCAGATCGGCCATGCGACCGCGCAGGTAGCGCGCCCCCAGCGAGGGAGTGACATAGGTGCCACCGGCAAGCACCTGGCGCAATGCACAGAGCAGTTCGTCGCCAGCGGAGACCTTGAGCACGTAGCCGTTGGCTCCGGAGCGCATCGCGGAGGCGGCAAGCGCGGGTTCGGCATGCATGGTCAGGAAGACGAAGGGGGTGCTGTCACCGCGCGCGCGCAGTGTCTTGAGTACTTCGAGCCCATTGCCACCGGGCATGTTGATATCGGAGAGGATCAGGTCGGGATTCTCGCGCTCGACAATGTCCAGGAGGCTGCGGCCATCCTGGGCGAGGGCGACCAGTTCGAAGTCGTCGTCGAGCAAGCGTTCGATCCCTTCGGCGACCATGCGGTGGTCGTCCGCGAAGACGATGCGTGGTAATGCCTCACAGCTCAACTCGTTTCCAGCGGAATGCGCAGACATAGATCCACTCCCTTTCCCGGTGCGGTACGCAATTCGAAGCTGCCCCCCAGCAACTTCGCACGTTCATTCATGCTGATCAAACCGATACCCGGTCCTGTCGATGGCAACTGGTCGGGATCGATCCCCTTGCCGTCGTCGAAAATCCACAGCGACGCCACATCGCTGGCCACCGACGCCTTGATGGTGACCTGGCTCGCTTCAGCGTGACGAAGGGCGTTCGCCAGCGCTTCCTGGGTGACACGATAGAAACACAGGGCGATATCCGCCGAAAGTACATCGATGGCCCGGTCGGCGATGAATACCACGTGCGGCGCGCGTGGGCGTCGTTGCGTATGGCATAACGCCTCCAGCGAATCGCGCAAGCCGGCATGGTGCAGGCAGCTTGGGTGAAGTTCGTGTGATAGCTGACGCACGTCTTCGGACAAGGCGATCACCTGGTGCTGGATGTGGTTCACCTCGCCCTGTATCGCCGGTGGTACACGTCGGCGCAACGAACTCAGGCCGATCGATGCCGCCGCGAGGCGTTGGTTGATGTCGTCGTGCAGGTCACGTGCCAGGCGCGCGCGTTCCTGCTCCTGGGTGGCGATGAGGCGGCCGGTCATTTCGCGCAGTTCGGCATGCGCGTAGCTCAAGGCGCGACGGCTGGCGAAGCGTTGCTCGACCACGACGCCGAGCGTCAACGCCGATAGCGCGGCGGTGAGCGTCCACAACTGCAAGGCAAGGGTCGTCTCTTGCGGCGTGGAGGCCATGAAGGGCCCATGTCCACCGACGCTCAGATGGCCGGCCATGATCACGATGATGAAGACGGCGATGGAACTGCCCGTCATCTGTGCCCGGATGATCGCGGCGATGATGATCGGCGCTGGCGCAAGGCAGAGCACGGGAACAAGCTCGGCGCGGCTTCCGTAGCCGTACCAGAGGACACCCAGCAGGGCGATCGACACGATCATGAGCAGGTAAAACTCGGTGGGAAGCCGTGGCTCGTGGCGCACGGCCGCTTCCGGGTTCCGCACACTGACCCATATGGGCACATACAGCACGTAGCCGAGCGCATGGGCGAGAGCGATGTTCGGCCAGTCGCTCAGGATAGTTCCGCGAAACGAGGTGAAACGGCTTGCGTGGTCGATGAGTGTCGCGCAGGTCGCGGGCAGGGCGATGACCGCCACGGCCGCGAACGCATAGAGCCGGGTGAAATCTTCCAGCGGCGGTGACCGCGACGGTACGAGTTGAAGCAGCCAGGCGGCCACCGGGGTGAGCAGCACCGCTGGCGCAACGATCAGGGCGGTATCGGCCAGCGGCAGGCCGAATGCCACGCCGGTGGCCACCAGGCCGATCATTGCCGCCCCCATGAGCGCGAGCCACATGCTCCGCGGCGTGGCAAGAAGGGCACCGAGCAGCACGGCACCAGGGAACCAGACGATGTGCGTGCCGCCCTGGTGGCTCCATAAGGCAGCGGAGAGCAGCTGGGCAGCCATGACGCCCGCCAGGACACCCCCGCACCAATGGGTCACGTTGCGCGTCGATGCCAAGGCCTGCGTCATCGCCTCTCCCGCCACCCGTGGAAAGTGGCCCGACCAGCTGTCACGACAGTGAAGGGCGGCCCCCGCCATGCCCTCGGGAGACTATACGCGTGCGGCGACGGATTGGCGTCTATCTCGCACGGACGGCTATCGCACTTCCGACTAAGTAATTCTGCGCAGTTCCCGGGTCCTGTTCTTCGCTGCGTCAGGCTGGCTTTCGGGTTGAGACTTCGGAACCCATCGAGACACGGGCAAACCGAATGCGCCTGTCCATTCCCTGGCTCTCCACGCTGGTAACGGGTCTGCTCCTGTGCGTGACGGGTGTACATGCCGCGCCGCGCGATCCCTCGCCCTGCATCGGCCTGGTACTGGGTGGCGGTGGTGCACGAGGTGCGGCCCATATCGGCGTGATCCAGGTGCTCGAGCGCGAGCACATCCCCATCTGCCGCATCGCCGGTACCAGCATGGGTTCGATCGTCGGCGGTCTCTATGCGGCGGGTTACAGCTCGCCGGAGATGGCCAACGTGATCGGCCAGCTCGACTGGAAAGACCTTTTTTCCGACGACCCGGACCGCGTCGAAGAGCCGATGCGCCGGAAAGATGCCGATTATCGCTATCTTCTGAATTTCGAGGTCGGCTATAAAAATGGCCACATCGTCACGCCGGCCGGCGTCGTCCAGGGCCAGAAGCTGCTCCTGCTGCTGCGTCGCCTGCTGGTGTCGACCTGGAACGTGACCGACTTCGACAACCTGCCCGTACCCTTCCGCGCCGTGGCGACGGACATCGTGGTGGGCAAGCCGGTGATCTTCTCCCACGGCGACCTGCCGCCGGTAGTTTTACTTACGTGTGCCGGGTGAAAGTTCGCTTATCGCAGCGGCGTACACGCCGCACTCTGCATGTCACTGTCACCGATGCCGGATCGTGACCATGAATCGTCGAATCGTCTTCGCCCTGATCGCCACGGCGCTTGCGCCTGTCGGGGGCGATGCCACGGAAAGTGCCCTGGGTCGATCGATCACCGGCGCGCAGATCACACCCTTCGTCGGTATCGTGCCGCCGACGCCGGGCCTCAATGTCTCGGTGAGCTACGTCAACTACGACGGCAACATCGGCGGCAGCAGGCCCGTACCGATCGGCGGCAGTACGGCGCTGGACCTGCACGCCAAGATTGACCTCTACGCGGCCACGTTCGCGTACATCTGGGATACCGGCAAGGGCCGCTGGAACTACGCCAGCATGTTCACCGTGCCGTACATTCGCCCCACGGCGACGGCATCGTTGTTCATCGGCCAGCGCTCGGCGGCCGTCAACGATCGCGCGTCCGGGCTGTTCGACCTCTACTTCGCACCGGTGATCGCCAGCTATCACGTGAGCGAAGTGGAGCATTGGTCGTTCGGGGTCTACATCTACGCGCCCACGGCGGATTACACGAAGGGCAGGCTGGCGAACAAAGGCCTGAACATCTGGACGTATTCCCCGGCGGTGGGCTACACGCACCTGTACGACAAAGGTTCATTCGAATTCA
>Ga0247742_10000221_pt1 | contig 49413 bp, 48 predicted proteins | sample UWRJL208509C2_FD_180944 | JGI IMG/M metagenome (GOLD analysis project Ga0247742, IMG submission 180944) | Plant litter microbial communities from Arlington Agricultural Research Station in Wisconsin, United States - UWRJ-L208-509C-2 | ecosystem: Environmental > Terrestrial > Plant litter >...
GAGAGGCAGGGGCCGGGGGCGGCGTTGCGGTCGCCGCACCGACGGTGACGGCGAACGGCGTCGTCGAGCCGCTCGGGTTCTCCGCGGCATCCCACTGGATGGCCTGCACCCGGCGTTCGCCGTCGGGCAGGCTTGCCGTGCACGACCACGAGCCGGATGTCACGGTGCCGCTGCACACGAGGCTGCCGTCCACGTACACATCCACCCGAGCCGTCGCCTCGCCGTTGCCGCCCGCGAAAGTAGTGGGCTGCGCCGTCACTCGGGAGCCCGCCGTCGGTTGGGAGAACACGGGCAGCGCCGGGGCATCCTTGTCGACGGTGATCGCCGCCGGTGCCGACGCTGGGCCGGACTCCGCGGTGTTGCCGGGCCAGCTCTGGATGGCGGCGACGCTGTAGTTGCCGCTCGGGCTGTCGAGCACGCACTGCCAGAACCCGTTGGCTTCCACCGGCTGGCACGCCCCGGACGCTCCGGTGAGACGGATGGCCGCGCCCGGGTAGCCGGTGCCGGTGAGCCGGCCTTTGGTGAGCTGAGGCCCGCTGATCACCGGTGAGCCCAGCACTCGGACGGTCACGCTCGCCTCGAGAACCGTCTCCGGATCGGTGTTGGAGTACTCCAGCACGCGGATCTCGTGGCTGCCGTCGGGGAGGGAGAAGGTGCAGCTCCAGTTCTCCCGCTGCGGTGCGCCCGCGGGCGGCTCGATGCAATACGCGTCGCCGCCGGTGATCGACGGGATCCGCACGGTGCTCTGGAGATCCTTCGTACCGGTGAGCGTCACGGACGATGAGAAGAAGGAGTTATCCGCTGTAGTGATCCCGAAAACCGCAGCGGATGCGGGGGAGGTCGACCCCAACCCGACCCCGGCGCCGAGGAGCACGGCGGCGGCGGCGAGGATCGCTACGGCGACGTTCGCCCCGCGGTGGCGGACCGAACGCTTGCGGACGTTCGTCGGAAGCAGAGTCACCGTGCACCAATTCAGCAAGACTTCCGTCGGTAAGTCAAACGATATTGCGGACTGTTGCAAACGGGACGTTCGTCTGGGACAGTTGACCCAGTTCGGGATAACGCGGCTCTGGTCCTCGAGCAGGGCACCCGCCCACGGAGACTTGGGGGAAGCGTGGCGAGAATGTCGTCGGCCGAGCGCCGCGAGCTGATCGTGCAGGCCGCGATGCGCGTCATCGTGCGCGGCGGGGTGGGGTCGGCAACGACCCGTGCCATCGTCGCCGAAGCGGAGATGTCGCTCGCGAGCTTCCACTACGCCTTCCGGTCGCACGCCGAGATGATGCGTGAGCTCGTCGTCTGGGTCGTCGACGCCGAAGTCGAGGCGGTGTTCTCGTCGATGCGCGCGGGCCGCGAGATCAGGGTCGCCCTCCGGTCGGGAATGCAGGCCTATCTCGACTACCTCATCGCCGACCCCGGCCACGAGCAGGTCATGCAGGAGCTCGTGCAGTACACGCTGCGCACCCCCGGCCTCGAGTACCTCGCGCAGGAGCAGTACGACCGCTATCGCAGCGGCGTCACCCGCCTGCTCACCGAGGGGGCGATCTCCAGCGGGGTGCAATGGGTGGTCCCGGTATCCGACGTTGCCCGTTTCGTGGTCACGGTGACCGGGGGAGTGACTGTGGCCTGGCTCGCGGACCGTGACACCGAGGCGGCCGGCCGGGTGCTCGACTTCGCGGCCGACTCGCTCGCGCGCCTCGCCATTCCGGTGATGATGCCGGAGCGTTCGGTCGATGCCGAGTCATCCCTCGCCCGGGAGGGCGCGCAGTGAGCACCTCGCACCCGGCTCCGGCCGCGCTCGTCGAACCGACCAAGGCCATCACCGGCGGCTGGATCGCACTGTTCGCCACCGCCTGGCTCGGGGTGTGGATGGCCCAGCTCACGCCCGTGCAGCTGCTGCTGCCCGTGCAGATCGAGGCGCAGCTGAAGGCAACCAACTGGGTCGACAACGTGGTCGTCTTCGGCATCGTCTCCGGCATCGCGGGGTTCTGTGCGCTCATCGCCTACCCGCTCACCGGCGCACTCTCCGACCGCACGACCAGCAGGTTCGGCCGGCGACGGCCATGGATCGCCGCCGGCGCAGTGCTGTTCGCCGTGTCGCTGCTGCTGCTCGGCCTACAGCAGAACATTGTCGGCATCGCGGTGTTCTGGTCGCTCTCCCTCACCGGATTCTGCGTGCTGACCGCCGCGCTCACCGCCACCATCTCCGACCAGGTGCCGGTCGGCCAGCGCGGATTCGTCTCCGGCTGGATCTCGGCGCCGCAGGCCGTCGGCACCATCCTGGGGCTCGTTCTGGTGACCGAGTTGTTCGTCGGCCAGTTCCTCGGCTACGCCGCGATGGCGGTGCTGCTGCTCGTGCTCGTTCTCCCGTTCCTGCTGTGGGTTCCGGACGCGGTGCTGCCGACCGCAGACCGACTCACGCTCCGCGCGCTGATCGAGGGCTTCTGGATCAGCCCGCGCCAGTACCCCGACTTCGGCTGGACCCTGCTCAGCCGCATCCTGGTCAACTTCGGCAACGCGTTCGGCACGGCGCTGCTGCTGCAGTTCCTGCAGTACGGCCTGCGCGTCGAGAACGCCGAAGACACCCTCATCACGCTCGTGCTGGTGTACATGGTCTTCGTCATCCTGGCCTCCCTCGGTCTCGGCAAGCTCTCCGACAAGGTCGGCCGCCGCAAGCCCTTCGTCTTCGTCGCTGCTGCCCTGCAGGCGGTGGCCGCCCTGCTGCTCGCGTTCGCTCCCGACCTCTCAGTCGCCTTCGTCGCCGGCGCCCTGCTGGGCCTCGGTTACGGCTGCTTCCTCTCCGTCGACCAGGCCCTCGCCACCCAGGTGCTGCCCGACCCGCACACCCGCGGAAAAGATCTCGGCATCATGAACATCGCCACCGCGGTGCCCCAGGCGCTCGCCCCCCTGCTCGGAGCGGGTGTCGTCGCCCTTCTGGCCGGGTTCCAGGGCCTGTTCCTGCTCTCCGCCGTCGCAGCCCTCCTCGGGGCCCTCGCCGTACTACCGATCAGGAGCGTCCGCTGATGGAACTGACCGCCCAGACCCTGCAGCCATGGCTCGACCCCGCTCGATACTGGGGAGGGATGTCTGCGGCTACCGCCGACCTCGACACCCCGTACGGCGCGATCTCCGTTCCCGCCCTCGCGTGGAACGCCCATGACATGTTGCGCCGGGCCGACGGCACGACCATCCGCGTCGCCAGCAAGTCGGTGCGGGTGCGCGGGGTGCTGGATGCTGTGCTCGCCCTCCCCGGATACCGCGGGGTGCTCGCCTTCACGCTGGCCGAAGCGCTGTGGCTCGCCGAGACCATTGACGACGTCGTCGTCGGCTACCCGACGGCCGACCGCGGCGCCATCGCGACGCTCGGCGCCTCCGCGGCTCTCGCTGCCCGGGTCACGCTCATGGTCGACTCGATCGACCAGCTCGACCTGATCGACGCGGTGCGCCCGCCCGGCACCCGCGAGACGATCCGGGTCGCCCTCGAACTGAACGCGTCGTGGCGCTCGAAGATGCTCGGCTACCTCGGTGTGCACCGCTCACCGGTCGACACGGTCGAGCAGGCGAAGGCTCTCGCGGAGGCCATCATCAGCCGCCCCGGCTTCGCCCTGGTCGGGATGATGGCGTACGAGGCGCAGATCGCGGGGCAGGTGAACCGGCCGGCCGGTCGCCCGCTCTTCGGGCGCACCGTCGACTACATGCAGTCGCACTCCTTCGCCGAGTTGACCGAACGTCGAGGGGCGGTCGTCGCCGCGTTGCGCGAGCTGACCGCACTCGAGTTCGTGAACGGCGGCGGCACGGGGTCGCTCGAGCGCACGTCATCCGATCCCTCCGTCACCGAGATCGCCGCGGGCAGCGGGCTGTTCGGGCCGCACCTGTTCGACGGGTACAGCCACTTCCAGCCCGCCCCGGCTGCGGCCTTCGCGCTGTCGGTGGTGCGCAAGCCGAATCCGAACACCGCCACCCTGCTCGGCGGGGGATGGATCGCCTCGGGGCCGCCGGCGGCAGACCGGGCACCCAAGCCGGTGTGGCCGGGGGGCCTGGAGTACGTCGGGCGCGAGGGAGCGGGCGAGGTGCAGACGCCGCTGACCGGTGCGGCGGCGGCGCGGCTGGCGGTCGGTGACCGCGTGTGGCTTCGACACACCAAGGCCGGCGAGATCAGCGAGCACCTGAACGAGTTCGCAATGGTCGATGATGGAGTGATCGTCGACAGCATGCCGACCTACCGGGGTGAGGGGAAAGCGTTCCTGTGAAGATCCAGTTGCCGGAGACCCGCCTGCGTGTTGAGGCGGGATCGCTCTGGCGCAACTGGGGCCGGTCGCAGAGCGCGAACCCGCAATTCGTCGCGCGTGCCACCTCGACCGATGATGTGGTCGAGACGCTCGCATTCGCCCGCGACCGCGGCCTGCCGGTGAAACCGATCGGGGCCGGCCACAGCTTCAGCGCGATTGCAGTAGCCGAAGGGGTGCAGCTCGACATCTTCGCCATCGACGGCGTGCTGGCCGTCGATGGTCCGCTCGTCACCATGGGCGCTGGAACGAACCTGTACCAGCTGCCCGCCTTGCTGGCGCCGCACGGTCTCGCGCTGCAGAACATGGGCGACATCGACCAGCAGACGATCGCCGGCGCGATCTCCACCGGCACGCACGGCACCGGCGCCGCGTTCGGCGGGCTCGCGGGCCAGGTCGAGGCGCTCACCCTGGTCACCGCCGACGGGTCGATCCTCCGCATCAGCGACACGGAGAATCCGGAGCTGCTGCCGGCCGCCCGAGTCGGGCTCGGCGCGCTCGGGGTGGTCGTCGAGGTCACCCTGCGATGCGTCCCCGACTTCGTCATGCACGCGGTCGAGGTGCCCGAGCCGCTCGAGGAGGTGCTCGACGGCTGGCTCGACCGCTCGACCGCCGTCGATCACTTCGAGTTCTACTGGTTCCCGCACACCGAGTCGGCCCTCACCAAGACGAACACGCGCTTACCCGCGGATACCCCGCTGAAGCCCCAGCACCCGGTGGCGGCCTGGGTGGACGACGAGTTGATGCCCAACGGAATCTACGAGCTGCTGTGCCGACTGGGCACCGTTGCGCCCGGAGTGATCCCGCCCCTGAACCGGCTCTCCGAGAAGGCGGTCGCGCGACGCGAGGTCACCGATCGGTGGCACCCCGTGTTCACCAGTCCGCGCCGCGTGCGATTCCGCGAGATGGAGTACGCCCTGCCGACCGAGCACATCCCCGCCGCGCTGCGGGCGGTTCGCGAACTCATCGAGCGCAAGGGTTGGCGGATCTCGTTCCCGATCGAGGTCCGCTCGGCGGCGGCGGAGGAGAACTGGCTCTCCACCGCGCACGGCCGCGCCACCGGCTACATCGCGGTGCACCGCTATCACCGCGAAGACCCGACCGAGTACTTCGCCGGGGTTGAGGCCATCATGCGATCGTTCGACGGCCGGCCGCACTGGGGCAAGATGCACACCCGCGCGGCCGACGACCTGCGGCCGAGTTATCCGCGATTCGACGACTTCGTGGCGCTTCGAGACCGGCTCGATCCCACCCGGCTGTTCGAGAACGACTACCTGAAGCGAGTGCTGGGTGCCTGAGGATTCGGCGACCGACCAGTGGCTGCACGACCCCGCGGGGTTCGCCGCGACGATGCCCGAAGGGTTCCGGGTCGGAGTATCCACCGCGGCGTTCCAGATCGAGGGTGCCGTCCGCGAAGGCGGTCGCGGGCCCTCGACGTGGGACACGTTCATGGCGCAGCCCGGTCGCATCGCCGACGGATCCAACGCCTCAGTGGCGGCCGACCACTATCACCGCTACCGGGAGGACGTCGCTCTCATGCGGGAGCTCGGCGTCGACTCCTACCGGTTCTCGCTCGGCTGGCCCCGGGTGCAGCCCGGCGGCGTGGGCGGCCCCAACAAGGAGGGCATCGCCTTTTACGACCGCTTGCTCGATGACCTGCTGGCCGCCGGCATCAGCCCGATGGTGACCCTGTTCCACTGGGACATGCCCGAGCCCCTGCAGCACAAGGGCGGCTGGATGGCACGCGACACCGCGTCGCGGTTCGCCGACTACGCGCTGCTCGCCGCCGAGGCGTTCGGCGACCGGGTGGACCAGTGGATCACCCTGAACGAACCCACCTCGGTCACCCTGAACGGCTACGCGCTCGGCGTCCACGCACCCGGCGCGACCCTGATGTTCGATTCGCTGCTCGCCGTTCACCACCAGCTGCTCGGCCACGGACTTGCTGTGCAGGCGCTGCGCTCGGAGGGCGTGCGGGGTGAGATCGGTATCACCAACGTGCACTCCCCGGTCATCCCGGCCAAAGACAACATGAAGACGCGCGGGTATGCGGAGGTCTTCGATCTGATCCACAACCGGATCTTCGCCGACCCGGTGCTGCTCGGGCGCTACCCCAAGTTCCCGTTCCTGGCACGCAAGCTGTTCCGCCCGCTCATCGATGTTGACGACGCCGACCTCGCGACGATCGCCCAGCCGCTGGACTTCTACGGACTCAACTACTACATGCCCACCCGTATCGGCTCGGGGTCGCCTGACGACGACAGGACCCCCGACGGAACGGACGCCCCGGGGATGATGCAGCTGCCGTTCCACCTGCAGCCGTGGCCCGAGTACCCGACCACCGGTTTCGGGTGGCCGATCGCTCCCGAGTTCCTCACCGAGTCGCTCCGCGACTACGGCGAGCGGTACGCCGGTGTGCTGCCGCCGGTGTACATCACGGAGGGCGGCGCGAGCTTCGCCGAAGCGACCCCGGAGAGCGGAGCGGTGGATGACGCCAACCGGATCGGCTACCTCGCGGGCCACTTGGCGGCGGCGTTCGCCGGTGCGCCCGGGGTAGACCTGCGCGGCTACTACGTGTGGACACTCATGGACAACTGGGAGTGGGCCGCCGGGTTCAGCCAGAAGTTCGGCCTGGTCAGCGTGGATCCCACCACGCAGGACCGCACGCCCAAGCGCTCATACGGCTGGCTGCAGCAGGTACTCAACGCCCGCTGAGCGAGCGAAGTGGGGAATCGAGCGACGTCGAGACCCCGCCTATGCGGTGACCAGGGCGGTCACTTCACGGCCGGCGAGACGTTCCCGCCCGCCGAGCCCGTCGAGCTCGAGCACGACGCCGATTCCGGCCAGCTGCCAGCCCGCGCGTTCGATGAGGCTTGCGGCGGCGAACAGCGTGCCCCCGGTGGCCAGCACGTCGTCGAGCAGCAGCACCCGGGTTCCGTGTGGCAGGTCCGCGGGCTGCAGCTCGAGGGTGGCGGTGCCGTACTCGAGTTCGTATTCCTGCGAGATGACCTCCCGCGGCAGCTTGCCGGCCTTCCGCACCACGAGCATCCCGGTCCCGAGCGCGTAAGCAGCAGCGGCGGCGAGCACGAACCCGCGCGCCTCGACCCCTGCGACCACGTCGACCCGACCGGCGAACGGTTCGATCAGTGCGTCGATCACGAGACGCAGCGCGTCTCCGTCGGCGAACACGGGAGTCAGGTCGCGGAACACGATCCCGGGGGAGGGGAAGTCGGGAACCAGCACCGTGAGCTCGTCGATGGCGTGGGCGGCGGCGGGGCTGGGCGTAGGCATGACCGCCAGCCTAAGCGAGCGCCCTGCGCCGGCTGGGAACTGGCCGCCCCGTAGGCGACCCGAAGCTCGCTCGGCTAGGATTTGCGCTATGGAATTCCTCATCGTCATCGGCGTTATCGTCCTGCTCGTCGTCATCATCGGTGGATACCTGTGGGCGACCTACAACTCGCTGGTCACCCTGAACGTGCGCGTTGACGAGGCGTGGAGCGACATCACGGTTCAGCTGAAGCGTCGCGCCGACCTCATCCCGAACCTGATCGACGCGGTCAAGGGCTATGCGGCACACGAGAAGGCCGTCTTCGAGAACGTGACGAAGGCCCGCGCCGAGACGCTGAGCGTGCAGACCCCCGCCGACGCCGCTGTCGCCGAGAACCACATGCAGTCGGCCCTCAAATCGATCTTCGCGGTCGCCGAGGCCTACCCCCAGCTGCAGGCCAGCCAGAACTTCCTCCAGCTGCAGGGCGAGTTGGTCGACACCGAAGACAAGATCCAGGCCTCGCGTCGCTTTTATAACGGCGGCGTGCGCGAGCTGAACACCAAGATCAAGGTCTTCCCGAACACGCTGTTCGTGCGCGGCCTCGGGTTCACCGAGCGCGAGTTCTTCGAGGTCTCCGACTCGGCGGCCATCGCAGAGCCGCCTCGCGTTCAGTTCTAGTCGTCGCGTAGCAAGGCACTAGATGTATCGCAATATTGCGAAGAACAAGCGCAACACCGTCGTCATCATCATCCTGTTCATCCTGATCATCGGTGGCCTCGGATTCCTGGCGAGCGTCATCTACCAGGACACCTCGATCGTCATCATCACCCTGGTGATCTCGATCGCGTACGCGGTGTTCCAGTACTTCGCGGCCAGCGGCCAGGCCCTCGCGCTGAGCGGCGCTCACCAGATCCAGAAGGCTGACAACCCGCGGCTGTACCGCATCGTCGAGAACCTCTCGATCACGACCGGTACACCGATGCCCAAGGTCTACATCATCAACGACCCGGCCCCGAACGCGTTCGCCACGGGTCGCGACCCGCAGCACGCGTCGGTGGCTGCGACCACGGGCATCCTCGAGCTGCTCGACGATTCCGAGCTCGAAGGCGTCATGGCGCACGAGATGGGTCACGTGCAGAACTACGACATCCGGGTATCGATGATCGTCTTCGGCCTGGTCGTCGCGGTCGGATTCATCTCCGACATCCTGCTGCGCATGTCGTTCTTCGGCGGGCGCAACAACAACAACGGCGGCAACCCGATCGTGCTGGTGCTCGGCATCGCGGCGTTCATCATCGCCCCGATCGTTGCAGCGGTCGTGCAGGCGGCAGTCTCCCGGCAGCGCGAGTACCTGGCCGACGCGACCGGCGCGATGACGACCCGGCACCCGGATGCTCTCGCCAGCGCCCTCGAGAAGCTGGGTGCCTACGGTCGCCCCATGCGCAAGCAGAACTCGACGATGGCACACATGTGGATCGCCGACCCGACCAAGCCCGGCCTCATGGACCGGCTGTTCTCCACCCACCCGCCGATCCAGGATCGGGTGAAGCGCCTCATCGAGAGCGGCCGCAGCTTCTAGCGCTACTCGGGTGGCGCTTCGAGAGCCTCGGTGACCGGGTCCGCGCTCCGCTCCGTTGCGGTGACACCCAGCGCGGCCGCGAGATCGCGGGCGAGGTCACCCCAGTCCTGCACGGAGATGTCGCCGAGCCCCTGCCACTGGGCGGTCTCACGAAGCAGCGTGACGAGCCGGTCGAGATCGACGGCGGGAGCGCCGGGTTCGCGCCAGGCGGACTGCACCCGCAGCACTCCTGCCTGCCGGTCGCTCTTCAGGTCGATGCGACCCACGAGCGCCTCATCCTGCAGCAGGGGCAGCGTGTAGTAGCCGAACTGCCGTTGCGGCCCCGGCGTGTAGATCTCGATCCGGTAGCGGAACCCGAACATCCGCTCGGTTCGGGCGCGCTCCCAGACCACCGGATCGAAGGGCGACAGCAACGCCATCGACTCGATACGACGCGGCATGCGGGCATCCCGGTGCAGGTAGGCGGGCTGGCTCCAGCCCCGCACCGCCACCGGCAGCAGGTCGCCCTCCTCGACGAGATCGGCGATCGCGATCTTGGTGGCCGCCTGCGGCAACCGCCAGTAGTCGGCGATGTCGCGTACGGTGCCCACGCCGAGCCCCTGACCGGCCAGCCGGACCAACTGACGAATCGCGTCAGACCTCGGGATGCCCTGCTCGAGCACATTCGCGGGCAGTCGCCGCTCGGGCAGGTCGTAGTAGCGCTCGAAGTTCTTGCGCCCGGCGACCGCCACCCGCCCCTCGAAGAACAGCACCTCGAGCGCCGACTTGACCTCGGACCAGCCCCACCACGGCCCCGAGCGCTTCGTCGCCTCGTGCTCGATCTTCGACGCCGGCAGCGGTCCCTTCTCGGCCAGCTCCCTCAGCAGGAAGTCCGTCATCTCGGTGTTGCCGCGGTTCCAGCGCTTGGTGCGGCCGATGCCCGCGCGCTCGGCGTCCATGTGCCACTGCCACAGCGGCCAGTCGCCGATCGGGATGAATGCCGCCTGGTGCGCCCAGTACTCAACGTAGGGAGCACGCGGGGTGAGGGTCAGCGCGTCGAGCTTGCGCTTGTCGTAGCTGCCGAGCCGGGCGAAGACAGGCAGGTAATGGCTGCGCTCGAACACGTTCACCGAGTCGATCTGCAGCACCGAGAGCCGCTGCAGCAGCAAGTTCAGCTGCCGGGTGCCGACCGTGCCGCGCGGGCGACCGAAGCCCTGCGCGGCGAGGGCGATGCGTCTGGCCTGACCGGCCGAAAGAGTCGCTGCCACGCCTCCGACACTACTCACCCGCGACGACAGCACCCGTTTGCCTTCCGTTCACCGATGGGTAGCCCAACCACCCCCGGCCCTCCGTAACGTGCCCGACGAGGCCAGCGGTACCCCTATGTCCGCTAACAGCACGGACGACCGTAAGCCCGATGGAGGAACCCTTGTTCACAAAGCGCAACCTTGCCGCGATCGCGATCGTCGCGGCTGCGGCGATCTCGCTGAGCGCCTGCGCCAGCACCGACGATGCCCCCGCCAGTGACGTCGATGCCGCTGCCGCCACCAGCGCCGAGGACTTCGGTGGCATGGATGCCCTGATCGAAGCGGCTCAGGCCGAGGGCGAGCTGAACGTCATCGCCCTGCCCGACAACTGGGCCAACTACGGCGAGATCAAGGCGCTGTTCGAGGAGAAGTACGGCATCACGGTCAACTCGGCCGACCCCGACATCTCCAGCGCCGAGGAGATCTCCGCGGCCGACAACCTCAAGGGGCAGGACACCGCGCCCGACGTCTTCGACCTCGGCACCGCCGTCGCGCTCGACAGCCTCGACTACTTCGCGCCCTACCAGGTCGCGAACTGGGACGAGATCCCGGATGCCAACAAGGAGGAGACCGGCCTGTGGGTCAACGACTACACCGGCTCGATGTCGATCGGCTATGACTCGAACTCGGTTCCCGAGCCCGAGAGCCTCGACGACCTCCTCGGCTCCGACTACAAGGGTGCGGTTGCCCTGAACGGTGACCCGACGCAGGCCGGTGCCGCGTTCGCCGCGGTCGGCCTCGCCACCGTGCAGTCCGGTGGAACGCTCGACGACTTCACCCCCGGTATCGAGTTCTTCGAGGAGCTCAACGACGCCGGCAACTTCCTGCCGGTCAACGCCACCGGTGCGACGATCGCCTCGGGTGAGACGAAGGTCGTCTTCGACTGGAGCTACAACAACCTCGCCGCCGCGGCCACCGTCGACGGCTGGAAGGTCACGACCCTCCCGGGCGAGGTCTACACCAGCTTCTACAACCAGGCCATCAGCAACGACGCGCCGCACCCGGCCGCCGCTCGCCTGTGGCAGGAGTTCATCTACAGCGCCGAGGCGCAGAACCTGTTCATCGTCGGTGGCGCCTACCCGGTGACCATCCAGACGCTGCAGGATGACGGCACCGTCGACACCGACGCGCTCGACACGCTGGGCGAGCTCGAGGGCGACCTCGTCACCCCGACCGCCGAGCAGGCCGAGGCCAACGCCGCGATCCTCGCCGAGAAGTGGGCTGCGGCGATCTCCTGATCGCACGCAACTGACCACTCACCGTGACTGTCGCTAACGCGCCAGCCGTACTCGAGACTGGCGCCGGGGCATCCCCCCGGCGCCAGTCGCGAGCCGGTCTCGCGAAGTACCTGGGGCTCACGCCGTTCGCCCTGTATGTGCTGCTGTTCCTGGCCATTCCCACCGTCCTGGCCGTGAGCACCGGCTTCTTCACGGAAGACGGCAGCCTTACCTTCGACAATGTCGCCGGCATCTTCGCCCCCGCCGTGCTCGCCACCTTCGCGAGTTCCTTCTGGGTTTCGGCCGTCACGGCCGTTATCGGTGCGGTCGTCGGCGCGCTGGTCTGCTACGCGATGCTCGGCACCCGGGCCGAGGGAGCGCTGCGCACCACCGTCGACTCCCTCTCCAGCGTGCTCGCCCAGTTCGGTGGCGTCATGCTGGCGTTCGCGTTCATCGCCACGATCGGCAACCAGGGCCTCGTCACGGTCATCCTCCGCAACTCGTTCGGAATCGACCTGTTCGCGGGCGGCCAGTGGCTCTACCAGGTGCCGGGCCTGCTGCCCGTCTACATCTACTTCCAGGTGCCGCTGATGGTCATCACATTCATGCCCGCGCTCGAGGGCCTCAAGTCGCAGTGGGCCGAGGCGAATGCCACCCTCGGCGGCACGCGATTCACCTACTGGACCCAGATCGCCATTCCGGTGCTCGCCCCGTCGTTCATCAGCAGCCTCCTGCTGCTGTTCGCCAACGCGTTCTCGTCGTACGCGACCGCCGCCGCGCTGATCAGCCAGGGTTCGCAGATCGTGCCGCTGCAGATCCGCAGCGCCCTGGTCAGCGAGACCGTGCTCGGTCGCGAGAACATGGCCGGAGCGCTGGCGCTCGGGATGATCGTGGTCATGGTCGTCGTCATGTGGGGCTACTCGGCCTTGCAGACCCGAGCCTCGAGGTGGCAGCAGTGAGCGCGGCATCCCGCGCAGCAGTGCGCCTGGGAACCGAGCCGTCGAAAGCCACCCGCTGGATCATCCTCGGAATCGTGGGTGTGGTCTTCTCGATCCCCATCATCGGCCTCATCGAGTTCTCGTTCCGTGACGGGCTCGGCGGCGGGTACACCCTCGACCACTGGACGGGGCTGTTCACCGAAGAAGCCGCGCGCACCTACCGCCAGCTGTTCCAAGCCATCGGCAACTCAGCCGTGCTCGCCGTCGTCACGGTGGCGATCGTGTTGCTGATCCTGCTGCCGACGATGATCCTGGTGCACATCCAGTTCCCGAAGCTCAAGCGCGTGCTCGAGTTCATCTGCATCATCCCGATCACGGTGCCCGCCATCGTGCTCGTCGTCGGTCTCGCGCCGGTGTACTCGGTGGTGGTGTCGGTGTTCGGCAGCGGGGTGTGGACGCTGGCATTCGCCTACGGCATCACGGTGCTGCCGTACGCCTATCGGGCGATCCAGTCGAACCTCGACGCGGTGCCCGTGGTCACCCTCAGCGAGGCCGCCCGGTCGCTCGGAGCGAGCTGGCCCGTGGTGCTGTGGCGCGTGCTGCTGCCGAACCTCCGGCGCGGTGTGCTCGCGGCGGCCTTCATCTCGGTTGCCGTCGTCCTCGGCGAGTTCACGATCGCCAGCCTCCTCAACCGCCGGAACCTGCAGACCGCCCTGCTGCAGGTCGGCCAGTCCGACCCGTGGGTCGCCGCGATCTTCGCGCTGCTGGCGCTGCTGTTCGTGTTCCTGCTCCTTCTCCTCATCGGCCGTCTCGGGTCTACCCGCAATCGGAGTTCATCATGACCAACAGCATCCCCACCGCCACCACTATCGCGGCCTCGCTCAGTGCCGCCGCGGGAGCGGATGGCGCAACAGTCGAACTCGTCGGGGTGGTTAAGGACTACGGCTCGCACCGCGCCCTCAACGCCATCGACCTGGCCATCAGGCCGGGTGAGTTCGTCGCGCTGCTCGGCCCCTCCGGCTGCGGCAAGACGACGGCGTTGCGCGCGCTGTCCGGCCTGGAGACGATCAACGCCGGCCAGATCCGCATCGACGGCAAGGATGTCGCCGCGATCCCCACCAACCAGCGGGATATCGGGATGGTGTTCCAGTCGTACTCGCTCTTCCCGCACATGACCGCGCTCGAGAACGTCGAATTCGGCCTGCGGATGAGGAAGGTGGCCCCCACCGAGCGCCGCGCCCGCGCGGAGGAGGCCCTGGAGATGGTCGGGCTCGGAACCTTCGCGCAGCGGTTCGCGCACCAGCTCTCGGGGGGCCAGCAGCAACGCGTCGCGCTCGCGCGCGCCCTCGTGACCCGCCCCCGGGTGCTGCTGCTGGACGAGCCGCTCAGCGCGCTGGACGCGAAAGTCCGCGTGCAATTGCGTGACGAGATCCGCCGCATCCAGACCGAGCTCGGCATCACCACCGTCTTCGTCACCCACGACCAGGAGGAGGCTCTCGCGGTCGCCGACCGGGTCGCGGTGATGCGCGACGGCGTGATCGAGCAGATCGGCACGCCGGAGGAGCTCTACGCGACACCCTCGTCTGCATTCGTCGCCGATTTCGTGGGACTGAGCAACCGGATCCCCGGCCAGCTGGTCGCCGGTGTCGCGGAGGTGCACGGCGCTCGACTGGAGCTGCTCGGTGACCCGCTGCCCGACGGACCGGTCACGGCGTACGTGCGCCCCGAAGACATCGTGATCGCCGACGCGGGCATCCCGGCCACGGTCGTTGCGTCGAGCTTCCTCGGCAGCCTGCGCCGCACCCAGGTGGTGCTTCAGGATGACACCCTGCTGTCGATCCAGCACGAGGTCGACACCCGCCCCCAGCCGGGCGACGCGGTGTTCCTCCGGCTGAAAGGGGCTCCGGTCTCGGCGGTACCGCGCAGCTGACGGCCCGTGGCTAACATTGGCCAATGGCACTATGGCGGGCGCGGCGAGATGAGCCGAAGCAGGAAGCGAAGCGGGTAGCGAGCCGAGAACCCGATTCGGCTGAGATCGAGGCGACGGTTCCGCCGTCGCTGCGGGTCGCCGGAGCGTACGCCTGGCGGCTGCTGCTCATCGCCGGGGCCATCGGGGTGCTGATCTTTTTGATCATCCAGCTGCGCGACATCGTCGTGCCGTTCATGGTGTCGATCCTGGTCGCGGCCCTGCTGGTGCCGCTCGTGCAGTGGCTGGTGCGGCATCGCTGGCCCAAGCCGCTCGCCGTCGCCGTCGCGATGCTCGGTGCGATCGCGGTGATCTCCGGGCTGATCTTCGTCATCGTCTCGCAGATCCGCAGCGGCTACCCCGACCTGCAGAAGCGGTCGATCGCGGCCTACGACGACTTCAAGGGCTTCCTCGCCGATTCCCCGCTGCAACTCGGCGATGCCGACATCCAGAAGTACATCGACCAAGCGGTCGCCGCGATCCAATCCGACAGCCAGGTGCTCGTTTCCGGCGCTCTCTCGGTCGGTACCACGGCGGGGCATGTGCTCGCCGGGCTGCTGCTGGTGATTTTCGCGACATTGTTCATCCTGATCGACGGCAGGGGCATCTGGGCCTGGGTGGTGCGGCTGTTCCCGCGCCGGTCGCGCCCCGCGGTATCCGGTGCCGGGCACGCCGGCTGGATTACGCTCACCACCTTCGTGAAGGTGCAGATCTTCGTCGCGGCCGTCGATGCGGTCGGAATCGGTCTGGGAGCGTGGATCCTCGGGCTGGTGTTCGGCGGATTCCCGTTGGTGATCCCCATCGCCATCGCGGTGTTCCTCGGCTCGTTCATCCCCGTGGTCGGCGCCGTGCTGACCGGCGCGATCGCGGTTTTCGTCGCCCTCGTGTACCTCGGGCCGCTGCCGGCGCTGATCATGATCGGCATCGTGCTGCTCGTCCAGCAGGTCGAGGGGCACGTGCTCCAGCCGCTCGTGATGGGCTCGGCCGTGAAGGTGCATCCGCTCGCCGTCGTCTTCGCGGTGGCGGCCGGCTCGTTCCTCGCGGGCATTCCCGGGGCGCTCTTCGCCGTTCCGGTCATCGCGGTGACCAATGTCATGGTGAAATACATTGCACGCGGTGACTGGAAGACCACGCCGCACCCGAGAGCTGAGGATCTTCTTCCCAATGCCTAACACCCTCGTCGGCCCGACGCTCGCCGAGTTCCAGGAAGCCAGGGAGCGCGTCGACGGCGTCATCGATGTCACGCCGATGGAGAGCTCGCGCGCGCTCGCAGAGGTGCTCGGCTCGCCGGTGTTCCTGAAGTGCGAGAACCTGCAGCGCACCGGATCGTACAAGATCCGGGGGGCGTACAACCGGCTTTCCCGACTCAGCGACGAGGAGAAGGCCAGGGGAGTGGTCGCAGCGTCGGCCGGCAACCATGCCCAGGGGGTTGCCTACGCCGCTCGTGAGCTCGGCATCAAGGCCACCATCTTCATGCCGCTCGGCGTCGCACTCCCCAAGCTACAGGCGACGCGGGGCTACGGCGCCGACGTCGTGCTGCGCGGACACACTGTCACCGAGCCGCTGCTGGCGGCCGCCGAGTTCGCGCTCGAGACCGGAGCGGTGCTCATCCCACCGTTCGATCACGCCGACATCATCGCGGGGCAGGGCACCGTCGGCCTCGAGATCCTCGACCAGCGACCGGATGTCGACACCATCGTCGTGCCGATCGGCGGCGGAGGGCTGATCTCGGGCGTCGCCAGCGCGGTGAAGCAGCGCGCGGCCCTGAGCGGACGCACGGTGCGCATCATCGGCGTGCAGGCGGTCAATGCCTCGCCGTACCCCGTCTCCCTGGCCAACGGCGAGCCGACCGAGGTCACGATCTTCCCGACCATCGCCGACGGCATCGCGGTCGCCAAGCCCGGGCTGCTGAATTTCCAGATCGTGCAGGAGGCCGTCGACGAGATCGTCACCGTCAGCGACGACGACACGGCGCAGGCCCTGCTCGTGCTGCTCGAGCGAGCGAAACTCGTCGTCGAACCAGCGGGCGCCGTCGGGGTCGCCGCCATCCTCTCGGGGCAGGTGAAATCGGCAGGAACCACCGTCGTGATCCTCTCCGGTGGCAACATCGACCCGCTCGTGATGGAGCGCGTCATCAGCCACGGTCTCGGTGCGTCGGAGCGCTACCTCAAGCTGCGCATCCCGCTGCCCGATCGCCCCGGGCAGCTCGCCCGGGTCTCCACTATCGTCGCCGACGCGAACGCTAACGTCGTCGAGGTGCTGCATACCCGCCACAACGGCGGCCTGCAGATCAGCCAGGTCGAACTCGAGCTGCACATCGAGACGCGCGGTCCCGAGCACGCCGACCTGGTGCTCGCCCGGCTGCGCGACGAGAACTTCGAGCCGCGGGTCGACTTCTAAGCGGAGCCCGACTTTGCTCGATCAGCGCGTCGCTCGGTGGTCGGGCAGAGTCGAGACTGCTACGGGATGTAGGTCTCGACCTTGATGATCTTCACCGTGATCGCGCGGCCGTTCGGGGCGGTGTAGCTGGTCTCGGCGCCGACCTTCAGGCCGATGATCGCGGTACCGAGCGGGCTGCCCTCGCTGTAGACATCCAGGTCGCTGTCGCCGACGATCTCACGGCTGCCGATGAGGAACGTCGACTCGTCGCCCTGGATCGTGGCGGTGATGACGGTGCCGGGCTCGACGACGCCGGTGCTCGCCGGGGCCTCGCCGACGTTGGCGTGGCGCAGCAGCTCGGTGAGCACGCGGATGCGCGCTTCGATCTTGCCCTGCTCCTCCTTGGCGGCGTGGTACCCGCCGTTCTCCTTGAGGTCGCCCTCCTCGCGAGCAGACTCGATCTTCTTCGCGATCTCGAGCCGACCCTCGCCGGTCAGCTGCTCGAGCTCGGCGGTGCGACGGTCGAACGCTTCCTGGGTCAACCAGGTGACGGCGGGGTCTGGGCTCACGGTGGTCTCCTAACAGTGAAACCGGCGGAAGCCGCCGGTTCAACTGCACAGCCTAAGTGAGCCAGCAGCGGTAGATCAACCCGGTAACCGCGGGTTCGGTGGTCAGCACGGTCTCGGTGAGTGACCGGATCAGCAGGTCGGAGGCGGGGACATCGACGATCTTCCACCCCACGATCGCGAAGGTCGAGTTCAATGCCTGCACCGCACACCGCGCCGGAGTGTCAGCGGGAACGCTGAACTGCCAGGTCACACTGACCGCCGAATCGCCGAGGATCTCGTGCCCGGTGTCCTTCGCCTCGAATTGGGCGGTCGAGCCGAGCAAGCCGCCCCAGATCAGCCAGGCCGCGAACACCGCGACGAACGCCACCGCCGAGACGATGCCCACCACGCGGGTGCGACGCGCCGCCCCCGGGGTTCGCCCATAGCGGGCGTCGAGATCGGCGCGGGGCTCGGTCGTGCTCACAAGTGACTCCGTTAGGCTGGAACTCCAAGGCTAGAGGCAATCCCTAGGAGTTCGGTGACACGTCGGTTGCTGGCGGTGCACGCTCATCCCGACGACGAGTCGAGCAAAGGTGCCGCGACATACGCCTACTACGTCGCCGCGGGCGTCGACGTCACGGTCGTCAGCTGCACCGGCGGTGAACGCGGTGACGTGCAGAACCCGGCACTGGAACCGCTCGCGATGGCCGAGCGCGACATGGCGGGGCTGCGCCGTATCGAGATGGCGGCCGCACAGGCCGCACTCGGCATCAACCACCGCTGGCTGGGCTACCTCGACTCGGGGCTGCCCGACGACTACACGCCCGAGAGGGCCGACGAGCTACTGCCGGCCGACTGCTTCGCCCGGATACCGCTTGCCATCTCCGCCGAACCGCTCGTGCGCATCATCCGTCAGCTGAGGCCGCAGGTGCTGATCACCTACGACGAGAACGGCGGGTACCCGCATCCCGACCACATCCGCACGCACGAGATCTCGATGTACGCCTGCGAGGCTGCGGCTGACCCCGCCCGTTATCCGCACCAGGGGCCGCCGTGGCGCATCGCGAAGGTCTACTACGACCGCATCTTCAACGCACCGAAGGTGACCAGCGTGCACGCCGAGATGGTTGCCAGCCTGCACCCGCAGGCCGACGAGATGGCCGAGCTGGTGGAGTGGATGGGTTCGCGCCCGGACCTTGCGACCACGCACGTTCCGGTCGCCGACTTCCTGGATGCCCGCGACACGGCCTTACGCGCCCACGCGAGCCAGGTCGCCCCCGACGACCGGTTCTTCTTCTGGCCGAACGGAACGCTGCGGAAGGCCTGGCCGTTCGAAGACTTCCAACTCGTCGACTCAGCGGTCGAGACCACCCTCCCCGAGAGCGACCTGTTCGCGGGGCTACAGGACGAGGACCTGCGATGAACACCCTTGCCAGCTACCTGATCAACTGGAGCGCGGATCCGACCCCGTCTCCGATCCCGGAGTACACGGGCGACCCGAACCTCGTCACCCCCGGCGTGGTGGGCTTCATCGCGATCGCCGTGATCGCGGTGGCGACGGTGCTGCTGCTGATCGATATGACCCGCCGGGTGCGCCGCGTGCGCTACCGCTCGGAGGTGCGGGAGCAGATCGCCGCCGAAGACGCGGAGAGCACGACCAAGCCGAACTAGCTACCGGCGGCTAGCTGCCAGCGGCTAGCAACCGGCGGCTAGGAGCCGATCGGTGGGTTGATGGCGACCAGCAGGATGCCCGTCCAGTGGCACAGGAATGCCAGCAGCGTCAGCGTGTGGAAGATCTCGTGGAAGCCGAACACCCCTGGCACCGGGTTGGGTTTTTTGAGCCCATAGATCACCGCGCCGGTCGTGTAGAAGATGCCGCCCACGAGGATGAGCGTCATCATCAGCCAGTTCGCCTGGAAGAAGTCGACGACGAAGACCATCGCGGCCCAGCTCAGCAGCAGATACAGCGGCACATAGAGCCAGCGCGGGGCCCCGATCCAGAAGATCCGGAACCCGATGCCGAGACCGGCGCCGACCCAGATCGCCCAGAGCAGCGGGGTGGCCTTATCGGGCGGGAGGCAGAGCACGGTGATGGGCGTGTACGAACCGGCGATGAGCAGGAAGATGTTCGCGTGGTCGATGCGCCGGAACACTGCCTTGACTCGCGGGCTCCAGTCGATGCGGTGGTACAGCGCACTGGTGCCGAACAGCAGCAGCGACGACGCGAAGAAGATCGACGTGCTGATCTTCGCGGCCGGCCCGTCGGCAACGGTGACGAGGATGATCCCGAGCACCAGCGCCAGCGGGAAGGTCGCGGCGTGGATCCACCCCCGCCAGGTCGGTTTGACCTCGGCCGTGCCGTGCTCGATCTCGTCTTCGAGTAGCGGCAACCCCGGCAGGCCGTCGTCGGGAACGGAGGGCGAAGGGGCTGCCATGGCGCCAGTGTACGGCAGCCGGGAGGCTCCGGTCGTCGCGCCCGGTGGACTAGCGTAGGCCTGTGAAAGAGCGCACGGCACCCCTCGGCAGGGGCATCCTGTACCGCCTCTACCAGACCCGACTCCGTCGCCAGCTGGCCACCGCGCCGCTTCCCCACCACGTGGCGATGATCATCGATGGCAATCGCCGCTGGGCACGACTGCGCGAACTCGAGACGGCGGCCCACGGCCACCGCGCGGGAGCGGCCAAGTACCGCGAATTCCTGGAGTGGTGCGACGATCTGGGCATCTCGGTCGCGACGTTGTACCTGCTCTCCACCGACAACCTGACCGGGCGGTCCAAGGCGGAATTGGATGAACTGCTCGAGATCATCGGAGACCTCGCCGAAGACCTGTCGCACTTCCGCGACTGGCGGGTCCAGCACGTGGGTTCGACGGAGGGTCTGCCCGAGAACCTGAAGGAGCGGCTCGCCGAGGCGGAGGAGCGCACCCGCACGAACACCGGCCTCCACGTCAACCTGGCCATCGGATACGGCGGGCGTCGCGAGATCGCCGATGCGATGCGCAGCATCGTGCAGTCGCACGAGAGCGACGGCGGCACCCTCGATGCGCTCGCCGACCTGCTGACTCCCGAACTCATCGGTGAGCACCTGTACACCGGGGGCCAGCCCGACCCCGATCTCGTCATCCGCACCTCCGGCGAGCAGCGGATCAGCGACTTCATGCTGTGGCAGAGCGCCCACAGCGAGTTCTACTTCGTCGAGGCGCTCGGGCCCGACCTGCGCGAGGTCGACTTCCTGCGCGCCCTCCGCGACTTCTCGAGGCGACAGCGCAGGTTCGGCCAATGACGATTTCAGATCTCGACATCGACGAGTTCGTCACCCGGTTCAGCGACGAGCCCGGCTACTTCGACTTCGCCCGCTCCGGCCCCATCGGCCGCACGGCCCGGGACGAGGAGAGCGCCCTGTCGAGCCTGATCGGTCGGTCGCGCTTCGGCACCCTCGGCACCCTCGACGAGGAGGACGAGCGCGTGCGGGATGCGGTGGCCGCCCTCACCGGGTTCCGGCCCGACCAGATCGTGTTCCAGCCGAATACCAGCCAGGGCCTGATGCACGCGATGTTCGGGCTCACCGGCCAGGTCGCGCTCTCGCCGGCGGAGTTTCCGAGCAACACCTTTGCGGCCTCGCGGGCCGCGGACGCGCTCGGAGTGCTGACCCCGTTGTGGCTGGAGACCGATCACGGGCGGCTGACCCCGGGCAACCTCCGCGACCAGCTGACTCCGACCACGGTCGCCGTGGCGGTCAGCCTCGTCGACTTCCGGACCGGCTATCTCGTCGACCTGGAGGGAATTCGGCAGGTCATCGGCGACCGGCTGCTCATCGTCGACGCGATCCAGGGCTTCGGTGTGGTCGACGCTCCGTACGAGGTTGCCGATGTGGTGGTCTCCGGAGGGCAGAAGTGGGTCAGGGCCGGCTGGGGTACCGGATTCCTCGCGCTCAGTGACCGCGCCGCCGAGTCGCTCACGCCCGTCTTCTCCGGGTTCGTCGCGACCGAGTCCGAGAGCATGCCGCTCGATGAGGTGCCGCCCCCGATGCACGGCGCCGGCGCGTACCGCATCAGCAATCCCGACCCGGTGGCGCAGGCCCGTTTCGCCGCAGCCCTCGAGGAGATCGCCGCGGTGGGCGTGCCCGCGATCAACGCGCTGCTCGCGGAGAAGGTGAGCCGGGTGGTGGATCTCGCCGACGAGTTCGCCATCGGTGTGGTCTCGTCACGAGCCGAGTCCGAGCGGGCCGGCATCGTGGTGCTCGAGCCGGAGACCGACCAGCTCACCGTGCTGACCGCATCGCTGCACAACCACGGGGTCACCGTGACGACCCGGGAGGGCCGGGTGCGGCTGAGCCCGCACGTCACGACGGACGAGGAGTCATTCGCGATGCTGAAAGCCGCCTTCGTCTCGTTCGCCAGCGCGGTCTAACGTTTACCTCCCGGACACAAATTGCGGTGTGTCGGTTACGCGCCTGAATCATCCACCGCTTAGCGTCGATGTCATCGGGCATGGCGCCCGATCGAGGCGGCCACGCAAGTTCGTCTCGCAATATGTGTCTAACCCCACATAGGCCGTCTTCGCAGAAAGTATCCAGGTGCGTGCACCGGGGGACGGAGCGAAAGTGGCCGAACTAGCCAACCCGAAGTCGACACAGAGGCAGACCGGGGAGGGGAGTTCGAGCCAGCGCAGCACCGCCTCGCAGCAGCTCGAACGCACCTACGTTCTCGACACCTCCGTGCTGCTGTCAGACCCGAAAGCGGTGTTCCGGTTCGCCGAGCACCACGTCGTGCTGCCGGTCATCGTCATCACCGAACTCGAGTCGAAGCGCAACGACCCCGAGATCGGCTACTTCGCGCGCCAGGCCCTCCGCAATCTCGACGAACTGCGCGTCCAGCACGAGCGCCTCGACTTCCCGATCGCGGTCGGCGACGGTGGCTCGCTGCGCGTCGAACTGAACCACTCGAACATGTCGGTGCTGCCCTCGGGGCTCCAGCTCGGTGACAACGACTCGCGCATCCTCGCCGTCGCCCTCAACCTCGCCAACGACGGCCTCGCCGTCACGGTGGTCTCCAAGGATCTCCCGCTTCGCGTCAAGGCGGCGTCGATAGGCCTCGCCGCCGAGGAGTACCGGGCAGAGCTCGCGGTCGACTCCGGGTGGACCGGGCAGAAGGACATCGACCTGAGCTCCGACCAGATGGCGCGCCTCTACGACAAGGAGCTGCTGCAGTCACGGCTTGTCGAGGACCTCCCGGTGAACACCGGCCTGATCATCCACTCCGATCGCGGATCCGCGCTCGGCAGGGTCTCCGGTCGCGGCGAGATGAAGCTGGTGCGCGGCGATCGCGACATTTTCGGCCTGCACGGTCGCTCTGCCGAGCAGCGTCTCGCCATCGACATGCTGCTCGACCCGGAGATCGGTATCGTCTCGCTCGGCGGCCGCGCCGGCACCGGCAAGTCGGCCCTCGCGCTGTGCGCCGGCCTCGAGGCGGTGCTCGAGAAGCAGCAGCACCGCAAGATCATGGTCTTCCGGCCGCTGTACGCGGTGGGCGGCCAGGAGCTCGGCTTCCTGCCGGGCGACGCCTCGGAGAAGATGAACCCGTGGGCACAGGCGGTGTTCGACACCCTCGGCTCGGTGGTGTCGCAGAACGTTCTCGACGAGGTGCTGGAACGCGGGCTGCTCGAGATCCTGCCGCTCACGCACATCCGCGGCCGTTCGCTGCACGACGCTTTCGTGATCGTCGACGAGGCGCAGTCGCTCGAGCGCAATGTGCTGCTCACGGTGCTCAGCCGCATCGGGCAGAACTCGCGGGTCGTGCTCACCCACGACGTGGCCCAGCGCGACAACCTGCGCGTCGGCCGGCACGATGGTGTGGCCTCGGTGATCGAGACGTTGAAGGGGCACTCCCTGTTCGGCCACATCACCCTCACCCGGTCGGAGCGTTCCGCCATCGCCGCACTCGTGACCGAGATGTTGGAGTCGAACGAGCTCGCCTGATCGCGTCGGCGAGCGGGGCCACCTCGGTGGCCCGCTCGCCGCGCCCGGGTTTCCCGCGCCGCGCGCGCGTCGGGGGTAGAACGCTTAGTGTCGATGTGTGAGTTTCGTTCTGGGGGTCGTGGCGGTGACCCTCGCCGGCCTCTTCGTGTGGGGGCTGATCTCGCCCCGTTCGCAGTGGCGGGTGCTCGTCGGTTGGGCGGTGACCGACCCCTACCGCAACGAGCCCGGCGGCAGCGGCTACGGCGTGCGCCGAGTGCTCTCCGGCGTCGGCCTGGCGGGGCTCGCGATCGCCGTCGCGGTGGGCGCGTCCCCTCAGATCTCGTCGACGTTCAGCGCTGACGCCCCGGCCCGCAGCCCCCTCGAGGTCATGTGGGGTGAGCCCGGACCGCATCTGGTGCCCCGGGCGGTCTCCGGTGTTCCGACTCCGCCGGCCGAGCTCGTGCCGGTTCCGGTGCTCGCCTACCAGTCGCTGGAGCGAGCCAGTGACGAGCTGCCGGGCTATCTCCTGACCATCGACAATTTCCGGTTGCTCGGCCGCAGTGAGATCCCCGGCCTGATCGGCTCCCGCCCGCCGGAGGGCCTGTCACCCTTCAGCTCGGCATCGCTTCTGCTGCACGTCCGCGGACCCGCGCTGTGCATCCCGCGCCAGGCGGTCGTCGTCGAGACGGAGACCGCGGTGCAGGTGGGCATCTACTACGGCCTGCCCGACCGTGCAGACGGTGCCCCGGTCGACCACATTGCGGGATGCCCGGCGGGCGACCCGCTGACGACCTCGCTACTCATCCCGATCGGGCTCGGTGCCGAGCTCGGGGACCGCGAGGTGCAGTCGCTCGATGGCACAGCCGTGCCGCGGGTCGCGGTCGTCGGGGACTGACCGCGCGAGTCGGATCGGTTCAGCCGGGGTGCGTCATCGACATGACGTCGAGGGCGGTGTCGAGCTGCTCGAGGGTCACCTCGCCGCGCTCCACGAATCCCAGGTCGATGACTGCCTCGCGGACGGTCAGCCCCTGCGCTACCGAGTGCTTGGCGATCTTGGCCGCTGCCTCGTAGCCGATGATCTTGTTCAGCGGGGTCACGATCGACGGCGACGATTCCGCAAGGGCGCGAGCCCGGGTGAGGTTGGCCTCCAGGCCCTCGACGGTCTTGTCCGCCAGCGCGACCGACGAGTTCGACAGCAGGCGGATGGACTCCAGCAGAGCCGTGCCCATCACGGGGATCGCGACGTTCAGCTCGAAGTTGCCGGAGGCGCCTGCCCATGCGATGGTGGCGTCGTTGCCGATCACGCGCGCACACACCATCAGCACCGCTTCGGGGATGACCGGATTGACCTTGCCGGGCATGATCGACGAGCCGGGCTGCAGGTCGGGGATGTGCAGCTCGCCGAGCCCCGTGTTCGGGCCCGACCCCATCCAGCGCAGGTCGTTGCAGATCTTGGTCAGCGATACGGCGAGAACGCGCAGCGCCCCGGAGGCCTCGACGAGGCCGTCGCGAGCGCCCTGTGCTTCGAAGTGATCGAGCGCCTCGGTGATCGGCAGGCTGGAGTCCTCCGCCAGCACCGCGATGACGCGCTGCGGGAAGCCCTTCGGGGTGTTGATGCCGGTGCCGGTGGCGGTGCCCCCGAGCGGCACCTCCGCGACGCGCGGGATGGTCGCCTGCACGCGGTCGATCGCGAGCCGCACCTGTCGCGCATACCCGGCGAACTCCTGGCCGAGGGTGACCGGGGTGGCGTCCATCAGGTGCGTGCGGCCCGACTTGACCGCGTCCTTCCACAGCTCCGCCTTGCGTTCCAGGGCCGTCGCCAGGTGGTCGAGCGCCGGAACGAGGTCGCCGAGGAGGGCGCCGGTTACCGCGAGGTGCACCGAGGTCGGGAACACATCGTTCGACGACTGCGACATGTTGACGTGGTCGTTGGGGTGCACGGGTGCACCGAGTGCCGTGGTCGCGAGGGTGGCGAGCACCTCGTTCATGTTCATGTTCGACGAGGTGCCGCTGCCGGTCTGGTAGGTGTCGACCGGGAACTGGTCGTGGTGGCCGCCGGCGATGAGCTGGTCGGCCGCGCCGACGATCGCGTCGGCGATGCCGGCGTCGAGGATGCCCAGCTCACCGTTCACAATGGCGGCGGCGCGCTTGATCCGGGCGAGCGCGATGATCTGGGCCGGCTCCAGCCCCGAACCGGAGATGGGGAAGTTCTCGACGGCACGCTGCGTCTGCGCCGCGTACAGCGCCGACGCTGGCACGCGCACCTCACCCATGGTGTCGTGCTCGATGCGGAAGTCTGCGCTGCCCGAGGGAGTGGCTGGCGTGCTGCTGGCGGGGGTGCTCACGGCGCTGTGGATCCTTTTCGCTTGGGAGGGTGAGGTCAGACGTTGCCGACGATGACGTCGGGCACGGCTCGGCCTTCGAGCAGGCGGTAGTTCGCGCCCACGACTGCCAGCGTACCGGCGGCCACCGCGTCTCTGATGAGTTCGGAGGAGTCCAGGAGCTCGGCGATCGTGTCGCGCAGGTGCTCGCGACCGACGTCCTGCGACTCGATGTGCTCGGGGCTCGCCGCCTTGACGCGTCGCACAGCCGGCACGATCTTCTCGATGATGCCGTTGATGTGCGGGGGCAGCGGTTGCGCGCCCGGCTCCTCGGAGTCGATGGCCGCCCGCACCGCGCCGCACTCGTCGTGCCCGAGCACGAGGATCAGCGGTACCTCGAGAACGCCCACGGCGTACTCGAGCGACCCGAGCACGGAGTCGGAGATGACCTGGCCCGCATTGCGCACCACGAAGAGGTCGCCGATGCCCAGGTCGAAGATGATCTCGGCCGCGAGCCGCGAGTCGCTGCAGCCGAAGAGCGCGGCATGCGGCGACTGCTTCAGGGCCAGCTCGGCGCGGCGCTCGACGTTCTGGCGCGGGTGCCGGGGCTCGCCCGCGACGAAGCGGTCATTGCCCTCCAGCATCTCCTGCCACGCCCGCGCGGGGGTCGGCCCGGCCATCAGGGCAGCTCCGCGGCGATTGCGGTGGCGAGCTGCTCGAACTCCGCGTCGGGTGCCGTGCCGTGCAGCACGATCGTGCCGTCGGCCACCTCGGTTGACATCGAGTACGCGAAGTTGCCCGGGTCATCGCCGTCGCGCTGGTCGTACACCGTCCACTCCACACCGTCGATGGTGGTCGCTCCGGTCGCGGTGGCTCGACCGAGCACCGTGGCGAGCCAGGTCGGGTTGGTGTCGAGGCCCTGCTCGAAGGCGATGAACTGCGTCTCGGGCGTGATGAAGCCGATGTACCAGCTCGTGACCCCGTCGGTCGTGCCGTAGCGCGCGTCATTGGCCGTCCAGGTCGGCGGCAGCACTGGCGCGACCAGCTGCTGCCCGGTGTCGCGGGCGATCTGGGAGTAATCCACGGATTCGGTCGGGGGCGCGGCGGGCCGCACCACCACGACGACCAGGAACAGCACGATGCCGAGCGACGCGACGAGGGCGACCACCAGGTTGAGGGCGGTCTGGTTCGCCCGGTGCTTACGCGTCGTCTCCGCCTTGCGGGCCGCGGTCTCCTCGGGAGTCTCGGGCCTGCCCAGTTCCGCGACGACGCGAGGTTGCTTCTGTTCCCTGGCCATCGTCACTCGGTCGCGGCCGACCGAGCGGCATCGAGTCGTGCCCGAGCCCCGACCAGCCACTCCTCGCATCGACGCGCCAGAGTCTCACCGCGTTCCCAGAGCGCCAGCGACTCCTCGAGGCTCGACGAGCCCTGCTCCAGCTGGCCCACCACCGTGATCAGCTCGTCGCGAGCCTGTTCATAGCTGAGCTCGCTGACGTCGGTTTTCGGTGCGCTTGCCACGGTCACGATTCTACCGCGACCCGTCCACGGTGGCGTCGAGCTTGCCCCGGGCGACGGTGATACGCAGCGGGGTGCCGGCGGGTGCGGAGGAGGAGTCGCGCAGCGCGCTGCCGTCGGGCAGCTGGGCGATGGCGTAGCCGCGCTCGAGGGTGCGCTGCGGCGACAGTGCGCGCAGCTGCCCGGTCAGCTCGGTCACCCCCGTGTGGGCGCGCTCGATCCGACGATCGATCAGGTCGCGGCTGCGGGAGACGTAGCGACCGAGCTCGTCGGCGCGGGAGTCGATCATCGACACCGGATTCGCGAGCACCGGGCGGGTGCGGAGCGCCTCGAGGCGGTCGACCTCGTGGGCGATGCGCTGCGTGATCCGGTTGCGCATGCCGGCCCGCGCCTGCTGGACGCGGGCGAGCTCCTCCGCGACATCCGGCACCACCCGCTTCGCAGCGTCGGTGGGAGTGGATGCCCGCAGGTCGGCCACCTCGTCGAGGAGGGGCCGGTCGGCCTCGTGCCCGATGGCGCTCACGATCGGGGTGGAGGAGGCGGCAGCGGCGCGGATCATGGCCTCGTCGCTGAAGACCAGCAGGTTCTGGAAGTCGCCGCCGCCGCGGGCGATGACGATCACCTCGACCTCGGGGTCGGCGTCGAGCACCCCGATTGCGCGGGTGACCTCGCTCGCGGCCCGATCACCCTGCACGGCGGCATGCACGACCCGGAACCGCACGGCGGGCCACCGCAGCTGGGCGTTGCGCAGCACATCCTTCTCGGCGTCGCTGTCTTTACCGGTGATGAGCCCGATGCAGCCGGGAAGGAACGGCAGTGGCTTCTTGCGGCTGGCGTCGAACAGACCCTCGGCGCGCAGCGTCTGGCGCAGCCGCTCGAGCCGTTCGAGCAGGTCGCCGAGCCCCACGTGCCGCATCTCGAACACCTGCATGGTGAGCGTGCCGCCCTTGACCCAGTAGTTGGGCTTGACGAGGGCGACCACGTGATCGCCCTGCTTCAGGTCGGCGGGCAGTCGTGCCTTGACCGATGACCAGATCGTGAACGAGATCGTCGCGTCGTCGTCGAGGTCTTTGAGCTTGCCGTAGACGTTGCCGCCGGAGTTGCCCCACTGGGTGATCTCGCCCTCGACCCAGGCGGTGCCCAGCCGCTCGATCCAGCCGCGGATCTTGCCCGAGAAGAGGGAAACACTCCAGGGGGCGTCGACGGTGGGCGGCGGTACCTCGATGCTCATGGTCGCATCAGGCTACGGGATGCGGATGACTCGGGGCGGGCTCCGCCCAGCATCCGTTCATCGCTGCCTCGATAGAATCGGGGTGTGAGTATCTCGAACGGCAACGCGGTGGCCCTCGCTGCGCCCCGCGTCCCCGCCGTTCGCAACCGTCTCGAGAACCGGCCGGTCGCCGGCGCCAAACGGGTGCTGCTCGCCGCGCCCCGCGGGTACTGCGCCGGCGTGGACCGCGCCGTCATCGCGGTCGAGAAGGCTCTCAACAACTTCGGCGCTCCGGTCTACGTTCGCAAGCAGATCGTGCACAACATCCACGTCGTGTCGACCCTCGAGCAGAAGGGCGCGATCTTCGTCGACGACGTCGCCGAAGTGCCCGTCGGATCGCACGTCGTGTTCAGCGCGCACGGGGTGTCACCGGCCGTCGTGCAGGGCGCTGCCGACCGTGACCTGCAAACGATCGACGCGACCTGCCCGCTCGTGACCAAGGTGCACCGCGAGGCGGTGCGTTTCTCCCGCGACGACTTCGAGATCCTGCTCATCGGCCACACCGGCCACGAGGAGGTCGAGGGAACCATGGGCCAGGCTCCCGAGCGCACCACTCTCGTCACCGGCCCCGCCGACGTCGCGAATGTGGTGGTGCAGAACCCCGACCACCTGGTCTGGTTGTCGCAGACCACCCTCAGCGTCGACGAGACCATGGAGACGGTGCGCCTGCTGCGGGAGCGATTCCCCAACCTGCAGGACCCGCCGAGCGACGACATCTGCTACGCCACCCAGAACCGGCAGGTGGCGATCAAGAAGGTGGCGGAGGATGCCGAACTCGTGATCGTCGTGGGCAGCGCCAACAGCTCCAACACGGTGCGGCTGGTGGATGTCGCACTGGAGCACGGCGCCCGCGCCGCGTACCGGGTCGACTACGCCAGCGAGATCCAGCAGGAGTGGCTCGACGGCGTGCAGACGGTGGGCGTCACGAGCGGGGCATCCGTGCCCGAGGTCCTCGTCCAGGAAGTGTTGGCCGACCTCGCGGACGCCGGATACGGGGATGTCAGCCAGGTGGTCACCGCGGAGGAGGACCTGATGTTCTCGCTGCCGAAGGAGCTCCGCAAGGACGCGGCGGGCAACCCCGACGACCGCGCGCTCGGCGGCCGGGTGCGTCTGGATTGGCAGCGCAGCGATGTCTGACGATTCACCGGTCGACGATCGGCCCCGGCCGAAGTACGGCGAGTACGCGCCGGTCACACCCCTCTCGCAGCTGCCACCGCCGACACCAACACCGGCTCTCAGTCCCGAGCCCCGAGTGGCCGCCGCACCGTCGTCCACCGAGCCCGAACCGCAGCCCAAGCGCCGCAGCCGCGACATCATCATCACCACCGTGCTGCTGCTCATCGGCGTGTACGACGTGGTGATCTCGTTCTCCGGGTTCACCGCGCTCGGCAGTTCCCTGCGCTCGGCGTTCGAGCAGCAGGGTGTCGACGGTTTCGCTTCGGAGGAGCTGGCCGCCAGTCTCGGCGGCACGATCAACGTGGTCCGCATCGTGCTGCTGGCGATCGCCATCGTGGTGTCGCTGCTTCTGATCTCCCGCGGCAAACTCGCATTCTGGGTTCCGTTGGCGGCCGGCGTCGCCTCCGCCCTGACCGTGCTGGTGTGCGTGCTGGTGGTCGTCATCTCCGACCCCGGGTTCGCACAGTACGTGGCGGAGCAGACCGCGAGCAACTGACGGTTGCTCGGCGAGCCGTTGCGCAGCGACGGTTCGGCGCCTGGCGGTGACACAATCGCTTCAGGCTGAGGGGGGACATCGTGCGAGTCGCTGTGCTGCCGCGGGATGAGGCCGCCACCGTCATCACCAGCGGACTCGCGCGTGCTGCCTGGGCGGTCAACGCGGGAAACCTCGCGCTGACCATCCCGCTGCTGGCCGAGTTCATGATCGCCCGCGGGCTCGGGGCCGCGCTCCCGGTGCCCCTAGCCCTGCTCGCGGTGCTGCTCGTGACCGCGGTGGGAGCGGCGATCGCACCGAGACCGTTGGTCGTGGCCCTGTTCCTCATCGTCGGTTTCGCGGGCGCCGTGCTCTACGAGTTGAGCCTGCTGCGGGCGTATCCCGACATCGTCAACGAGGGGTTCTTCGTTCTGAACCGGCCCGCGGTGTCGCTGGTTCTGGTGGGCGTCATCTCGATCACCTGGGTGCTCGGGCTGTTGTGGACCTTCATCGGGTTTCTCGCCTCGACGTCGGCGAGCGTGACGGTCGCCCTGATCACCGGCACCGAGCTGCGGACGGGCTGGGGTCCGTTGATGATGCTCGCGCTGTACGTGGTGTCATACCTGGTGCTCGCGGGGATCCAACGGTCGCAGCACCGGGCGATCCCGGATTTCGAGCAGCTGGAGCAGGAGACCCGCCGGATGACGGTCGAGGAGGGTCTGCGGTCGCGGCTGACCGCGGCCGTGCACGACACCCTGCTCAATGACCTGTCGCTCGTCATGAACGGCCCCGACACATTGGATACCCGGGTCACCGAGCGGCTGCGGGCCGACATCGCGACCCTGACCAGCAGCGAGTGGTTGCGGGAATCCGCGAACGCCACCCTGGTCGACGAGCAGGATGCCGAACTGCGCAACCGCATCATGGTGATGGTGAGCGACCTGCAGTGGCGGGGTCTCACCGTGCACGTCACCGGCAGCGGGAGCGGGATCTACCGCCTCGCTCCGGCCGCCGCGGTCGCCGTTGTCGAGGCCATCAGCGCGTGCCTGGAGAACGTGCTGCGCCATTCCGGGGTAGCCGTTGCCGAACTGGATCTCGCCTACACCCGCGACGAACTCACGGTGATGATCACCGATCAGGGCAGCGGCTTCGACCCGAGCGCAATCCAGGCCGACCGGCTCGGTGTTCGGCTGTCGATCCTCGATCGGGTCGAGGCGGTCGGCGGTTCGGCGAAGATCTGGTCATCGACCGGGGCGGGTACCTCGGTCATCATGCGGCTCCCCGTGACCGAGCTGCGCCCGCACGAGGAGCCCGTGCATCAGGAGCCTGTGGCTAAGGGGCCGGGGCATGAGTAATCCGTCGCTGCGACTCTCCGCCCAGCAGGTCGACCCGTTGAGCTGGTTCACCGGGCCCCTGGTGCCGCTCGCGTTCGCCATGCTGTCGTTCATCTATGGGGCCAGCCTCACCGCGTACCGATGGTTCGACACCGCGGCGCCGTGGTTGCAGGTGATCGCCCTGGCGCTGTACGCGGTCGGCGGCATCGGCATCCATATCGCGACCCGACCCTTCCGCCGCCCGATCGGCTGGCTGCTCGGGGCCGCCCTGGTGAGCCCGGCGGTCGTCGGCATGATCGTCTCGGCGCTCGGGTACGCGTCGTCACCCTTCGTCGTCGGATTCTGGTGGGCGCCTGACGCGTCGTTCGCTGTCGAGTTCTGGTGGGCGCCGGGCTCCCTCGCGCTCACCCTGGGCAGCCTCGGCCCGTACCTCCCGGTGCGCAAGGTCCTGGGCCTGGGCATCGGTGCCACGACGGTCGCTGTTGGCGCGTCCCTGGTCATCCTGAATCCGGACATGCAGCCCTGGGGATTTCTGGGCACGGCCGTGATCATCGCCTACCCGCCGCTGCTCGGGATCGCGGCGACCGCGGTGTTCTCCTACTCCGTGGTGAGCGCGACGCTGAAGTTGCTCGATAACCCGGCTCGGATCGTCGTCGCGGGTGAGGCGGTGCAGAGCGAGGCGGCCCAGCACATCGAACAGGTGACGGTCGTGCGGCTCACCGCGCGTGCGGCACCGTTCCTGGAGTCGATAGCGGAGGCCGGGCGCATCACGCCGACCGACCGCGCTCTCGCCGGCCAGCTCGCCCGCCGCTTGCGCGACGATCTGGTCACCGAGTCGAACCTCAGCTGGCTCGACTCGATCGCGGGAGAGTCACGACTGGTCGTCGTCGACTCCGACCGTCGAGCGCAGCGGATGAACGGCGCGCAACGAACCGCCCTGCGCGCCCTGCTCCGGGCCATCGTCGATACCCCCGGCATCGACAGCGCCTCGCTCATGGTCGAGCTGCGAGAAGCGCCGAACGGGGCGACCGCCGTGGGCGTGAGCCTCGACATGACCCTGCCCGAGGGCACCCGAATCATGCATCTCGCGCCGTACTACCTGACGCTGAAGGTCAGCGTCGATGGTCTGGCGATCGACCGCAATCGCCTGCTGCGCCTCACCTTCCGGGTCGGCGGAGACGACAAGCGCTAGTTGCCCGAGTGTCCGGCCGAGCCGAGCTGCCGGGTGGCCTCGGCGACGCGAGCGGCCATGGCCGTCTCGGCGATCTTGCCCCAGGAGCGCGGGTCGTAGACCTTCTTGTTGCCGACCTCGCCGTCGACCTTGAGGAAGCCGTCGTAGTTCTTCAGCACGGTGTCGGCGATCGAGCGGCTGTACGCGTACTGGGTGTCGGTGTCGAGGTTCATCTTCACGACGCCGTTGCTCACGGCGGTCGCGATCTCCTCGTCCGTCGAGCCAGAGCCGCCGTGGAAGACGAGGTCGAGCGGCTTCGGGCCGGTGCCGTACTTCGCGGCGAGGCCCGCCTGGATCTCGCCGAGGAGTTCGGGGCGCAGCTTCACGTTGCCCGGCTTGTACACGCCGTGCACGTTGCCGAACGTGAGGGCGGCCATGTACCGGCCCTGCTCGCCGAGGCCGAGGGCCTCGACCGTGGCGATCGCGTCGTCGAGAGTCGTGTAGAGGTGCTCGTTGATGTCGTGGCTGACGCCATCCTCTTCGCCGCCGACGACACCGATCTCCACCTCGAGAATGGCGTTGATCGCCTTCATCCGGGGCAGCAGGGTCTTCGCGATCTCGAGGTTCTCGGCGAGCGGCACGGCCGAGCCGTCCCACATGTGCGACTGGAAGATCGGGTTGCGGCCAGCCTTGACCTCGGCCTCGGATGCCGCGATGAGGGGCAGCACGAAGCCCTCCAGCGCGTCCTTCGGGCAGTGGTCGGTGTGCAGCGCCACGGTGACCGGGTAGTTCTTGGCGACCTCGGTGACGAATGCCGCGAATGCGAGGGCGCCGGATGCCCGGGCCTTGACGGTCTGGCCGGCGAAGAAGTCGGCGCCGCCGGTGGTCACCTGGATGATGCCGTCGGAGCCCGCCTCGCTGAGGCCCTGGAGCACCGCGTTGATCGTCGACGACGACGAGACGTTGATAGCCGGGTACGCGAAACCGCGGGTCTTGGCCTTGTCGAGCATCTCGGCGTACTGGTCTGGGGTTGCGACGGGCATTCGGCTCCTTCAAGCGGTGATCCAGCGGGTGCGGGGAAAGTCTAGCCATCGCGATGGGGGCGCAGCGGGCCGTACGTCCCGCCGGGCCGATAGGGTGAAGTGCTGGGCCAGCGAACGGCCCCCACCACAGCGCGTACGTCGAGAAAAGGACTGCTGTGGCGAACCCTGAATCTGGAACCCTGTTTCTGCACCCCGACCGCAACCTCGCGCTCGAGCTCGTGCGGGCCACCGAGGCGGCCGCCATCCGTGCCGTGCCGTTCATCGGCAAGGGCGACAAGAATGCCGCCGATCAGGCCGCCGTCGACGCGATGCGCAAGTTTCTCGGCACCGTCGACTTCGATGGGCTCGTCGTCATCGGTGAGGGCGAGAAGGACAACGCCCCGATGCTCTACAACGGCGAGTTCGTGGGCACCGGCAACGGGCCGGCATGCGACATCGCCGTCGACCCGATCGACGGCACCTCGCTCACCGCGGCCGGCCGGCAGAACGCGATCTCGATGATCGCGGTGGCCGATCGCGGGAGCATGCTCGATGCGTCGACGGTGTTCTACATGCAGAAGATCGTCACCGGCGCCGAAGGGCGAGGGGTCGTCGACATCCGGCAGCCCATCGGGGAGAACATCACCGAGCTTGCCAGGGCGAAGGGGAAGCCGGTCGACGAGATCGTCGTCGCGGTGCTGGATCGGCCCCGACACGCCGAATTGATCGAGGAGATCAGGGCGACCGGCGCGGGCACCCGGCTCATGCTCGACGGCGACGTGGCCGGCGGAATCAACGCGGCCCTGTACGGCACCCGCATCGACATGTGCGTCGGCATCGGCGGCAGCCCCGAGGGGGTGGCCACGGCCTGCGCCATCAAGGCCGTCGGTGGATTCATCCAGACCATGCTGCATCCGCGCAGCGACGAGGAGCGTCGCCGCGGCCTCGAGGCGGGGCTCAAGTTCGACCACGTGTACGACGCCGACAGCCTGGTGACCAGCGACAACACGTTCTTCGTCGCCACCGGTGTCACCGACGGCGGCCTCGTGAAGGGAGTGCGGCGGCTCGGCCCGATCATCCGGACCGACAGCATCGTGCTCAGGTCGCACTCGGGCACGATCCGCCGCGTCGGGGCCGACCACCTCGCCGAGAAGTGGCTCGGCGAGCGGTAGCTCGCGCGGGCCAACGGGCATGGCAGGCGGGCGTGCGAGTTATCACCGCGGCGGTCGCCCCACTGAGGCACTCCGGCGGTCGCCCCGCTGAGGTTTGTCGCGCACGCTCGAGTACGAACAGGAGCGCCCGCAACAATCCTCAGCAGCCGCTGTACAAACCGCCGCGACGCCTGCTCTCAGGGTCACGCCTCTTAACAACCTCAGCGCCGGATCAACGAACCTCAGCGGCCGCTGTACAAACCTCAGCGGCACCAAGACTGCGCGTCGGCCTGAGGCTTGAGTCGACGCGGCTGGAGTCGAGGCGGCTGGAGCCGAGGCGGCTGGAGCCCCGCAGCGGGAGCCGCTGGCTACGCGCGCTTCTGCTTGCCCGAGATGGTGGGCAGGTCGGGGATGTCGAGCTCGGGTCGCGCGACGCCCTTGAGTTCGTCGAGAGCGGCGAGTTCCATCTCGACTGCCGTGAGCTGCTTCGCGCCCGACTCGATCGTCGACGCGGTGCCGATCACCTTGGACTCGTCGAGCGCGTTCAGCTTGCGCGCGGTGACGAGCACGCGGGTCTCCAGCGAGTTCGCGAACTGGTTGTAGCTGTTGACGGTGGAGTCGATCGAGCGACGCAGCTTGTCGGCGTGCTCGGCGAGGGTCGCGAGGCGCTGGTAGAGCTCTTTGCTGAGGTCGAACAGCACCTTGGCCTGGTCGGTCAGCACATCCTGCTGCCACGAGAACGCGACGGTCTTCAGCACCGACCAGAGGGTCACGGGCGAGGCGAGCGCGACTCGCTTGCCGAACGCGTAATCCATGATGCCGGGGTCGGCCTCCATCGCGGAGGAGACGAGCGACTCGCTCGGGATGAACGCGATCACGAGCTCGGGGGAGGCCTGCAGCCCCGCCCAGTACGCCTTGCTCGCGAGGGTGTCGATGTGCCCGCGCAGCACCTTCACGTGCTGCTTGATCAGGGCCTCGCGCCGAGCACCCTCCTCGCCGGTGGCGGTCACCGAGATCTGGCTGGCCTCGAGGTACGCCGTAAACGGAACCTTGGCGTCGACCGCGATGTTCTTGCCGCCGGGCAGGTGGATGACCATGTCGGGGCGACCGGACCCGGCATCAGAGTGGATGCTCGACTGCACGTCGAAGTCGACCCGTTCGATGAGTCCCGCCGCCTGCACCACGTTGCGCAGCTGCGTCTCGCCCCACACCCCGCGCGTCGAGTTGGATCGCAGCGCCGAGGCCAACGACTCGGTCGTCACCCGGATCTGCTCACCCGACAGCTGCGTCTGCTTGAGCTGTTCGGCGATCTGCCCGTACTGCTGGCTGCGCTGCGACTCGAGCTCGGTGACCTTGTGCTGCATGGTGCGCAGCGTCTCTTGCACCGGGGTCAGCGCCTGCAGAACCTTGCTCTCGCGCTGTTCGCGGTCGGCCTGCGCCTGAGCATCCGTCCGCTGGCGCTCCAGGATGTCTCGGTGCTGGCCCTGCAGCGTGGCGATCTGCTCGCGCAGCGCGTCGGCGGTGGCGTGGATGGCAGCACGCTCGGCCCTGAGCTCGGCCTGCACCGCGCGCTCCTCGGCCTGCAGCTGGGCTAGTGCCGCTTCGTGCCGGGCTTCAAGCAGCGCGGGGTTCGCAACGGGAGTGCGCGACCGCATGACGAGCGCACCGATCACGGCGCCGAGGGCGACCCCGGCGAGCAGTCCGATGAGCAGGGCGACGATGGGATCCATGTGCCCAGTGTGTCAGCGCGCGGCGACATTGCGGTGGCCCCGCGCGCGAGCATCCCGAAGCCCGCAACGGTGCGGCGGTTCGTTATCGCTGAGCGGGCTGGAGCTGCCGCGCGGTTGACAAACCCCAGCGCCGTTGCTGAGCCGGGGCGGTCAGACCGCGGGCGCTGTCTCGAGTGGTGCGCCGAGGCGCTTCACACGGGCGCCGGTGGCGAGCGCCAGCTCCGGGATGTCGGACGCGTCGTGTCGCGAAGCCGCGTGCACCACGATGGCGGCGCAGGCCGCGGCATCGGCCGCTGCGTTGTGGTGCTCGAAGTCTTCGAAGCCCGCCGCCATTGCCGCGACGGGCAGCCGGTACGAGTCGAGATGATAGGTGCGGCGGGCCACCTGCAGGCTGCAGAGGTAGTCGAACGTGGGGGTGTCGAGGTACGAGGCGGCGCAGGCGGCGGCGATCACGCCCATATCGAAGCCGGCGTTGTGGGCGACGAGGTGATCGTTCTCCGCGAAGGAGAGCAGGTCGGGCAGCTGCTCGCTCCAGAGCAGGGCGTCGGCGACATCCACCGCCATGATTCCGTGGATGCGCACGTTCCACTCCAGGAAGGCGTCGTGGCCGAAGGGCGGTTTGATCAGCCAGTATGCGGTGTCGACGACCCGGCCATCCCGAACCTTGACCATGCCCACGGAGCACGCACTGGCTGCGGAGTTGTTGGCGGTTTCGAAGTCGATCGCGGTGAAATCCAGTGGCACGTGACGATGGTCACACGGGGGTCCGACGCTGGGCGGCGGGGCTCGCCGCTGCAACCTTTCTCGCGATCTTCTTCGCGTCGATCGCGACCTGGCGGATGTTGCCGGTGATGGGGTTGGAGTAGCCGAGGAAGAACAGCCCCTCGAGCCCGGGCAACTGCTCGTCGGCGTTGATCAGCGGTCGCCCACCCGGCGCGATCACTCCCAGGTCTCCGACCAGCTTCTCGAGGCCGCGCTGGAATCCGGTCGCGACGAGAACCAGCTCCGGTGACACGGTGGTGCCGTCGGCCAGTCGCACCGCGTCGCCCGAGAACGACTCGACGGCCGCAACCACCGTGATCGTGCCCGCCTTGAGCGCATCGATGAACCCGACGTCGATGGTCGGCGTCACGTCGTCGTCGGCTTGCTGCGAGAAGATACCGCGCGGCGGTTTCTGCAGCCCGTACCTGCTGAGGTCGCCGACCGTGAGGATCTGCATGCCGCGGGCGACCCGGTCGGCGATCTTCGTCGGCAGTGGGGCCGTCGAGACGGTCAGCGACTGCGTGGGGACGCCCAGCACCTGACGCCGCACGAGATTGGGGGCGGTGCGCACCGCTACGGCGACTCGAACTCCCGCTCCGGCGAGGTCTGCCGCGATCTCCGCCCCGCTGTTGCCGGGCCCGACGACCAGCACGTCCCGGGCAGCGAGGTCCGCGGGGTTGCGGTACTCAGCCGAGTGGATGACTCGCCCCGAGAACCCCGCGAGGCCCGGCCAGTCGGGGATCTTTGCGGTGTGGTTGTATCCGGTGGCGACGACCACGACGTCGGCGATGAGCGCGCCGAGCGACGAGTCGACGGTCCACCTGTCCCCGGTGCGGTTGAGCGAGTTGGCGGTTACGCCCAACCTGACGTCCAGCTTCTCGGCATCGGCGTATTCGGCGAGGTACGCGCGGAAATCGTCACGAGCGACCCAGCGCCCGTAACGCCGCGGCATCGGCCGCCCCGGCAGCGAGCTCATCGCCCGTGAGGTGTGCAGGTGCAGGCGGTCGTAGTGCCCCGCCCAGCTCGACCCGACCTGATCGGCTCGATCGAGCACGATGACCGACAGCCCGGCCTTCTGCAGCTCGGCGGCGGCGGCGAGCCCCGCGGGGCCGGCTCCAATGACGACAGCGTCCATGCGAAGACTCTAGGGGCTCGGGCCGCCCCGGTACGATTGACCTCCGTGGCTCTCACTATCGCAATCGTCGGTCTTCCCAACGTCGGCAAGTCGACGCTCTTCAATGCGCTCACCAAGAACCAGGTGCTCGCGGCGAATTATCCGTTCGCCACGATCGAGCCGAACGTCGGTGTCGTCAACCTGCCCGACAAGCGCCTCGACGTTCTCGCCGGCATCTTCGGCAGCGAGCGCATCCTGCCGGCGCCCGTCTCGTTCGTCGACATCGCGGGCATCGTCAAGGGAGCCTCGGTCGGCGAGGGCCTCGGCAACAAGTTCCTCGCGAATATCCGCGAGGCCGACGCGATCGCGCAGGTCGTCCGCGGGTTCGCCGACCCCGACGTGGTGCACGTCGACGGCAAGGTCGACGCCGCCTCCGACATGGAGACCATCAACACCGAGCTGATCCTGGCCGACCTGCAGACGCTGTCGAAGGCGATCGAGCGGTACGACAAAGAGCTGAAGACCAAGCGGATCGAACCGGCCGTGCTCGAGACCGCGCTCGCCGCACGCGAGGTGCTCGACTCGGGCAAGCCGCTCTCGTCGTCGACCGCCGATTTCTCGCTGATCAAGGAACTCGGCTTGCTGACATCCAAACCGTTCATCTACGTATTCAACGTCGATGAGGCAGTGCTTCAGGATGATTCGGCGCTCGCCTCCCTCGCGGCCCTCGTCGCCCCCGCCCAGGCGATCTTCCTCGACGCCAAGCTCGAGAGCGAGCTCATCGACCTCGACGCGGCGGACGCGGCAGAGCTGCTGGAATCCACCGGCCAGACCGAGAGCGGCCTCGACCAGCTCGCCCGCATCGGCTTCGACACTCTCGGCCTGCAGACCTACCTGACCGCCGGCCCCAAGGAGAGCAGGGCGTGGACGATCGGCAAGGGCTGGAAGGCACCCCAGGCCGCCGGAGTCATCCACACCGACTTCGAGAAGGGCTTCATCAAAGCCGAGATCATCGGCTTCGACGACCTGGTCGAGACCGGCTCGATCGCCGAGGCCCGCGCCAAGGGTAAGGCCCGCATCGAGGGCAAGGACTACGTCATGCAGGATGGCGACGTCGTGGAGTTCAGGTTCAACAACTAGCGAACCTAGCGATGGTATCACTCTGATACCATCACTCCTATGGCAATGACTCTCCGCCTGACCGAAGATCAGGAACGCGCCCTCACGTTGCTGGCCGAAGCCCAAGGCATCAGTAAGCAGGAGGCGACGGTCCGCGCGATCACCGACGCCGCGGCGCGACACGTTCGGGTCGAGCGAGTCGCGAGGCTCTCGGCGAACGGGCGTGAGAGATACGCCGCGCTGCTCGACCGCCTCGCGCAGTGACGATCGAGTACCTCACCCTCGAGGATCTGCTCGACCTGTGCGCCGACCTGGGTGTCGGCCCGGTACGAGACCTCGGGTTACTCGAGGCCGCTGCCCAACGACCGCAAACGACGCTGTTCGGACGTGACGCCTACGAGGGGATCCACGAGGCGGCGGCCGTACTGCTGGAGTCGCTGACGCGAAATCACGCGCTCATCGACGGGAACAAGCGGCTGGGGTGGCTCTCGGTGTACGTGTTCTACGGGCTGAACGGGACGACGCTGGACGCTCCGGATGACCAGGCCTACGACCTGGTGATCGCCGTCTCGACCGGGGCGCTCGACTACCGCGAAGCCGCAGAGCGCCTTTCGGCCTGGGCCTAACTAGAACAGCTCGGCGGGGTGGGTCAGCCGCCACCATGCGTCGGGCTCGCCGATCGCACCGTCGAGCACGAGCGGCACGGTGACCGTCTGCGTTCCGGCGACGAAGGTGGCGGTGCCCACCGTGCTGCCATCGGATGCCGTGGTCACCTCCTGCAGGTCGACGGTCGCGGTGACGGGGGTGTCAGACCAGGTGGGCAGGGATGCTCCCTCCGCGGCCACGACGGTCGCCTCATCCCCCCACGGCGTCGTGTATGTACCGAACTGCTGCTCGGCGGTGACCACGCGCACGCTGTGGAAGCCGTCGACGATGCTGTCGAGCAAGGTGACCACCTCCTCGTTCACGCTGCCGCGCGTGCCCCCGCCCAGCACCACACCCACGATGCTGATGCTCGATCCGCCCACGACATCGAGCTGCGCCGAGTAGAGCAGGCACGCCCCGGCCTCCTCGAGCGTCCCGGTCTTGAGCCCTCCCACGCCGTGCTCGCCGAGCAGGGTGTTCGTGTTCGGCACCGGGTCGAACGCGGGCACGGCGAGCTGCGTGTATCCGGTGATCTCGGCGACCACGGGGCTGGCCCGGGCAATCCGGCCGAGCGCGATCAGGTCGGCCGGGGTGCTCGTGTTGCCCGGGTCGACGCCGGTCGGCTCCACGATCGTGGTGTTCGCGAGGCCGTTCGCGGCGAGCCATTCCTGGGTTGCGGCTCGGAAGTTGCGCTGCGAGCCGAACGCCCACCCGGAGACGGCATCCGCGTAGTTGGTGGCCGAGACGACGAGCATCATCTCGAGGGCGTCGTGCAGGGTCATCCGCGATCCCGCCTTCATCGGCTGGATGGTCGCCCCGATCACGTAGTACTCGTCGTACAGGTCGGCGTCGGCCTCGCTGAAGGTAAGGGTCGGGCCGTCCTCCCCGGCGGCCAGTGGATGCGCGTTCAGGATGACCATGGCCGAGACCAGCTTGGTGATACTCGCGATCGGGCGCGGGCCCTGGTCGCCGCCGGAGACGAGGATGCCGTCGACACCCTCCGTAGCCGGGAAGTCCGCGGCGCCCGAGACGCTGACGGCGCTCGACCCGGTGTACGGAACGCGAAACTCGACCGGCCCCGGCACCTCGACGGTCGGCTCCACCGCCGCCAGGGCCGCCGGCGCCAGCGGGGCCAGCAGCGCAAGACTCGCGTAGACCCCGAGGATCGCCACGAGCGCGATGGTCACCACTCCGGCGATGATCCGGCGGGCGCGCCGCCGCCGCGGGTCGACCTCAGGCACTGAAATTGGCTCAGGAAATTCCCACACGGGCATCATCCTGTCATGGCGAGGCAGCGGATGAGCAACTGCTCTAGCCTGCAAGGTATGGGTCTCGACGATGATGTGCTGGTTGACGAGATCTTCACCTGGGATGTGCGCACGTGGTCGAAGGCTTTGCCGACCTGGGAAGGCGGGCTCGGATCATCCGCCCCCCTCACCTGTCTCGAGATCGGAGCGGGCCCCGGCGGTCCGTCGCTGTGGCTCGCGCTGAAGGGGCACACCGTGGTGTGTTCGAACCGGCAGGACACCGAGCAGATGGCCGCTCCGCTGCACGAGAAGTACAGCGTTCGTGAGGCGATCGAGTACCGCGATATCGATGCGACCGACATCCCGTACGAGAACCATTTCGACATCATCATCTTCAAGTCGGTGCTCGGCGGAATCGGCGCGGCAGGGGGTCTGGAGCTGCAGCAAGCCGCGATGCAGCAGATGCTCAAGGCGCTGAAGCCCGGGGGTCGCCTGCTGTTCGCCGAGAACCTGCGCGCCACCCCCGTGCACCGGCTGGCGCGGGCGATCGCCTACCGGATCCGGCGCTCGAGCTGGCGGTTCATGACGCTGCGCGAACTGGAGCGGATGCTCGGCGGCTTCGCCCGCCACGAGGTGCACACGACGGGCGCGCTGGGCGTGTTCGGCACGACGGAGCAGCGCCGGCGCACCCTCGGCGCGCTCGACGACGCCTTCGCGAGCCGCCTGACCCCGAAGCGCTGGCGCTATGTCGCGTACGGGGTAGCAACGAAGTAGCGGGCCCCGCCCCTATCGTGGTGGCATGATCGCGCCCCCTCGCTCTCCGGACGTTCGGCTGTGGACGGGAGTCGCGGCGATCGCGGTCGCCGCGCTGCTGCTCTCGGAGTTCATCGTCAGGGAGTCGATCGGCGCGCGGCCCGAGCTCGACGACCCGCGCGCGCTCGCCGAGTTCGTCGAGCGCACGAGCACGCAGACGCTCGTCATCGTCCTCATCGACACGGTGCTGATGGCCAGTCTCATCGTCTTCCTGGCCGGCTTCCGCCAGATCATCACGCACGCCCGGCGCGACCTGCAGTGGATCGCCGACCTCGCGTACGGAGCCGGGCTGGTGTTCGTGGCGGTCACCCTGGTGGGCGACGCGATGGAAGCGGGCAGCGCGCTCGACGCCGTGAACATGACGCCCGACCCCTCCGCGATTCGGGCGCTCACCGAGGGGCACATCCTGATGTTCGGAGCCACCGGCTGTGTGCTGCTCGCCCTGGTCTCCGCCGCCTCCGGATACGTGACCATCCTGTCGCGCGCGCTGCCGCGGTGGACCGGATGGTTGGCTGTCGCGGTTGCCATCGCGAACCTGGCGTGGGTGCCGTCGATCTTCGGCGGCACGAGTGACGCCGCCTTCTTCTCGGCGGGCGGGGTCGGTGTGGCGGTCTTCGCCACGTTCCCGTGGCTGGCGTGGGTGATCGCGGTGGGCATCGTGACCATCCGGTCGCGCCGCACCGCGCCGAACGGCGCCTGAGGGGCATCATGGTCACCATGAGCCAACCGCAGTTTCCGACGCCCGACCTCCCCCCGGCGCCCCGGACCACCGAGATGTGGTTGCCGCTCGCCCGCGCCGTCGGGGTGGCGCTCCTGGTTGCCGCCGTGGTGAACCTCGTCTTCGGGTTCCGGTTCCCCTACAACGCGCCCGTGGAATCCATCTACATGTACGGAATCACCATCGACCTCCTGGTCGCCGGTGGCGTCATCCTGGGTCGGTCGGTGCTGCACTCCCGCCGGCCGCGGGCCGCAGCCCGACCTCCGCGCGCCGGCGCGCTCTCCGTGATCGCCCTCGTGCTCTCGGCGATCGCGTTCCTCGCCTTCCTGCCGGGCGAGATCTCGTTCCTCGCCGACATCGCGTCGGGCGAGCGTGCCCGGTACATGACCGCCACCGGCGCGGTGTTCCTCGCCGGGGCACCGTGGGCGCTCGGCTTCATCTTCGGCGTCGGAGCGTATCGGCGCGATGGCGGGCGAGCCAATGCGGTGCTGTCCATCCTGGCAATCGTGCTCGGGCTGGTCGTCACCATCGGTGTCGTTGCGTCGTCGGTGGTCTACGGGCTCGGCCTCAGCGACTAGCCGACTGGCGGATGCCGGCCGCTCGTGCTTCTCTGGGGGGATGACGCAGCTCGCGATGTTCCCCCTGGGGTCGGTGCTGTTCCCGCACATGCCCCTGAGCCTTCGCATCTTCGAGGAGCGGTACGTCGTGATGCTCTCCCGGGTGCTGCAGGAGGAGCCGAGTGAATTCGGCGTCGTGCTGATCGAGCGCGGCCAGGAGGTCGGCGGAGGTTCGGCCGGGGGCGAGCAGCGATTCACCGTCGGTGCGGTGGCCCGAATCGTGCAACTGGAAGCGGATGAGGGGTCGATCGGCGTCGTCGCGGTGGGCGGCAGACGAATCGAAGTCGCCCGGTGGTTCGACGACGACCCGCACCCGAAGGCGGAGGTGACCGAACTCGCCGAGTTCGGCTGGGACGACGGGCTCGGCGACCTGCTCGAGCGCACCGAGCAGGTGGTGCGACGAACGCTGGCGCGGGCGAGCGAGTTCGTCGATGAGATCTGGTCGGCCGACACCCAACTCGACGACGATCCCGTGGCACGCTGCTGGCAGCTGGCCGGGATCGCCCCCCTCGGCAGCCTCGACCAACTGACGCTGCTGAGATCGACGAGTCTGCAGCAATTGCTGGAGGGCACGATCGAATTCACGCTCGCGGCCGAGGAGGCGCTGCTCGCCGGTTGGGCGGATGAGTAACACGCCAGAAACCTGCTTCTTGCTAGGCTGAGCGCACAATCGAATACCGGGCCGCAACGCGATGCGGGAGAGTCGGGCCGCGAGGCCCGACACCGAAGGAGCAAGCCTCCCCGCCAATCTCTCAGGTACACGTACCGCATCGAACTGGCCACTCTGGAAAGCGGATTCCTCGGAGTCCCGCCGACGGTGAAAGCGCACAGGGCTTCGGCGGGTGCGTGAAACTCTCAGGCCCACGACAGAGGGGGAGTTCCTTCCACAGCCGACGCGCCAGGAGAACTCCGTGACCGAGACCACCGCGACAAGCACCGACCCGGCCGACGGCCCGCGACGGTCGCCGCTGCACGAACTCCACGAGAAGCTCGGCGCCAGCTTCACCGATTTCGCCGGCTGGCTGATGCCCGTGCGCTACAGCTCCGATCTCGCCGAACATCACGCGGTGCGCACCGCGGCCGGTATCTTCGATATCTCGCACATGGCCGAGATCCAAGTATCCGGCCCCGACGCGAGCACCTTCCTCGACCATGCCCTCGCGGGCAACATCGGCGCTGTGCCGGCCGGGCGGGCCAAGTACTCGCTCGTGCTCGACGGCGGCGGGGGCATCCTCGACGACATCATCGTCTACCACAACGCCGAGGGCGAGTACCTGGTGGTCGCCAACGCCGGCAACCGGCACGTCGTGCTCGACGCGCTGCAGAACCGCGCGGCAGGGTTCGACGTGACGCTCGTCGACCTCACCGACGACATCGTGCTGATCGCGGTGCAGGGCCCCGCATCTCAGGCGATCCTGGCGGCAACCCGCGGGCTCGTCATCGACGGCCTCGACGACCTGAAGTACTACGCGAGCACCGGCGCGACCTTCGGCTCGGGCACCGTGCTCGTCGCGCGCACCGGCTACACGGGCGAGAACGGGTACGAGCTGTACGTCGATGTTCAGGATGCCGCGGCGCTGTGGATCGCGCTGACCGAAGCGGGAGCGGGCCACGGGCTCGTGCCCGCGGGTCTCGCCAGCCGCGACACCCTGCGCCTCGAAGCCGGCATGCCGCTGTACGGGCACGAACTCGGCCTCGACACCCTGCCCGCCCAGGCCGGCCTCGGCCGCGTGGTGTCGCTCGCGAAGACCGACGACTTCATCGGCCGGTCGGCCGTGGAGGCCGGGCCCGGCGAGGGCGCCCGGGTGCTCGTCGGTCTTGCCTCCGAGGGCAAGCGAGCCGGTCGCGCCGGGTACCCGGTGTTCGACGGCGACGTCGAGGTGGGGGCGGTCACCAGCGGGGCACTCTCACCGACGCTCGGGTATCCGATCGCCATGGCGTACGTCGACCCCGCGTCGAGCCTCGCCGGCACCGAACTGCAGATCGATGTGCGGGGGTCGCGCATCGCGGCCGTCGTGGTTCCGCTTCCCTTCTACAAGAAAGAGTCAACCAATGGCTGATCGCTCGAACCTCCAGTACACCGCCGAGCACGAGTGGGTGCTCGTCGAGGGCGCGATCGCCACCGTCGGCATCACCGCCTACGCTGCCGAGAAGCTCGGCGACATCGTCTACGTCGACCTGCCGAAGGTGGGCTCGAGCCTCGCCGAGGGAACGGTCGTGGGCGAGATCGAATCGACCAAGTCGGTGGGTGAGCTGTTCGCCCCCGTCAACGGCACCGTGGTCGAGGCCAACGACGCCGTGACCGCGAACCCCGAGCTGGTCAACAGCGACCCGTTCGGCGAGGGCTGGCTCGTGAAGGTCGAGTTCACCGAGTTGCCTGCGCTCCTGACCGCCGACGAGTACGCGACGCTGACGGGGGAGTGATGGCAGACCTCTTCGCCGACCGCCACATCGGCACCGACTCGGCCGCTCAGGCCGCCATGCTCGCCGCGGTCGGCTATCCCTCCGTCGAGGCGCTGGTCGAGGCGGCAGTTCCCGAGTCGATCCACCAGCAGCCGGGCCTTGCCTCGAGCATCCCGCCGGCCGCCACCGAGCGTGAGGCGATCGCCGAGCTCCGAAACATCGGGCGCCGCAACACCGTGCGGCGCAGCATGATCGGCCTCGGCTACTACGACACCATCACGCCCGCCGTGATCAAGCGCAACGTGCTCGAGAACCCCAGCTGGTACACGGCCTACACGCCGTACCAGCCCGAGATCTCCCAGGGTCGCCTCGAGGCCCTCATCAACTTCCAGACCGTGGTGTCCGACCTCACCGGCATGACGACCGCGAACGCGTCGATGCTCGACGAGGGCACGGCCGTGGTCGAGGGGATGCTGCTAGCGCGACGGGCTTCCGGAGTGTCGTCCAACGTGTTCATCGTCGACGCTGACGCACTGCCGCAGACCAAGGCCCTGCTGCGTACCCGCGCCGATGCCGTCGGTATCGAACTCCACGAATCGACCCTGGACACCGACCTTCCGGACGCGTTCGGCATCTTCGTGCAGTATCCCGGTGCGTCCGGGCGGATCTGGGACCCGTCCGTCGTGATCGACGCCGTCAAGAGCAGCGGCGGCATCGCGGTCGTCGCCGCCGACCTGCTCGCGCTGACGCTGCTGAAATCCCCGGGCGAGCTGGGGGCGGATGTCGCCGTCGGCACGTCACAGCGATTCGGGGTGCCGATGGGGTTCGGCGGGCCGCACGCCGGATACATGGCGGTGCGAGCCGGCCTCGAGCGCCAACTGCCCGGTCGCCTGGTCGGGGTGTCGCAGGATGCCGACGGGCATCCCGCCTACCGCCTCTCGCTGCAGGCGCGTGAGCAGCACATCCGTCGCGAGAAGGCGACGAGCAACATCTGCACCGCCCAGGTGCTGCTCGCGGTGATGGCGTCCATGTACGCCGTCTATCACGGGCCCGACGGACTGAAGTGGATCGCGCAGCGCGTCAACGAGACCGCGCGGCTGTTCGCCCGCCGCGTCGGCGTCGAGGGTGAGTTCTTCGACACCGTGCGGGTTCCGGTGCCCGGCCGGGCCGATGAGATCGTCGCCGCGGCAGCGGCGCGCAACATCAACGTGCACCGGGTCGACGACGACACCGTGAGCGTCAGCTTCGATGAGGTCAGCGCCGACGGCTCGCTCGACGACGACCTCGACGCCATCTTCGGCGTGGATGTCGCGCACTGGGGTGCGGTGGACGGGCAGTCCTGGCCCGACTCGTTGCGGCGGGAATCGAAGTACCTTACCCACCCCGTGTTCAACACGCATCGCTCGGAGACGAGCATGATGCGGTACCTCAAGTACCTCGCCGACAAGGACTACGCGCTTGACCGCGGGATGATCCCGCTCGGGTCGTGCACGATGAAGCTGAACGCCGCTACCGAGATGGAGGCCGTCACCTGGCCCGAGTTCGCGGCCATCCACCCGTTCGCTCCCGAGGCCGATGTCGAGGGCTACCTCGCGCTGATCGAGCAGCTGCAGGGGTGGCTCGCCGAGGTCACCGGGTACGACTCGGTGTCGCTGCAGCCCAATGCCGGCAGCCAGGGCGAGCTCGCGGGGCTGCTCGCGATCCGCGGATATCACCTCTCCCGGGGAGACGTGCAGCGCACGATCTGCCTGATCCCGTCGAGCGCGCACGGTACCAACGCCGCCAGCGCGGTGCTGGCCGGGATGCGGGTGGTCGTGGTCGCCACCAACGACCTCGGCAACGTCGACCTCGACGACCTGCACGCCAAGATCGACCAGCACCGCGACAACCTCGCGGCCCTGATGATCACCTACCCGTCAACCCATGGGGTCTACGAGCACGAGGTCCGCTCGATCTGCGACGCGGTGCACGACGCCGGCGGCCAGGTCTATGTCGACGGGGCGAACCTGAACGCGCTGCTCGGTTATGCCCGGTTCGGTGACTTCGGGGGCGACGTCTCGCACCTGAACCTGCACAAGACGTTCTGCATCCCGCACGGTGGCGGTGGCCCCGGCGTGGGCCCGGTCGCGGCCAAGGCGCACCTCGCGCCGTTCCTGCCCGGCCACCCGATGGCCCAGCGCGATTTCTTCGGTGACCGGGTCGAGTACCCGGTGATCTCGGCCGCGCCCTACGGCAGCCCGAGCATCCTGCCGATTTCGTGGGCGTACGTCCGGATGATGGGTGCCGAGGGGCTGAAGGCCGCAACAGGGGCCGCGGTGCTCGCTGCCAATTACGTGGCTGTGCGACTGCGCGACCACTATCCGGTGCTCTACTCCGGCGATAACGGGTTGGTGGCGCACGAGTGCATCCTCGACCTGCGGCCGCTGAAGGAGTCGACCGGCATCGACAACAACGACGTCGCCAAGCGGCTGGTTGATTACGGCTTCCATGCCCCGACGATGTCGTTCCCGGTCGCCGGCACCCTGATGGTCGAGCCGACGGAGAGCGAAGACCTGGCCGAGATCGACCGGTTCATCGACGCGATGATCGCGATCAAGGAGGAGGCGGATGCGGTCGCCGCTGGTGTCTGGCCGGCCGACGACAACCCGCTCATTGGCGCCCCGCACACCGCGCAGTCGGTGATCGCGCCGTCGACAAGCAGCGGGGAGTGGGAGCACGCCTACTCCCGCGAGCAGGCCGTCTACCCGCTGCGCTCGCTCATCGGCGGCAAGTACTGGCCGCCGGTGCGGCGCATCGACAATGCGTACGGCGACCGCAATCTGGTGTGCGCCTGCCCGCCCATCGAGGCGTTCGCCCAGTAGCGAGCATCCAGTAACGACAACGGTGGCCGGACGGAATCGAATCGACTCCGCCCGACCACCGGTCGTTGCTGCGTTCTAGTGCTTCGTCGCGCCTTCCGCGCCGTAGCCGGTGAGCGACCGCACGTCCATCTCGGCGGCGATCTTCGGGTCTTCCTTCCGGGTGCTCGTGATGGTTCCGAGGAACCCGAGCAGGAAGCCGACCGGGATCGAGATGATGCCCGGGTTGTTCAGCGGGAACCACTGGAAGTCGACGCCTTGCAGCATCGACGAGCTCAGCCCGGTCGCCTCGTTGATCGCCCCGCCAGACACCACCGGCGAGAAGATGATCAGGAAGATCGCGGTGCCGAGGCCCCCGTACATGCTCCAGAGCGCGCCACGCGTGGTGAAGCGCTTCCAGAACAGCGAGTACAGGATCGTCGGGAGGTTCGCCGACGCCGCGATCGCGAAGGCCAGCGCGACGAGGAAGGCGATGTTCTGCCCCTGCGCGAGGATGCCGCCGAGGATCGACAGGATGCCGATCACGACGACCGTG
>Ga0247742_10000222_pt1 | contig 49320 bp, 50 predicted proteins | sample UWRJL208509C2_FD_180944 | JGI IMG/M metagenome (GOLD analysis project Ga0247742, IMG submission 180944) | Plant litter microbial communities from Arlington Agricultural Research Station in Wisconsin, United States - UWRJ-L208-509C-2 | ecosystem: Environmental > Terrestrial > Plant litter >...
GCTACGCCTCGATGGTGTACGCCACGGCGAGCATCGCGTTCCTGTCGTTCATCGTGTGGGCGCACCACATGTTCGTGGTGGGCATCCCGCTGGTGGGCGAGCTGTTCTTCATGTACGCCACGCTGCTGATCGCGGTGCCCACGGGCGTGAAAGTGTTCAACTGGGTCAGCACCATGTGGCAAGGCTCGCTGACCTTCGAGACGCCGATGCTGTTCGCGGTGGCCTTCGTGATTCTGTTCACCATCGGCGGTTTCTCCGGGCTGATGCTGGCCATCGCCCCGGCGGATTTCCAGTACCACGACACCTACTTCGTGGTGGCGCACTTCCATTACGTACTGGTGCCTGGGGCGATCTTCGGGATCTTCGCCTCGGCCTACTACTGGCTGCCGAAATGGACCGGCCACATGTACGACGAAACCCTGGGCAAGCTGCACTTCTGGCTGTCGTTCGTGGGGATGAACATGGCGTTCTTCCCGATGCACTTCGTAGGGCTTGCCGGCATGCCGCGTCGGGTGCCGGACTACAACCTGCAGTTCGCCGACTTCAACATGGTCTCCTCCATCGGTGCCTTCACCTTTGGCGCGACGCAGATCTTCTTCCTGTTCATCGTCATCAAGTGCATCCGTGGCGGCCCGCCTGCGCCGGCCAAGCCGTGGGATGGCGCCGAAGGGCTGGAGTGGAGCATTCCTTCGCCCGCGCCGTACCACACCTTCACCACGCCACCGGAGGTCAAATGAACACCTCCCTATCCTGTGGGAGCTGGCTTGCCTGCGATGGCATCACTTCGGTGTACCTGAACGACCGAGTTGCCAGCATCGCAGGCAAGCCAGCTCCCACAGAAAGGCCATTCGCAGAACATTCATTCGCAGGTGGCCGCCATGCTTGAGTCCGTGCCTATCAAGCGCCTGGTCACGCGCCTGCTGATCCTGGTGGTGGCGATGTTCGCCTTCGGGTTTGCCTTGGTGCCGATCTACGACGTGATGTGCAAGGCGTTCGGCATCAATGGCAAGACCGCCGGGCAGTACGAAGGCGAGCAGGTGGTGGACCCGACGCGGCAGGTGCGGGTGCAGTTCCTGTCCACCAATGCCATCGATATGGTCTGGGAATTCCACTCCAAGGCCGACGAGGTGGTGGTCAATCCCGGCGCAGTCACCGAGATGCTGTTCGTGGCCTACAACCCCACCGACAAGCCGATGACCGCCCAGGCGGTGCCGAGCATTTCGCCGGCCGAGGCGGCGATGTACTTCCACAAGACCGAGTGTTTTTGCTTCACCCAGCAAGTGCTACAGCCAGGTCAGCGCATAGAGATGCCGGTGCGCTTCATTGTCGACCGCGACATGCCCAAGGATGTGAAGCATTTGACCCTGGCGTACACGCTGTTCGATATCACCGCGCGCCAACCGCCCGTGGCTGTCCATACCGGCGGCTAGGCGTTGCTTGCGGGCTCGATTAGGAGAACGAATACATGTCGACTCATGATACGTACTACGTACCAGCGCAAAGCAAATGGCCAATAATTGCTACGTTGGGGATGCTGATCACGGTGTTCGGATTGGCGACCTGGTTCAACGATTTGAAGGCCGCACGCCCGGAATCCCACGGCCCGCTGATCTTTTTCGTCGGTGGCTTGCTGCTGGCCTACATGATGTTTGGCTGGTTCGGCGCGGTGATCAAGGAAAGTCGCGCCGGTTTGTACAGTTCGCAGATGGACCGCTCCTTTCGCTGGGGCATGACCTGGTTCATCTTTTCCGAAGTGATGTTCTTCATCGCTTTTTTCGGTGCGCTGTTTTATGTGCGGCACATGTCGGCGCCGTGGTTGGCGGGCGAAGGCCACAAGGGCATCGCGCACATGCTGTGGCCGAACTTCGAATTTGCCTGGCCGCTGCTGAACAATCCCGACCCGAAAATGTTTCCGGCGCCCAAGGGCACCATCAGCCCGTGGGGCTTGCCGCTGATCAACACGATCTTGCTGGTCAGCTCCAGCGTGACCATCACTATCGCCCACCATGCCTTGCGCAAAGGCCATCGCGGCGCACTGAAGATCTGGCTGGCGATCACCGTGTTGCTGGGTTGGGCGTTTCTCGGGTTCCAGGCCGAGGAATACATCCATGCCTATAAGGAGTTGGGCCTGACCCTGGGTTCCGGCGTGTACGGCGCGACCTTCTTCATGCTCACCGGCTTCCACGGTGCCCACGTGACCATCGGCACGATCATTTTGTTTGTGATGCTGATGCGCATCCTGAAGGGGCATTTCAACAACGAACACCAGTTCGGGTTCGAGGCGGCCAGTTGGTATTGGCACTTTGTGGACGTGGTGTGGATCGGGCTGTTTTTCTTCGTTTACGTGCTTTGAGGTGTTTCACCAGGGCGCATGAGATACCAGTTGGCCGCTGAAGAAACCCCAGGTGATCAACCCCAGGGTGATCACGGCCAGCACCACACGCACGGTCAAGGCAGTGACGAGGCGGTTGGAGTTGCCCTCGTCCTTGACCAGGAAGAACAAGCCACTGAACAGGCTCACGACGGTAGCAATCAGCATCAGGGCAATGGCTGCTTTGAGCATGGTGGGCTCCGGGGCTCTTTTTTGGAGGGGGCGAGCAATGAGATTCAGTATAGCCAGCGCAGCACCGACCTCTGCGGCAATGCCATGAAACCCTTTCGCCCCGGTATTGCGCCGACGCTGGTGGTACTCGTGCTGCTGCCGTTACTGGTATTTCTCGGCTTTTGGCAGCTGTCTCGCGGTCACGAAAAACAGGCGCTGCTGGACACTTACGCCGAGCGCCGCGCTGCCGAGCCCATGAGCAGTACGCAACTGCAGGCCACCGAAGATCCGGCGTTCCGTCGTGTGCATTTGCGCGGGCAGTTCGATGCCGAGCACAGCGTGTTGCTGGATAACCGCTTTCGCGACGGCAAGGTCGGTGTGGAGCTACTGCAACCTTTCCATGATCAGGCCAGCGGCGAGTGGCTGTTGCTCAATCGTGGCTGGCTGCCCTGGCCGGACCGCCGTGCACCGCCGGTTTTCACCACTCCCGAACAACTGTTGAATCTCGACGCCTGGGTCTATGTGGCGCCTGGCGAGACCTTCCAGTTGCATGCCGATCCGGCGGGCGCACAGTGGCCACGATTGTTGACCGCCCTGCATCCCGCAGCGCTGTGGACCGAGTTGGGCCGCAGCGGATTCGCCTATGAAGTGCGGGCTGAAGCGGGCCCTGGCACTTTCGAAACCAACTGGCCCGTGGTCGCCATGGGCCCGGAAAAACACCTGGGCTATGCCGTGCAGTGGTTCGCCATGGCGGTGGCGCTGTTCGGCCTTTACCTCTACCTCGGATGGCACAACACAAAAAAGGAGAAGCGCCATGGGAGCGGCCATGAATCCACTCAACATGTCTGACACGCCGGCAGCGCCCAATCGGCGCAAGGGCCGCTGGCAACTGATCCTGATCCTGCTGATGGTGGTCGGCCCGATGGTGCTCGCCACCTTTATGTACAAATTGCAGTTCTGGGTGCCGGACAGCCGCAGTTACCACGGCGAGATGATCGGCAATGGCCAGACCCGTGCCGACATTGGCGTGCAGGCTGACGAAGACCGCTGGCAACTGCTGGTCACCGCGCCCACCGCCTGCGCCGCCGACTGCCAGCAACTGGTGTACCTCGCACGCCAACTCCAGATCGGCCTGGGCCGTGATGCCTCCCGCGCCAGCCACGCCCTGGCCAGTGCGCAGCCGGTCAGCACCGCGTATGACGCCAAACTCAAGGCCGAATACCCGCAACTGCAACGCTATTCCCTGGACCTGTCGACCTTCAACAAAGACGCCGCCGCCCAAGGCAGCGGCGATGCCCAGCTGTGGATCGTCGACCCCCACGGCAACCTGGTGCTGCGCTACGACGCCCGGGTCAAGGGCAAGGACCTGCTCAACGACCTGCGCCTGCTGCTGAAACTGTCGAACATCGGATAAGGACACCGTCATGGCCAAACCTGGATTTCGCCTCGCGCTGTTTGCCACCCTGCTGGCCCTGATCGTGGTGCTGCTGGGTGCTTATACCCGGCTGACCCACGCGGGCCTCGGTTGCCCGGATTGGCCGGGTTGCTATGGCTTTATCAGCGTGCCAAAAAGCGAAGCCCAGTTGGCCCATGCCGAACTGCATTACCCGGACACGCCGGTCGAGGCGGACAAGGGCTGGAACGAGATGACCCACCGTTACTTCGCCGGCACCCTCGGGCTGTTGATCGTGCTGCTGGCGGCGCGCGCCTGGACCCATCGGCATCATCCGGGCCAGCCGTTGAAACTGCCGTTGTTCCTGTTGGCGGTGGTGTTCGCCCAGGCAGCGTTTGGCATGTGGACGGTGACGCTGAAGCTCTGGCCGCAAGTGGTCACCGGGCATTTATTGGGCGGGTTTGCGACGTTGAGCCTGCTGTTCTTGCTGACGCTGCGATTGTCCGGCGTATTGCCGGCGCTGATCGTGCCCAGGCGTTTGCAGTATTGGGCGACGGCCGGGCTGGTGCTGGTGATCGGCCAGATCGCGCTGGGTGGATGGGTCAGCTCCAACTACGCAGCCGTGGCGTGTATCGACCTGCCGACCTGTCACGGGCAATGGTGGCCGGCGGCGGATTTCGCCAATGGCTTTCACCTGACCCAGCATATCGGCCCCAATTACCTCGGCGGGCAACTGGACAGTGATGCGCGCACGGCGATTCACCTCACCCACCGGATTGGCGCGCTGCTGGTCACTGTCGTGTTGCTGGGCCTGGCCTGGCAGCTCAAGGTGGTCGGCATGACCCGCCTGGCGGGCCTGTTGCTGATCGCCCTGGCGGCGCAACTCTGCCTGGGCCTGAGTAACGTGTACTTCCACCTGCCGCTGCCGGTTGCGGTCGCGCATAACGCCGGCGGCGCGGCGTTGCTGCTGACGCTGGTGCTGGTCAATTACCACGCCCGCACCAGCCTGGTTCGGGTGCGACATCAGTTGCCGTTCGGCTGGCGCTTCAGCCCGCGTAAACACGTGTCGGGCCTCATAACCATTAAAGGAGAGATGCCATGGCGACCTTGATCAGCGAGCGTCACAGCCAGGCGATCTGGCGTGACTATCTGGAGCTGACCAAGCCAAAAGTGGTGGTGCTGATGCTCATCACCTCGCTGGTGGGCATGTTCCTCGCCACCCGCGCCGGGGTACCGTGGCCGGTGCTGATTTTCGGCAACCTGGGGATCGCGCTGTGTGCCGGCGGCGCGGCGGCGGTCAACCATGTGGTGGACCGGCGCATCGATGCGCTGATGGCGCGTACCCATAAGCGCCCGCTGGCGGAAGGGCGCGTATCGCCTGTGGCGGCGCTTGTTTTTGCGATGGTGCTGGCGGTGGCCGGGCTGGCGCTGTTGCTGGCGTTTACCAATCCGCTGGCCGCCTGGCTGACCCTGGCTTCCCTGTTGGGCTACGCCGTGATCTACACCGGTTTTCTCAAGCGTGCGACGCCGCAGAACATCGTCATCGGTGGGCTGGCCGGCGCCGCGCCGCCGTTGCTGGGTTGGGTTGCCGTCACTGGCCACGTCAGCGCCGAGCCGTTGCTGCTGGTGCTGATCATCTTCGCCTGGACCCCGCCGCACTTCTGGGCCCTGGCGATTCACCGCAAGGAGGAATACGCCAAGGCCGACATCCCGATGCTGCCCGTGACCCACGGCGAGCACTACACCAAGGTGCATATCCTGCTCTACACCTTCGCCTTGCTGGCGGTCAGCCTGATGCCCTATGTCATCCACATGAGCGGCATGCTGTACCTGGTGTGCGCACTGGTTCTGGGCGGGCGCTTTCTGCAATGGGCCTGGGTGCTGTACCGTGGCAGTCGGCCGCACGCGGCGATCAACACCTTCAAGTACTCTATCTGGTACTTGTTCGCGCTGTTTATCGCCCTGCTCGTAGACCATTACCTATTGTTGAACCTATGACTCGAACTCAAAAAACTGTCTTCATTCTGGTGGCCATTGTCGCGTTGATCATGGGCCTGACCGTCAACAAAGTCCTGAGTGGCAAAGGCCAGGGCGACCCGACGGCCTTGATCGATGCCGGCATCATCCTGCTGCCGCAAAGCCGCCAGTTGCCACCGGTGACCATGACCAACCAGGACGGCCAGCCGGTGGTGGTCAACGAGCTGAAAGGCAAGTGGAGCGTGCTGTTCTTCGGCTACACCTTCTGCCCGGACATCTGTCCGACCACTCTCGCCCAACTGCGGCAGATCAAGAGCGAGCTGCCCAAAGACGTTGTGGATAAGTTGCAGGTGATTTTGGTCAGCGTTGACCCGAACCGCGATACACCGGCGCAGCTCAAGCAGTACCTGGGCTACTTCGATCCACAGTTCGAGGGCTTGACCGGTGCGAATGTGGACGATGTGCAGAAGGTTTCGAATGCGGTGAGCATTCCGTTTATTCCGGCAGACACCAGCAAGCCCAACTACACCGTCGACCACAGCGGCAACCTTGCGCTGATCGGGCCGGATGGAACGCAACGCGGGTTTATCCGGGCGCCGTTGAACAACCAGAAGCTGGTGGCGCAGTTCCCGGGGTTGTTGCAGCGTAAATAAGCCTGCCGACCATTTTCTGAGCGACACAAATCAAATGTGGGAGCGGGCTTGCTCGCGAAGGCGGTGTGTCAGTCAACAGATGTATCGACTGAACCACCGCCTTCGCGAGCAAGCCCGCTCCCACATTGGTTTGGATCGTTCCCACGCTCTGCGTGGGAATGCCGCACTGGACGCTCTGCGTCCGCTTTTTCGATCGGGGTTTCGGCCTTGGATCAGAACGCCGGCAGGATCGCGCCTTTGTACTTCTCAAGAATGAACGCTTTCACTTCCGGGGTGTGCAGGGCTGCTACCAGCTTCTTCACCGCGTCCGAATCCTTGTTGTCTTCGCGGGTCACCAGGATGTTCACGTAAGGCGAGTCGTTGCCTTCAATCACCAGTGCGTCCTTGGACGGGTCCAGCTTGGCTTCCAGGGCGTAGTTGGTGTTGATCAGCGCCAGGTCGACTTGGGTCAGCACGCGCGGCAGGGTGGCGGCTTCCAGTTCGCGGAATTTCAGACCTTTCGGGTTTTCAGTGATGTCCTTGATGGTCGACAGGATGTTGGTCGGGTCCTTCAGGGTGATCAGGTTGTGCTTGGCCAGCAGCAACAGCGCACGGCCGCCGTTGGTGGCGTCGTTCGGGATCACGACGTTGGCGCCGCTTGGCAGGTCTTCCAGCTTCTTGTACTTGCTGGAGTAGGCGCCCAGAGGCTCCAGGTGCACAGCGCCAACGCTCACCAGATGAGTGCCCTTGGCTTTGTTGAACTCATCCAGGTACGGCTGGTGCTGGAAGAAGTTGGCGTCCAGGCGCTTTTCGGCTACCTGTACGTTTGGCTGAACGTAGTCGGTGAAGACTTTGACCTGCAGGTCCACGCCTTCCTTGGCCAGAGCCGGCTTCACGAATTCGAGGATTTCAGCGTGCGGCACCGGGGACGCGGCCACGGTGAGGGTTTCGGCGGCGTGGGCGGAGAACGCGGCAACGGCGGCGAAAGCAACCAGTAGTTTTTTCATTCAACAAGCTCCTTGTTCGGGAATTGGCCGGCTTAACGCCGGCAATAGCCGTTATTTTCGAGAAAAGTGCACCACCAGCTTGTCGCCGACGGTTTGCAGAATTTGTACCAGGATCAGCAGCAGCACCACGGTGACCACCATCACGTCGGTCTGGAAGCGCTGATAACCGAAGCGGATCGCCAAGTCACCCAGGCCACCGGCACCCACTACACCGGCCATGGCCGTGTAGGAAACCAGTGTAATCGCCGTCACCGTAATCGCCGCGAAGATGCCGGGGCGGGCTTCGGGCAGCAACGCGTTGGTAATGATCTGGCGAGTGGTCGCGCCCATGGCCTGGGTCGCTTCGATAATCCCGCGGTCCACTTCACGCAGCGCGGTTTCCACCAGGCGCGCAAAGAACGGCGTGGCACCCACCACCAGTGGCGGAATTGCACCGGCAACACCCAGGGAGGTGCCGGTGATCAGCACCGTGAACGGGATCATTACGATCAATAGGATAATGAACGGCAGCGAACGCAGGATGTTCACCACCAGCGACAACAGCGCATAAACATTCTTTTGTTCGAACAGCTGACGCGGGCTGCACAGGAACAGCAGCACGCCCAACGGCAAGCCCAGCAATACGGTGAACAGCAGCGAGCCGAACAGCATGGTCATGGTGTCGCCGGTGGCGAGCAGGATTTCCGACCAGTCGATGTTCGAGAAAAAGCTCAAGAGGATTTCCATTAGCGCAGCACCTCCATATGGACGTCTGCCGCGGTGAAGGCGGCGAAGGCGGCCTCCATGTCACCGCCGGTGACGGCGAGGGTCAGTTGCCCGTAGGGAATGTCTTTGATGCGGTCGATACGACCGGCGAGGATGCTGTAGTCCACACCCGTGTCGCGGGCGACGGTACCCAGCAGCGGCGCGTAGGTCGCTTCGCCCTGGAACGTCAGGCGCACGATGCGCCCCGGTACATGGGCGAAGTCATCGCGCTGTTCGCCTTCGTCGACTTGCTCGGATTCCTGCACGAAGCGCTTGGTGGTCGGGTGCTTGGGGTGCAGGAATACGTCGGCGACGGTGCCTTGCTCGACGATCACGCCGGCGTCCATCACGGCCACGTGGTCGCACACGCGGCGGATCACGTCCATTTCATGAGTGATCAGCACGATGGTCAGCTTCAGCTCGCGGTTGATCTCGGCCAGCAGTTGCAGGACCGAGGCCGTGGTCTGCGGGTCGAGGGCGCTGGTGGCTTCGTCGCACAGCAGGATTTTCGGCTTGGTGGCCAGGGCGCGGGCGATGCCGACGCGCTGCTTCTGGCCGCCCGACAACTGCGCCGGGTACTTCTTGGCGTGGTCGGACAGGCCGACCCGGGCCAGCAATTCGGCCACGCGCAGGTCGATTTCCTTGCGGGAAAGTTCGCCCGCGAGGGTCAGCGGCAGCGCCACGTTGTCGGCAACGGTCTTGGATGCCAGCAGGTTGAAGTGCTGGAAGATCATCCCGACCTGTTGCCGGAAACGGCGCAGGCCGTTGGCGTCGAGGGCGGTGACTTCTTCGTCATCGACCTTGATCTGGCCGCCGCTGGGTTGCTCCAGGCGGTTGATCAGACGCAGCAAAGTACTTTTTCCCGCACCGGAATGGCCGATCAGACCAAACACCTGGCCATTTTCGACGCGCAGGTTGGTGGGATGCAGTGCGGGGATATCCTTACCGGCGACCCGGTAGGTTTTATGGACGTTATGAAACTCGATCACGTAGCGAACCTTGTGGGGCGCATTAAAAAGGGATCAGCGGTTAGCCGGGCGCGCATTTTAGCCTGTCCGTATAGCGTTTCTTAGCATTTATTTCTCATCCGACCAGCGATTTGGCAATAACGCGATCAAAGGTCATAAAAAAGGAACGGTACAAAACCGTGTCAGTCACTACATAAGCAACTCGAAACTCCCAGGTGCCGTGCCTGGGGTTTTGCTCAAGAAGAGCCGGGGATCGCTCTGGCCTACGCAAACGAGGAGTTTTTGTCTGATGAGTACTAAAAAGCCAGTTACCCCGCCCAAGAGCGAACTTGCGGGCACCGACACTCTGGACCGTGGCAACACCAACGCCAAGCTGCAAAGCCTGGAAACATTCCGCTCCGACGCGACGGGCCAGGCGCTGCGCACCAACCAGGGCGTGAAGGTTTCCGATAACCAGAACAGCTTGAAGGTCGGGTCCCGTGGCCCATCGCTGCTGGAAGACTTCATCATGCGTGAAAAAATCACGCACTTTGACCATGAGCGGATCCCGGAACGTATCGTTCATGCTCGGGGTACCGGTGCCCATGGTTATTTCCAGACCTACGAAAACCACTCGGCGCTGACCAAGGCCGGATTCCTGCGTAACCCCGAACACAAAACCCCGGTATTTGCGCGTTTCTCTACGGTGCAGGGCCCTCGCGGCTCGGGTGATACCGTGCGTGACGTGCGTGGCTTTGCCGTGAAGCTCTTCACCGATGAGGGCAACTTCGACCTGGTGGGTAACAACATGCCGGTGTTTTTCATTCAGGACGCGATCAAGTTTCCTGACTTCGTGCATGCGGTAAAACCTGAGCCCCACAACGAGATTCCTACCGGCGGCTCAGCCCACGATACGTTCTGGGATTTTGTCTCGCTGCAGCCGGAGTCGGCGCACATGGTGATCTGGGCCATGTCTGACCGGGCCATTCCGAAAAGCCTGCGAACCATGCAGGGGTTTGGCGTGCACACCTTCCGCCTGGTGAACGCCGAGGGCAAATCCAACTTCGTCAAATTCCACTGGCGGCCTACCGTCGGCACCTGCTCCCTGGTGTGGGACGAGGCGCAGAAGCTGGCGGGCAAAGACACGGACTTCCACCGTCGTGACCTGTGGGAATCCATTGAAAGTGGCGATTACCCGGAATGGGAATTGGGCGTGCAGATCATCGCCGAAGAAGACGAGCATAAGTTCGACTTCGATATTCTCGACCCGACCAAGCTGATCCCCGAAGAGCTGGTGCCCATCACGCCGCTGGGCAAGATGGTGCTCAACCGCAACCCGGACAACTACTTTGCCGAGACCGAGCAAGTGGCGTTCTGCCCGGGGCATATCGTGCCGGGCATCGACTTTTCCAATGACCCGCTGCTGCAAGGCCGTCTGTTTTCCTACACCGATACGCAGATCAGCCGACTGGGCGGGCCGAACTTTCACGAGTTGCCGATCAACCGTCCGGTAGCGCCGTTCCATAACGGCCAGCGCGATGCCATGCACCGCACCACCATAGACAAGGGCCGCGCGTCCTACGAGCCGAACTCGATTGATGGCGGCTGGCCGAAAGAAACTCCGCCTGCGGCGCAGGACGGTGGTTTTGAGACGTATCCGGAGCGTATTGATGCCCACAAGATCCGTGAGCGCAGCGAGTCGTTCGGTGATCACTTCTCCCAGGCGCGCCTGTTTTTCCGCAGCATGAGCAAGCACGAGCAGGAGCACATCATCGCCGCCTACAGCTTTGAACTGGGCAAGGTGGAGCGTGAGTTTATTCGCGCTCGCCAGGTGAACGAGATCCTCGCCAACATCGACTTGGAACTGGCCAAGCGTGTGGCGCAGAACCTGGGCTTGCCAGCACCGACTAAAGGTACGGTGCCAGAGCGCAAGACGTCTCCGGAACGCTCGCCAGCGTTGAGCCAGGCCAATTTGCTGTCGGGTGATATCAAGACCCGCAAGGTGGCGATTCTGGCGGCGAACGGTGTTGATGGTGCGGCGATTGATGCCTTGAAGAAGGCGCTTGAGGCCGCAGGTGCGCATGCGAAGTTGCTGGGGCCTACCTCGGCGCCGGTAACGACGGCGGATGGCAAGAGCCTGCCGGTGGATGCTTCCATGGAAGGCTTGCCTTCGGTGGCGTTCGATGCGGTGTTTGTGCCGGGTGGCGCCAAGTCGGTTCAGGCGTTGAGCGCTGATGGTGTGGCGTTGCATTACCTGCTGGAGGCCTACAAGCACTTGAAAGCAATTGCCCTGGCCGGTGAGGCGAAGCAGTTGCTGGATGTGCTGAAGCTTGAGGCGGATGCGGGCTTGATTGTGGGCGGCGACGCGAAGGCGTTGAAAGCGTTCTTTGCGGCGATTGCCCAGCATCGGGTCTGGGATCGGGAGCCGAAGGCTAAAGCTGTTCCGGCTTAAGGTATCGGTTGTTTGTTAGATCGCTTTCGCGAGCAAGCCCGCTCCCACATTTGACCGCATTCCAAAGTTGGAACTCGGTTAAATGTGGGAGCGGGCTTGCTCGCGAATGGCGTTATTCAGTCTTACGCGGAATCAGCACGACCTGCGCCGGAACCTTCTTCAGGATCTGCCGGTGAATCTTCAGGTCATACCCCGAATCGATGCGCTTCACCCGTTTGGTCAGCAACGTGGCCAGCCATGGGTAATCTTCGGTGCGCGGTGCCTGGATGCTCACATCGCACTGGTAATTCACCACATCGGTGGCGATCTCATCCAGTTGATGGCGCAGCGCCTCGATATCGGTGAGGTTCAGCGCAACCGTAGTGCTTGGCGCTGCCGGGTCGATGACCTTGGCCGGCGGCTTGGCTTCGGCGGCTTTCAGGGCGGCCTCGGCTTTGTCCAGCTCGACTTTACGGGCATGGGCGATCGCACTGTTGACGCCACCGGTCAGCGCCGGAGCCTTGGGCATCAATGCCCGTGCGCGGCTCAGGGCCGTCGCGGCAGCGTTGACATCACCCTTTTGCAGGACGATCTGGCTGCGCTGCAAATAGGCTTCGGCCAGTTGGCGCTGATAAGGCTCCAGCGCCGGATCGTTGGGCGACTGGGCCTGCAAGGCGGCCAGCTCGTCTTCGGCGGTGGCCAGTTCACTGCTGGCGAGGTTTTGCTCCAGCTGTGCGATGGCCGCAGCACGTGCGTCCGGCGCCTGGGGGGCGGCGGGCGGGGTGCTTTGGCAGGCGCCCAGCAGCAAGGAAAATGCGGCAAGGAGCAGATAACGGGCGTTGAACAGCTTCATTCCTGCGACTCTCTAATTGCGCAAAAAGCGAGCAAGTCTACACCCCACGACGGGGCAGGACAAAACTCAGCAGAAACAGGGCGGCCGCCGTGACCACAATCGACGGCCCGGCCGGGGTGTCCTTGAACCAGGACAGCGCCAGGCCACCACACACCGCGAGCATCCCCAGAAGGCTGGCGCCGAGCGCCATTTGCTCCGGCGAGCGGGCGTGACGCTGGGCCGCAGCAGCCGGGATGATCAGCAGCGATGTGATCAACAATACGCCGACAATCTTCATCGCGACAGCGATCACCACGGCGATCAGCAGCATCAGGGTCATGCGCAGCGCCGCCACGGGCAAGCCTTCGACGGTGGCCAGTTCTTCGTGAACGGTGATCGCCAGCAGCGGGCGCCACAGCGTCACCAGCAGCACCAGCACTGCCGCGCTGCCGCCTAGAATCCACGCCAGGTCGGTGGGGCTGATCGCCAGCAGGTCGCCGAACAGGTAGGCCATCAGGTCGATGCGCACTTCATGCATGAAGCTCAGCACCACCAGGCCCAGGGACAAGGTGCTTGGGGCCAGGATGCCCAGCAGGGTATCGGAGGCCAGAGGCTGACGCTGTTGCAGGGTCACCAGCAGCACAGCCAGCAGCAGGCAGCCGACGGTGACGGCAATGGTCGGGCTCACATCCAGCAGAAATCCCATGGCCACGCCCAGCAGCGCAGCGTGGGACAGGGTGTCGCCAAAATAGGCCATGCGCCGCCAGACCACGAACGAGCCCAGTGGGCCCGCCACCAGCGCCAGAGCCAAGCCTGCCAGCAGGGCGTAGAGCAGAAAATCAGCCATGCTTGCAGCTATCTCCATGAACGTGGGTGTGGGATGCGGTGGAGTCATCGACTACGGCGCCATGCAGGTCATGGGCGTGGTCGTGATGGTGGTGGTAGATCGCCAGGCTCTGGGCGTTCTTGCCGAACAGCTCGACGAAAGCCGGGTCACCGCTGACCTGTTCCGGGTGGCCGGAGCAGCACACGTGGCGATTGAGGCACACCACCTGGTCGGTGGTGCTCATCACCAGGTGCAGGTCGTGGGAGACCATCAGCACGCCGCAGCCATGGCGGTCCCGCAGGCGGGTGATCAGGCTGTACAGCTCGGCCTGGCCGGCGACGTCGACGCCCTGTACGGGTTCATCCAGTACCAGCAATTCCGGCTCGCGCAGCAGGGCGCGGGCCAGCAGCACTCGCTGCATTTCGCCGCCGGAGATGCTTTGCACCGGGCTGTCGATCACCTGTTCGGCGCCCACTTCCTTGAGGGCGGACTGTGCGCGGGCACGGTCGACACCGGGCACCAGGCGCAGGAAGCGCAGCACCGAGAGGGGCAAGGTCGGGTCCACATGCAGCTTCTGCGGCATGTAGCCGACCCGCAGCCTCGGCTTGCGCCACACGCTGCCGCTGTCGGGCTTGAGCAGGCCGAGCACGGCGCGCACCAGGGTGGTCTTGCCGGCACCGTTGGGGCCGATCAGCGTGACGATCTGACCTGGCTCGACGCTCAGGGCGATGTTGTCCAGCACGTTTTGCCCGGCGAACGTGACCCCGACCTGCTCCAGGCGGATTAACGCAGTGCTCATCAAGCCCCCTGGCAGCCCGAGCACACACCGACGACTTCGACGGTTTGCCCTTCGACCTTGAAGCCGACGTCGCCGGCGCTCTTGATGATGCTGTCGCTGATGCTTTTTTGCTCAAGTTCGATGGCGGCGTGGCACTCGCGGCAAATCAGGAACTGGCCCTGGTGCGCGTGTTCCGGGTGGTTGCAGCCGACAAAGGCGTTGAGCGATGAGATGCGGTGCACCAGGCCGTTGTCCAGCAGGAAGTCCAGCGCGCGGTAAACCGTGGGCGGCGCGGCGCGGCGGCCGTCCTGCTCGCTGAGCACGCCGAGGATGTCGTAGGCACCCAGCGGCTTGTGGCTTTGCCACACCAGCTCCAGCACCCGGCGACGCAGGGCGGTCAGGCGCAGCCCTTGGCGCGCGCACAGTGCGTCGGCCTCTGACAGTGCGCTGTGCACGCAGTGAGAGTGGTCATGGGGACGGCTGGCAAGCGGTGTTTTAGGCATGAGCGGCGACAGATATTTGTGAGAGACGTTATTATGTTACCTGTTCCTGCCTCCTTGAGTGGTCATCGTGTCCAGACTTTTTCCCGTTTTTGTCGTATTTGTCACCAGTTTGCTGCTTGCCGGTGCCGCTCAGGCGGAGGTTCGGGTGCTGACCAGTATCAAACCGTTACAACTGATTGCTGCTGCTGTGCAGGATGGCGTGGCGATTCCCGAGGTATTGCTGCCGCCGGGCGCTTCGCCGCATAACTATGCGTTGCGCCCTTCCGACGTACGGCGCGTGCAGTCGGTGGACCTGCTGTATTGGATCGGCCCGGACATGGAAAGCTTTCTGCCGCGTGTCTTGAAAGGCCGTAGCTTGCCGACGGTGGCGGTGCAGGACCTTCCGGGAATGAAACTGCGTCGGTTCGCCGAAGATAGCCACTCCCATGCTGAAGATGCCGACGAACATGATCATGACCATCGCCCGGGCAGCCTGGATGCGCATTTGTGGCTGTCGACGGTCAACGCCCGGGTGATTGCGAACCGCATGGCGGCGGACCTCAGCGCTGCCGACCCGGCGAACGCCGAGCGTTACCAGAGCAACGTGAAGGCCTTTGATGGCCGTATGGATGCACTGGACGCGCGCTTGAAGGCACGTATGGCGGACGTCGCCGGCAAGCCGTACTTCGTGTTCCATGAAGCCTTCGATTACTTCGAAGATGCCTACGGGCTCAAGCACACCGGGGTGTTCAGTGTGGCCGCAGAAGTGCAGCCGGGTGCCCAGCATGTGGCAGCGATGCGTACGCGTTTGCAGGAAGTGGGCAAGACTTGTGTGTTCAGCGAGCCGCCGTTGCGCCCGCGCCTTGCGGAAACGCTGGTGGCGGGTTTGCCGGTGAAGCTGGCGGAGCTGGATGCGTTGGGCGGCTACACGCCGGCCTCCGCCCAGGGGTATGAGCAGGTGCTGGAGAAGCTGGGGAATGACCTGGCTGGGTGCCTGGAGTCGCTCTGACAGACGCCGCATAACCACTGTGGGAGCGGGCTTGCTCGCGAATGCGGTGCATCAGTCAGCGCATCTGGTGACTGAAACTCCACATTCGCGAGCAAGCCCGCTCCCACATTTTGATCGCGTACAATCTTTACAGCGCGAACGGCAGCGGGGTCTTGACCTGCTGGCGTTGCGCCAGGCGCACCTGAAACTCGCGCGGGTCGTGAATCAGCACGTCCTGCCCGGCGAACGATTCCGCCGCAATCAGGCGTGACAGCCAGAACCGCACACAGGCCACACGCAGCATGGTCGGCCACAGCTCCGCTTCCTTGGCGGTAAACGGTCGCAAGCCCGCATAAGCCCCCAGCAACGCCCGCGCCCGTTGGCCGTCGATCACGCCGTCGGCGTCCGAGCACCAGTCGTTCAGGGCGATCGCCACGTCGTACAGCATCGGCCCCGAGCAGGCGTTGTAGAAGTCGATCAGCCCGGTCAGGTGCGTGCCTTCGAACATCGCGTTGTCGCGAAACAGGTCGGCGTGGATGTTTGCCCGGGGCAGCGCGAGGATCTGCGCCTTGTGCGCCTCGATCTCATCCAGCGCCGCTTGCAACAGGCCGCGTTGTTCCGCGTCGAGGTGCGAAATCAGTTGCGCGCCTTCGCTGAGCATCCAGTCCAGCCCGCGATCGGTCTTGCGTTCCAGCACCTTCTCGCCTTGGGTGGCCAGGTGCAGGTGCCCGAGCAATTCGCCCACTTGCACGCAATGCTGGGCGTTGGCGTCCTTGATGTGCTTGCCCGCCAGGCGCGGTTGCAGCAGCGCCGGTTTGCCCGCCAACTCGCGCAAGGCCACGCCGTCGGTGGTACGCAGGGCGTAAGGCACTGGCAAATCAGCGTCGTGGAGCACGTCCAGCAGTTCGATGAAGAACGGCATTTCCTGCACGGGGCCGCGCTCGACCAGGGTCAGGACAAATTCGCCCTGTTCCAGGCTGATGAAGAAATTGGTGTTTTCACTACCAGCGGCAATCCCCTGGAAATCAAGCAGGCGGCCGAGCCCGTAAGGGGCAAGAAAGGTTTCCAGCTCGGGCCGAGCCAGGGGGGTGAACACAGACATGGTTAAAACTGCCGTTACGGGCGCTGCGGGGAGCAGCGCCGATTAAAGTTAAGAAATCATTTCCATTCGAAGATCTTCCATGACGGGATCAGCATATCCGGCTGGTCAGAGCGGATGAAGTTCGCATCGGTTCCGTCCGCGCGCACCAGGAAGTAAGGCGGAAAGCCTTTCTGGGTCACCTTGATCGCGTACAGGAAACCATTCTGGCGGTATTCCTGGATGGTCTTGTCGCCTTCCGTGCGAATGGTGACTTCCGGGTCGCCCGAAGGGGCAGTATCTGCCGCCATGGCCACCATCGGAGTGAGTGCAATCAAGCCGGTCAACAACAGGCGATTTACTGTACGCATGATAACCTTGTCCCTTTGTCGTCATTGGTCCGGCTATTCTAGCGCCTGACCCGCCGAAAAGGTTGATCCTGCTCATGAGCCAAGCCCCCCTCGTCCTGGTGGACGGTTCTTCTTACCTGTACCGCGCCTTTCACGCGCTGCCGCCGCTCACCACTTCCAAAGGCCTGCCTACCGGCGCGGTCAAGGGCGTGTTGAACATGCTCAAAAGCCTGCGCAGGCAATACCCGAACAGCCCGTTCGCGGTAGTGTTCGACGCCAAGGGCGGGACATTTCGCGATGAGCTGTACGCCGAATACAAGGCCAACCGCGCAAGCATGCCCGATGACATGCGCGTGCAGATCGAGCCGCTGCACCAGAGCGTGATCGCCCTGGGCTTCCCGCTGCTGTGCGTCGAAGGCGTCGAAGCGGACGACGTGATCGGCACCCTGGCCCGCAGCAGCGCGGCCGCCGACCGTCCGGTGGTGATTTCCACCGGCGACAAGGACATGGCGCAGCTGGTCGACGGGCACATTACCTTGGTCAACACCATGACCGGTAGCGCCATGGACGTTGAGGGCGTGAAGGAGAAATTCGGTGTCGCTCCCGAGCAGATCATCGATTACCTGGCGTTGATGGGCGATTCGTCCGACAACATCCCGGGCGTTCCGGGCATTGGTCCGAAGACGGCTTCCGGCCTGTTGGTAGGCGTCAACGGCGGCTTGAAGGAGCTCTACGAGCAGCTCGATATCGTGCCGACCTTGCCGATTCGTGGTGCCAAGACCCTGGTCGCCAAACTGGAAGAGCATAAGGCGAGTGCGTTCCTGTCCTACGAGCTGGCAACGATCAAGATCGACGTGCCGCTGGACGTGGGCCTGGATGATTTGCACCTGATCGAGCCGGATCGCGAGAAGCTGCTGGAGCTGTACACGCTGCTGGAGTTCAAGAGCTGGATTGACGAGATTCAACGCGATGCCAAGCGCGTCGAGTTGAGCGCTGCTCCTTCGGCCGCGGTCGCCGAGGCAGCGGTTGAGGTGGTCGCGCCGGTTTCTGTGGAGCCGGTGTACGAAACCATCCTCACCCAGGCCCAGTTCGATGTCTGGCTGAAGAAGCTCAACGACGCCAAGCTGTTCGCCTTTGATACCGAGACCACCGGGATCGACGCCCAGAAAGCGCAACTGGTGGGTGTGTCGTTTGCCGTGCAGGCCCATGAAGCAGCCTACATTCCGCTGACCCACTCCTACATCGGCGCGCCGGAACAGCTGGATCGGGACACCGTGCTGCTGGCCCTGAAGCCGTTGCTCGAAGACCCGGAAAAACTCAAGGTCGGCCAGCACGCCAAGTTCGACATGAACATCCTGGCCAACTGCGCCATCGGTGGTGACCCGGCACACGGCATCACCGTGCGCGGCATTGCCTTCGACACCATGCTTGAATCCTATGTGCTGAACTCCGTGGCGACGCGCCACGACATGGACAGCCTGGCGAAGAAGTACCTGGACCACGACACCGTCAGCTTCCAGGACATCGCCGGCAAAGGCGCCAAACAGCTGACCTTTGACCAGATTGCCCTGGAGCAAGCCGGCCCTTACGCGGCGGAAGACGCGGATGTGACCCTGCGTTTGCACCAGGAACTGCACAAGCAGCTTGCCGCTATTCCTACCCTGGCCAGCGTATTGTCCGACATCGAGATGCCGCTGGTGCCCGTGCTGGCGCGCATTGAGCGCCAGGGCGCCCTGGTGGATGCCGCCTTGCTGGGCATCCAGAGCATCGAGCTGGGCAACAAGATGGTCGACCTCGAGCGCCAGGCGTATGAAATCGCCGGCGAGGAATTCAACCTGGGCTCGCCCAAGCAGTTGGGTGCGATTCTCTACGAGAAACTCGGGTTGCCGGTGTTGAAGAAGACCGGCAAGGGCCAGGCCTCGACGGCCGAGGAAGTCTTGGCCAAATTGGCTGAAGACGACTACCCACTGCCGAAAGTGCTGATGCAGTACCGCAGCATGAGCAAGTTGAAAAGCACCTACACCGACCGTTTGCCGGAGCAGATCAACCCGCGCACCGGTCGCGTACACACCTCCTATCACCAGGCCGTAGCAGCAACCGGGCGCCTGTCCTCCAGCGATCCAAACCTGCAGAACATTCCGGTGCGTACCGCTGAAGGCCGGCGTATCCGCCAGGCATTTGTCGCGCCCAAGGGCTACAAGCTGCTGGCGGCGGACTACTCGCAGATCGAGCTGCGCATCATGGCGCATTTATCGAAGGACGAAGGCTTGCTGAATGCGTTCCGCGACGACCTGGACGTGCACACCGCCACGGCGGCCGAGGTGTTCAAGGTTGAGTTGGCTGAGGTCACGTCCAATCAGCGTCGCAGTGCCAAGGCGATCAACTTTGGCCTGATCTACGGCATGGGCGCCCAGAAGCTGGGCAAGGACATCGGCGTCGACACCAAGACCGCCAAGGCTTATATCGATGTGTACTTCGCCCGTTACCCGGGGGTGCGCGAGTACATGGAGCGCACCCGTGCCCAGGCGGCTGATCAGGGTTATGTGGAAACCCTGTTCGGGCGCCGCCTGTACCTGCCGGAGATCAATTCCAACAAGCCTCAGGAGCGTGCTGGCGCCGAGCGTACGGCAATCAACGCGCCGATGCAGGGCACTGCGGCCGATATCATCAAGAAGGCCATGGTCAAGGTCGACAACTGGCTGACGGACTCGGGCCTGGACGCCAAGGTCATCCTTCAGGTGCACGATGAATTGGTGCTGGAGGTGCGTGAGGACCTGGTGGCTGAAGTCAGCGCGAGGATTCGTGAACACATGAGCGAGGCGGCAAAGCTGGATGTGCCGCTGGTGGTAGACGTCGGCGTGGGCGACAACTGGGACGAAGCGCACTAAGCCTGGGGCCTGGGCCGCGGCATCATGCCGCGGCAGCGCTTTAGATCGGAAAACGCGGCGGGTTATTTCCAATAGTTTTTTGAACGTGCCGGAACTTAACCCGTGAATTGCTACTCAGAGTTACTGAATGGGTGGTGAAGCCCTTCAATGCTCCTATGTTGTGTTAAGTGTTGGCAGATATCTGGACCCCGCCCTAGCGGTCCGGAACTTGGACCCCGAACTTCCCCTCCCCATACGAAGTCCGGGGTTTTTTTTGCCCCGAGTTTTTACTCGGCGGCTTCCGAACCCTTGTCAGCCAGTTCCATCCAACCTGCCAATACAGTGTAGGCATCTTCCAGGCCCATGCGTTTTGGCGCCGAGAACAACTGGATAGTCACCGCATCACCCCAACCCTTACGGATTTCCGCCTGCACTTTGAGCAGGGTGTTTTTCGCTGCGCCGTAGGTCAGCTTGTCGGCCTTGGTCAGCAGGACGTGCATCGGCATGCCGCTGGCGACGGCCCAATCGAGCATCAACAGGTCGAAGTCGGTCATTGGATGACGGATGTCCATCATCAGAATCAAACCCTTCAAACTCTCCCGGCCACCCAGATACGCTTCGAGGTGACGCTGCCAGTGCAGCTTCAGCGGGATAGGTACTTTTGCATAACCGTAGCCCGGCAGGTCGACCAGACGCCGATCATCGTCTAGCTTGAAGAAGTTGAGGAGCTGTGTGCGCCCCGGGGTTTTCGAGGTGCGGGCCAGGCTGGCGTGGGTCAGGGTGTTCAGCGCGCTGGACTTGCCGGCGTTGGAGCGGCCGGCGAATGCGACTTCGAAGCCTTCGTCATCGGGGCATTGGTCGACTTTGGCGGCGCTGAGCATGAAGGTGGACTGTTGGCACAGGCCGAGGATGGGATTCTTGAGTTGCATGAGTTTTCCGATGTGGGCGGTGCCGGGAATAGGTGCGGCAAGCGGTGTCGTTTCCGTTTCAGTAGCGCCAGTATATAATGCCGCAGATTTTGTGTGTGCTTTGTCCCAGCGAAGGATGAAGTTCACGGGAGCGATAGACCTTTATTGCGCATTAGAACGCAAAACGCTCTCAAACCCTGAAAAGGTCGATGTATGACCAAGTGGCTGCTGGCCTTCGGTTTCTTGATGCCACTTTACAGTGCGCAGGCTACACAGGAACCGGAGGCTGTGTACAACCGCTTTTGCGGGGCCTGCCATGCCGGACAGCTGCCCAACGCCCCTGGACGGGGTGACCAGGCAGCCTGGAAGCCAAGATTGGCTCAAGGTATGGACACGCTGGTGCAACACGTGACCCAGGGTTTCAAGGCGATGCCGCCGCGTGGTTTGTGCATGGACTGCAGTACCGAGGATTACCATGCCGTCATTCAGTTGATGGTGAGTGAACCCGGTCCATAACTCTTTAACCCTTAGCCGTAGTTGGATTAGCTGATGAACAAACTGATCGTGAGTCTGCTGTTGACCCTGGGCATCACCGGTGTTGCCCATGCCGCAGGCGACGCCACTGCTGGCCAGGCGAAAGCCGCCGTATGTGGTGCTTGCCATGGACCGGACGGTAATAGCCCGGCGCCTAACTTTCCAAAACTGGCCGGCCAGGGTGAGCGTTACCTGACCAAGCAGATGCACGACATCAAGGATGGCAAGCGTACGGTCCTGGAAATGACCGGCTTGTTGACCAACCTCAGCGATCAGGACCTGGCGGATATCGCGGCGTATTTTGCCAGCCAGAAAGGCAGTGTGGGAGCTGCTGATCCGAAACTGGTGGCCCGCGGTGAAGAATTGTTCCGCGGCGGCAACCTGGAAAAAGGCATGCCTTCCTGCCTCGGCTGCCACTCGCCTAACGGCGCAGGCCTTGCTGCCGCTGGCTTCCCGCACTTGAGCGGCCAGCATGCCCAGTACATCGGCAAACAGCTGACGGACTTCCGCGAAGGCAATCGCACCAACGACGGCGATACCAAGATCATGCAGAGCATCGCCGCGAAACTCAGCAACAAGGACATCGAAGCCGTGTCCCAATACATCCAGGGCCTGCACTAAGTGCCCCGGCTACGTTAACGCTCGATTAATCCGTCGATGCAAGCATAAAAAGGGTGGCCCAGGCTGCCCTTTTTTGTGGCCGGTGCCGTTACACTAACGAACTCATGCCCGCGTAGACCTGTCACAACAAAGGTCGCGTGAGGCGACTTTATTTGTCCAGGAGTAAAGCATGCGTAATCTGATCCTCAGCGCCGCTCTCGTCACTGCCAGCCTTTTCGGCATGACCGCACAAGCTGCCGATAATGTGCCGCTTGAAGCCGGTAAAACCTACGTTGAGCTGGCCAATCCTGTGCCGGTTTCCGTACCGGGCAAGATCGAAGTGGTGGAGCTGTTCTGGTATGGCTGCCCGCATTGCTACGCTTTTGAGCCAGTCATCAATCCGTGGGTCGATAAGCTGCCTCAGGACGTGAACTTCAAACGTATTCCTGCCCTGTTCGGCGGCCCATGGGACGCCCACGGCCAGCTGTTCATTACCCTGGACACCATGGGTGTAGAACACAAGGTTCACGCGGCTGTCTTCAATGCCATCCAGAAAGAAGGCAAGCGCCTTGTGAAGCCTGAAGACATGGCCGATTTCGTCGCCACCCAAGGCGTCGACAAAACCAAGTTCCTGGAGACATTCAACTCGTTCGCTGTGAAGGGCAAGATGGCCCAATACAAGGAACTGGCCCAGAAATACGGCGTGCAAGGCGTACCGACGCTGATCGTCAACGGCAAATACCGCTTTGACATCGGCAGTGCCGGCGGCGAAGAGCAGGCGCTGAACGTGGCCGACCAATTGATCGCCAAAGAGCGCGCAGCCAAGTAAGGGGCCCGTCATGCGTCGCTGGGGTACTGAACGTGTCGTTGGCCTGCATGACCCGAAGGTCAACGAACATCACCTGGAATCCACGGGCCTGCCGGCTGACAGTCGGTTGCGCCTGCTCAGTTTCAATATCCAGGTGGGTATCAGTACCGAGAAATACCGGCATTACCTGACCCGTGGCTGGCAGCACCTGCTGCCCCACAATGGGCGTGCCGGTAATCTGCAGAAGATCGGCGACCTGCTGGGCGATTTTGACCTGGTAGCCCTGCAGGAGGCCGACGGTGGCAGCCTGCGCTCCGGCTACATCAACCAGGTCGAGCACCTTGCTCAGCTCGGTGCCTTTCCCTACTGGTATCAGCAACTCAATCGCAACCTCGGCAAACTCGGCCAGCACAGCAATGGTGTGCTCAGCCGCCTGAAACCGTGGGCGATCGAGGACCACCCGTTGCCTGGCCCGAAAGGCCGCGGTGCAATTCTCGTACGATTCGGCGAAGGGCCGGAAGCATTGGTCGTGGTGATGATGCACCTCGCACTGGGGGCTCGAACCCGAACCATGCAGTTGGCCTACATCCGTGAGTTGATTGGCGGCTACAAACACCAGGTGCTGATGGGTGACATGAACACCCATGCCACAGACCTGCTACAGAATTCCCCGTTGCGCGACCTTGGGTTGCTGGCGCCGCAAGTCGAAGCCACCTTTCCCAGCTGGCGACCGCAACGTTGTCTTGATCACATCCTGCTCAGCCCGACCCTGACACTCGAAAGTGTGCAGGTACTGGCGCAGCCCATCTCCGATCACCTGCCCGTCGCGGTAGAGATTCGTCTGCCGGGTTCGCTCACGGCTGATGCATTGCCCGCGTTGAGCCCCGGCCCTCGCGGACCCCTTGCATGAGCGACGACGCCCAGCGTTGGAAAGAGAAATACCTTAAAAGCGTCGAGCAACAAGAAAAGCTCGAGCGTCGCTGGGCCGCCCGCCTCGACCTGCTGCGCCGAGGGCTGGTGCGCAGCACCCTGGCGGCAGAAGGGACCGACCGAGCGGTTGACCAATGCATGAAGGAAATGCGCGATGTGGTGCGCACCGACGACATGGACGCCGCCCTCGCTGCATTGCTGCCGCGCCTGGAAAAGGCCGTGCTGGATTCGGAGCAGCGCCGCGAAACCCGGGTTGACCAGATCGGCAGCGCGTTGACGGCCCTGGTCACTCAGTTGCAGAAACTGCCCTTGCCACGGGACGTGAGTCGCCCGCTGAAGGCTTTCGCCAAGCAGCTGGACGGTCGGGTTGGCCAGGCGCGGGAGATCCCGCTGTTGCTGAGCGAGCTGAGCGGCCTGCAGGGGCAGGCGCTGAGTAACCTGGAGCCGGAGGGCGAAACCAGCCGTTCGAGCCCGGGGCTGTTGCAGCGTCTGTTTGGCACCAAGGACGCAATCGACACGCCGGAGGTTGAAGCGCCCACGCCATCCCGCCCGGCTTCTCCGGCGCCTGCTGCGCCAAAGCCCAGGCCGGTGGGTGAAGTTGAAGCGCCGGCGCAATCGGCAGAACTGGCCCAGGCGCTGCGGGCTTTTGCACCGCAGCCGAAGGTCCCGGCCCCCATCGAGTCGCCCCCTGAGCCGGTATCGCCAGTAGAGGCTACCGACGCTGTCAGCGAAGCAGTGCCTGTTGTTCCGGCCGTCGCGGTCACACCGTCCGTCGTCGAGGCACCCGCTACGATTATCGAAACGCCAGAACCCGAGCAACCGATCGAAGCGGAGGTTGAGCTTGAGAGCGCTCTTGCCGCCATGGTCGAGGTGCCAGAGGTGCAGGCCCGTGAGCCGGAGCGGACAGAGATCGGCAGTCTTTCCCTGCCCCCGGTCCTGGCCGATGAACCGCAAGAATCGCCCGAGCAGGCAGAGCTGAACCCAGACGAGCTGCAAGCGGATCAAGCCTACGCCCTGCCCGACACCCCCGAGCCGTCTTACAGTTCGGTGGCCAAGCACATCGAAGATACCCTGCTCGGCTTACTGGAAGACCTCTCGCTGCCCGAGCGCCATCGGCCCCAGGCCGAAGCCATGCGTGAACGCCTGGCCCACGGATTGAACTGGTACGAATTGCTGCCGATCCTCGATGACCTGGCGGTGTTGATGCTGGCGATCACCGACAGCGGCCAGCACGAGTTTGAAGCCTACCTCAAGCAACTCAACGACCGTCTCGAGGCGTTCCAGGGGCACCTGCAGGTCGCCAGTGACGGCCACGCCGACAGCCGCTCGGCGGCCAGGGAACTGGATACCCAGATCCGCGAACAAGTGGATGGTTTGCAAACCAGCATGCAGGACGCCGCAGACCTCGACAGCCTCAAGCACGTGCTGGAGAGCCATCTCGAAGGGTTGCTGGGCACCATGGATGAACACCGCCACCAGCGTGACCAGCGCGAACAGGAAGTGGCTGCACGGCTCAAGGGCCTGGCCGAACGGGTCGCCAATATGGAGCAAGAGGCTCAGGGCTACCGTGAACACCTTGAGGTTCAGCGCCAGAAAGCCCTGATCGATCCGCTCACCGGACTACCCAACCGGGCGGCCTGGAGCGAGCGCCTGGAGCAGGAGGTCAACGCCTGGCACCAGCGTGGAAATAACCTGTCACTGGCCATGCTGGACCTCGATCACTTCAAGCGCATCAACGACGGCTATGGTCATCTGGCGGGCGACAAGGTGCTGAAAATCATCGCCACGGTGCTTCGCAAACGCCTGCGGCCGAACGACTTCATCGCGCGTTTTGGCGGTGAAGAGTTTGTACTGCTGATGCCCAACTCGTCGCTGTCCGATGCGTTGGCGGTGGGTGAAACCCTGCGTGCAGCCATCCAAGCCTGCCCGTTTCACTTCAAGGGCGAGCCGGTGACGATTACGGTGTCCATGGGCATGGCGCAGTTTCAGCCGGGAGAACGCAGTGACCTGGCGCTCAAGCGCGCTGACGAGGCGTTATATCGTGCCAAGGCGGCGGGGCGTAATCAGGTGCAGGCGGCCTGACCGGAAATGTTCCATTTTGTTTAAAACATCGCATTTGGCCGCCTGGCAGCAAACGGTACGTTACACTGTTGCATTATCGTCTTAAGCGTACTATTTGCTGCCATGAAACTTCTGTGTTCTGCCTTTCTGTTTCTTCTGCTCGCCGGTTGCGCGAGCGGCCCTCGCCTGGACACCAGTCATCCGTCGGTGAACCACGACAATCGTGTGCAGTTTGTCGTCGTGCACTACACCTCGGCGTCCCTTGAGCGCTCCCTGGCGCTGTTGACCCATGGCCAGGTCAGCAGTCATTACCTGATCGGTGATGACGCCTCGGCCACCATCTATAAGCTCGTGGATGAAAGCCAGCGCGCCTGGCATGCTGGAGAAAGTGAATGGATGGGCCGCACCTGGCTCAACTCCAGCTCCATCGGGATCGAGATCGTGAACCCGGGTTATCGGGATTTGCCGACGGGCCGCGTCTGGTATCCCTATTCCGAAGCGCAGGTGCAGTCACTGGTGGTGCTGCTCAAGGACATCAGCAAGCGCAACGGCATCGACCCGCGAAACATCATCGGCCATAGCGACATTGCCCCGCTGCGCAAGCTGGACCCGGGGCCGTTGTTCCCCTGGAAGCGCCTGGCGGATGAAGGGCTGGGCATGTGGCCGGACGCCAAGGCGGTGGCCCGTTACCAGGTGCAGTACGCAGCCGATCTGCCGAGCATTACCTGGTTCCAGGAAGAGTTGGCGAAGCTGGGCTATCCGACGCCGCAGACGGGCGAGCTGGATGTGGCGACGCGGCATGTGGTGGCCGCGTTCCAGATGCATTTCCGGGCGTCGCTGTTTGATGGGACGCCGGATGCCGAAAGTGCTGCGATCCTGCGGGCGTTGAATCACCAATAACGGTTGGCGCGTTGGTCCTACAGGGGCAACGCCATGTAGAACTGCGTCCCCTGCCCCGGCCGCGAATACACCCCCATGCGGCCACCGTGCAATTGCACGATCTCCTTGCACAGCGCCAGGCCCAGCCCGGCGCCGCCTTTCTTGCGGCCTACCTGCACAAACGGTTCGAAGATTCGTCCCTGCTGGCCGTAGGCAATGCCTTCACCGTTGTCTTCAACGCTGACAATCACCCGTTCGCCATGGCGACGCGCCTGCAAGCGGATCTGCCCACCGTCGGCTGTGTGCCGCAGGGCATTGCCCAGCAAATTGTCGAGCACCCTTTCCAGCTGCGCTCGATCGGCATGCAACCTCGGTAGCGGGGATTGTTCCTCAACCAGCAGCTCGATGTTCTGCGCATTCGCCTGCTCCGCGAAGCGGGCGCGGGCATGTTCGAGCAGGTCGCTGATGTCACACGGGCCCAGGGTGAGTTTCTGCAAGCCATTCTGGTAGCGCGAGAAGTTGAGCAAGTCGTTGATCAACTGCATCAGGCGCTGCATTTCCTCGTTGACCGTATCCAGCAGGTCCGCTTCGCGCGACTCCGCAGGAAACTTCGCCCGTTCCCGGAACAAGCCGAAGGCCATGTGCATGCCCGTCACCGGCGTGCGTAATTCATGGGACGCGCGCAATACAAACTCACTGCGCACTCGTTCAAAGGCACGCTGCTCGGTAACGTCATGCAGCACCATCACCGCGCCCAGAATGTGCCCCTGGGTATGGCTGACCGGCGTCAGGCTGTACGTCAGCAGGCGCAGCTCACCCTCAACCTCTACTTCCAGGTCTTCAGGTGCGCGCTCCAGGTTGCCGCCGCGCAGTACCAGCTGCAGTTGTTCATCCAGTTCCGGGCGGCCCAGGGCGTCGCCAAGGCCTTGGCCCAGGCGATTCTCGTCCCAGCCGAGTTGACGTTGTGCCACCGGGTTAAGGTGTTCCAGGCGACCCTGGCGGTCGATCATCAGCAGGCCGTCGTCGATGCTGTCGAGCACCGCCTGCAGGCGTTGTTGCCCGGCCAGCAGCTCATCGACATTGGTTGCCTGATGCTGGCGCAACGCCTCGGCCATGATGCCGAAGCGTCGGGTCAGCAGGTTCATTTCCGCTGCGGATGAAATGGGCAGCGTGACTTCGAAGTTGCCCTGGCCGATCTTGTCGGCGGCCTTGGCCAGCGCTTCGATCGGCCCGCCAAAGCGTCGGGCGATACCGTGGGCGGTAACGAAACCGATGATCAGCACCGCCAGGCCGACCAGGCCCAGCAGGCCGGCAATCAGCAGCGCACGTTCACGGGACTTGTGTTCGGTATCGTTGATGTTATCCAGGGCTTTCTTGTGCTCGGCGATCAGGCCGTTGCGCAGGATGTTGAAGCGTTTGGTCAGCTCGTCGTTGTTGCGCAGTTGCGGCGGAGCATTCTCCTTTTCATCGAACGCCTCGAGAAAGCTCAGGTAATTGGTCTTGGCCTGGGTAAAACCGCTGGTTACCGCGTCCTTTTGTTCGTGGTCGATACCTTGCTGCAACAGGGCGAAATAGCGTTGCTTGGAGTCCTCCAGCGCAGCGGTATTCGGCTGTTCATTGAGCATGATCATCAACTGGTCGCCGAGGGTCTGCCGAAGCTTGAGCCCCAGGTCCAATGTGATGAAGTTGCTGCGAATCAACGATTCCTGGGTCTTGGCCATTTGCATGACGCTCACCAACCCCAGCAGCAACCCCAACAGGGCGACGGTGATCAGCGCGGAAATACTCAGGAACAACCGAGTGCGCAGGGTCATCGCAAGCTTCATAGGTTACAGCTCACAGGTTGTATTGTTTGCGTTTGCGGTACAGCGTCGACGCATCAATGCCAAGGGTTCGGGCCGCCTGGTCCAGGGTGTCGCTGGTGGCCAGCACGGCACCGATATGCGCCTTTTCCAGTTCATCCAGGCTCAACGCCGCACCGATACGCGGGGCATTGTTGGTCGGCTGCTCGGCCATGCCGAGGTGGCTGATCTCAACTTTTTCCTGCGGGCAGATGATGCTGGCCCGCTCAACCACGTTGCGCAGCTCACGGATGTTCCCCGGCCAGCGGTAGTTGAGCAGTGCCTCACGGGCTTCATCGCTGAAGCCGCGCGCCGGCCGCGCATATTCCTTCACGAAACGCGCCAGGAAGCGGTCGGCCAGGGTCAGGATGTCTTCGCTGCGTTCGCGCAGGGGCGGCAGGTGCAAGGTGATGACATTCAGGCGATACAGCAGGTCTTCGCGGAAACGGCCGTCGCGAACCATGTCTTCCAGGTTCAGGTTGGTAGCGGCGAGGATTCGCACATCGGCACGGCGCGTCACCGGGTCGCCGACGCGCTCGTATTCCTTGTCCTGGATAAAGCGCAGCAACTTGGGTTGTAAAGTAAGCGGAAAGTCGCCGATCTCGTCGAGAAACAAGGTGCCGCCATCGGCCTGGTTGACGCGGCCGAGGGTGCTTTCGCTGGCGCCGGTAAACGCACCACGGCTATGACCGAACAACTCGCTTTCCATCAGTTCCGCCGTCAGCGATGGGCAGTTGATGGTGACGCAGGATTTTTTCGCGCGTTTGCTCCAACCGTGGATCGCCCGGGCCAGTTCACCTTTACCGGTGCCGGACTCGCCGAGAATCAGGATGTTGGCATCAGTGCCCGCCACCTGGCGTGCGGTTTCCAGCACCACCATCATCGCCGGGCTATGGGAGTCGAGGCCGTCCTTGGGTTGGCGCACTGCGCCTTCCAGGGCTTCCAGGCGTGCCGAGAGCTGGCGCACTTCCAACTGCTTGGCCGTGGCCAGGCGCAATTGGTCGGGGCTGCAAGGCTTTACCAGGTAGTCGGCCGCGCCGGCCTGGATCGCATCCACGGCGGTGTCGACGGCCGAGTGGGCCGTGACGATCACCACGCGCATCCACGGCGCCTGGATACGCATTTGCGCCAGTACATCCAGGCCGTTGTCTTCGCCCAGGCGCAGGTCCAGGAAGCACAGGTCAAACACCTGGCGTTGCAACAAGGCATCGGCCTGGGCGGCACTGTTGGCGGTGGCTACGGTGTAGCCTTCATCTTCCAGGCAGTAACGGAAGGTGCGAAGGATCGCGGATTCGTCATCCACTAAAAGAATGCGGCCTTGAAGTTCCTTGGCTGATTCCATCTGTCCCGCGCTCCCTTAAGAATGAATGATGTTGTTTAGTCCCGGAATAATCGGGCAAGTTGCATGGTTTATTCTGATTGATTAAAGCCGTCACCGCGCAGCTATCTGCGCTTCTTCTTACAAAGACGCCCACAAGAGGCGTTTTTGTCTCCCTCTTGCCACTTCGGCAGTCGAACGTTGCCTTCCTATCCCTTGATCCGACCAGTGACCATCGTGCATTTCGCACGGCAAGGATAGGGGCATCGTGCAGGATGCTCGTGGTGTCAAAGCGCTTTTGTTTTTAACTTGTTGATTTTATTGGGTTTTATTTTGTTAAAAAACTGGCACGCAGGCTGCAATACACCTCATACGAGTTTCATCTACGAATAATCAGAATGCGGGAGAGATACAGCATGACTCGCCAAAGCCTGACCCAACTGCGTGTATCGCCATTGCGCCTGCAACAGGGGCTGTTTGCCAGCCTGGCCCTGATGGTGACCTTGATTGGCGGTCAGCAATTGGCGCATTGGCAGCAGAGTCAGCAGCAAGTCGTGCAGTTTGAACGTCCGATGATGACCCAGACCCATTTCCGCTCCGTCGGCAGCACTGCCGCCGATGTGACAACCCCGCAATTGGCGGCGGTTGAACAGGACTCCACCCTCGGCGACCTGCCATCGCAGGAACGCTGGGTGTTCTAGGCAATACACGGTCCTCCAATCGAGCGACCGCAGGCACTACCGCTGTTACCCCTAAAAGAAGCGTAAGGAGAATCACCATGTTGAGTTGGGCAATCACATTTCTGATCATCGCCATTGTGGCTGCAGTCCTGGGCTTCGGTGGTATCGCGGGCACCGCCACGGGTATCGCCAAGATTCTGTTTGTGGTCTTCCTGGTGATGTTCATCGCTTCCTTCTTCTTTGGCCGTCGTGGTCGAGGCTAAGCATGTTCAACTCGTCCCTTAAAGCCCTGGCTGCCGCCCTGTTGTTGGGCGGCAGCGGCTTGGTGCTGGCTGCCAATGATGGCCAGTCCCGAGCCAACGAACTGCTGAGTGCGGACCCGCAGTACCGCGAGACCTGGCAGAGCGTGGTCAAGAAGGAAGAGCGCCTGCCTGAATGGGTGATGAACCTGTCGGGTAGCGCTGAACAGATGAATGCCGTTGAAGAGGATGGTGACAAGTACTTGGTCGGGCCGCTCTGTGAAACCGCAGACACATGCCTGAACAAGCGCCTGATCGTCGCTTTCAGCTTCGACAAGGAAGATGCTTACGCGATGTTGGTAGAAGTCCCGGCGGGCTTGCCCGCGGACAAATCGCCAACGCGGCACGCCGACTACCGTTTTCTTGGCAAGCCGGACGAAGGCATGCAAAAGCTGCTGATGGAACAGCTCAAGAAAGATCCGAATTGGTACTAGGTTCGGTCTGACGACGCTGTCGTCTACCGGCTTAACGTCCATAGAAAGAAGCGCCGTGCTTCTTTCTGTTTGCATCGCCCGACAAGGGTGGTGCATGACCAAGGGGCCGGGTTGCTCTGATCGTTTGGATCGGCGTGACCTACGGGGACAGGGAGTGCCTGCGCAAGGGCCGGGTCAGGTGAAAAGCTGCGACGCAAGTTCCCAAGCCGATGGTTTGTGGAACTTGCGACGGGCTTGCGGCTCCTATGCCCGCTTCTGTCATGCCGCCCATAGCGGCAATTCTCCTTTTTGCGTCCGCCCAACCATTTCTTGGTGTTTCCGCGTGACCATCTATCGAGAAAGTTTGTCTCCTGCCAGACGAGTTTTTCGATGGTATGCGTAGGAATTTTCAGGGGTTTTCAACCGCGACCGTAGATTTTCAAAAAACCCTGCGCGAGCCTGAAATGGCCGGTTCGCGGCATTTATGCCTGCCGAAATGTCGTATTCGAACTGACCGTTCAGACAGAAAAACTCAAAAAAACTCATGCCGATTCGGCATAGGGTAGGCGTTTACGGCATTAGACGTCGCCTCCTTGCATCGGAATAGTTGCGCCTTTTTTCGCCTGCCAGTGAGCCATATCGGCCAACTGCGGTGACCTTCTACGGGGGCAGATGCACACACTTTTTCGCTCTCGAGCGTTCCAGCTGCTGGCGCATCTGCCTGAGTCCACTTGAAGTAAGGGTAATGACATGAAGAAGGCAAAGCTAAGCCTCGCCTGGCAGATCCTCATCGGTCTGGTGCTGGGGATTGCAATCGGTGCGGTGCTTAACCATTTCAGTGCTGAAAAGGCCTGGTGGATCAGCAACGTGTTGCAGCCCGCTGGCGATATCTTTATCCGCCTGATCAAGATGATCGTTATCCCGATCGTGATTTCGTCGCTGATTGTCGGAATCGCCGGTGTTGGCGATGCGAAAAAGCTCGGCCGGATCGGCGTTAAAACCATTCTTTACTTCGAAGTGGTCACCACCATTGCCATTGTGGTCGGCCTGCTGCTGGCCAACCTGTTCCATCCGGGTACCGGCATCGACATGAGTACCCTGGGTACCGTCGACATTTCCAAATACACGGCCACTGCCGCTGAGGTCCAGCACGAGCACGCGTTCATCGAGACGATCCTCAACCTGATCCCGTCGAACATCTTCGCCGCCGTCGCCCGTGGCGACATGCTGCCGATCATCTTCTTCTCGGTGTTGTTCGGCCTCGGCTTGTCGAGCCTCAAGCCTGAACTGCGCGAGCCCCTGGTCACCATGTTCCAGGGCGTGTCCGAGAGCATGTTCAAAGTCACCCACATGATCATGAAATACGCCCCGATTGGTGTATTTGCCCTGATCGCGGTGACCGTCGCCAACTTCGGCTTCGCCTCGCTGCTGCCGCTGGCCAAGCTGGTGATCCTGGTTTACGTCGCCATCCTGTTCTTTGCTTTTGTGGTGCTGGGCCTGATCGCCCGCCTGTTCGGTTTCTCGGTGATCAAGCTGATGCGCATCTTCAAGGATGAACTGGTGCTGGCCTACTCCACTGCCAGCTCTGAAACCGTGCTGCCGCGTGTGATCGAGAAGATGGAAGCCTACGGCGCGCCAAAGGCGATCTGCAGCTTCGTGGTACCGACCGGCTACTCGTTCAACCTCGACGGTTCGACCCTGTACCAGAGCATCGCGGCGATCTTTATCGCCCAGCTGTATGGCATCGACCTGTCGATTGGCCAGCAACTGATGCTGGTGCTGACCCTGATGGTCACCTCCAAAGGCATCGCCGGCGTACCGGGTGTGTCGTTCGTGGTGCTGCTGGCGACCCTGGGCAGCGTGGGCATTCCGCTGGAAGGCCTGGCGTTCATCGCCGGTGTCGACCGCATCATGGACATGGCCCGTACCGCACTGAACGTGATCGGTAACGCCCTGGCCGTACTGGTCATCTCCCGTTGGGAAGGCATGTACGACGATGCCAAGGGCGAGCGCTACTGGAACTCCCTGCCGCACTGGCGCACCAAGCAAGCACTGCCGGCCGGCGAGACCACTCGCGGCTGACCGCCAGGACTGGCTCCTACACAAACCCCGGAAAATCCGGGGTTTGTCGTTTCTGCCAGCCCCGCTATCATTCGCCCCATCTTTCGGGGGATTCAACTGATGCTCAATGGCCTGTGGCTTGGCTTCTTTATCGTGGCGATGGTGTCTGCGCTGGCGCAATGGCTGATCGGCGGGAATGCCGGGATCTTTGCGGCCATGGTGGAAAGCATTTTCGCCATGGCCAAGCTGTCGGTCGAGGTGATGGTGTTGCTGTTCGGCACCCTGACCTTGTGGCTGGGCTTCCTGCGTATCGCCGAGAAAGCCGGGATCGTCGACTGGCTGGCCAAGGCCCTGGGGCCACTGTTCCGGCGCCTGATGCCGGAAGTGCCTGCCGGTCACCCGGCCATCGGCTTGATCACGCTCAACTTCGCCGCCAACGGACTGGGCCTCGATAACGCCGCTACGCCCATCGGCCTCAAGGCCATGAAGGCGCTGCAAGAGCTCAACCCTATCCCCAATACCGCCAGCAACGCGCAGATCCTGTTCCTGGTACTCAACGCGTCTTCCCTGACCCTGCTGCCGGTCACCATCTTCATGTACCGCGCCCAGCAAGGTGCGGCGGACCCGACGCTGGTGTTCCTGCCGATCCTGCTGGCCACCAGCGCCTCGACACTGGTGGGCCTGTTGTCGGTGGCGGTGATGCAACGCCTGCGGCTGTGGGACCCGGTGGTGCTGGCGTATCTGATTCCGGGTGCGCTGGTACTGGGTGGCTTCATGGCCTTGCTGGCGACGCTCTCAGCCACGGCGCTGGCGGGGCTGTCGTCGATCCTCGGCAACCTCACGCTGTTCGGGCTGATCATGTTGTTCCTGGTGATCGGCGCGCTGCGCAAGGTGAAGGTCTACGAGGCATTTGTCGAAGGCGCCAAAGAGGGCTTCGACGTTGCCAAGAACCTGCTGCCGTACCTGGTGGCGATGCTCTGTGCAGTGGGCGTGTTGCGGGCGTCCGGCGCGCTGGATTTCGGCCTGGAAGGCATTCGCCACGTGGTGGCCTGGACCGGCATGGACACGCGCTTTGTCGATGCGCTGCCGACCGCGATGGTCAAGCCGTTCTCCGGCAGTGCGGCGCGGGCGATGTTGATTGAGACCATGCAGACCCAGGGCGTGGACAGCTTCCCGGCGCTGGTGGCGGCGACGATTCAGGGCAGCACCGAGACCACGTTCTATGTGTTGGCGGTGTACTTTGGCTCGGTGGGAATCCAGCGGGCACGGCATGCGGTGGGGTGTGCGTTGTTGGCGGAGTTTGCTGGTGTGGTGGCGGCGATTGCGGTGTGCTACTGGTTCTTCGGCTAAGACCTGAATCCCTGTGGCGAGGGAGCTTGCTCCCGTTGGGCCGCGAAGCGGCCCCAGTCAGTTATCGCAGGTGTGTCAGTCAAAGCTCATTGACTGGTTTTGGGGCTGCTGCGCAGCCCAACGGGAGCAAGCTCCCTGGCCACAAAAGCGCGGCTTCCCAGGCCGACGGCCCAATCCACCACCTGCCTGTTCAGCGCATCCCCAGCCTGACCAAACCCGGCCACCACCGCCGGCACCTTGGTATCCCCCACCGGCTGCCTCACCTCGAACCGCTTGCTGGCAATAATCCGTTGATCACTGCCGCGCACCAACCGTGCGTCCAGCCGTATCACCACTTCAACTGCGCTGCCGCGATACTCACTCTGAAACGCCTGCAACTGCCCGCCCAACTCAAAGTCCGCCTGCAGATTGGTCTCATCGGTACTGAGCAACGTCACCCGCCCATCCCGCTGGAACCCGTCCAGCAACCGGTTACGCAACAGCACGGGGGCTGGATCGCTCCAGCGGGAATTCGCATAGCTGCTGATCAAGTCACCGTTAGGCACCACGGCAATCCGCGGGCTGTCGAGGAATTCGCTGGTCTGCGGCTTCGCCACCCGCAGCGACCAGGCCACCGGGCTGGCCTGCGTGGCGGCCTGCGCCGATGGCAACCGGTACACGTCCGAGGGATCCGCCTTCGGCAGGATGGAACACGCACTGACCAATACCAGCGCAACGGGGGCGATCATTTGGTACGCACGCTTCATGGCGTGAACTCCTTGTTCTTGTCGCTGCCCAGCAGGTAACCGCTGGGGTTGGCTTCCAGGCGGCGGGAAATGGCGCGCAACGAACCCAGGGTTTCCCGCAGCTCGCGCACCGCTGGCGCCAGTTCGTTGAGACCCTGCATGCCGCTGTTCAGGGAATCCTTGTTGTTGGTCAGCAAGGTGTCGATCGTGGCCGTGCTCTGTTGAAGGGACTGCATGGCTTTTTCAGCACTGCCGAAAACCTGCTTGCCCTGGTCGTTGAGCAAACCGTTGGCGTTGCGCATCAACGCGGTGGTTTGCTCCAGGGTGGCGCTGGCCTGTTTGCTCACCTGCATCAATTGCTGCATCACCACCTTGATGTCGCCGCGCTGATCGGCAATCGCGCCGGTGGTCTGTTGCAGGTTGTCCAGGGTATTGCTGAGGCGCTCGACGTTCTCCCGGGAGAACATGTGATTGGCGTTGTGCAGCAGCAAGTTGATGCTGGTCATCAGGTCATTGCTGTTGTTCAGCAGTCGCGCGATCGGCGATGGCGACGCAATGATTTCCGGCAGGTTGCCGTCCTTGCCCTTGAGCTCAGGGCTTTGGGGCGTACCGCCGCTGAGCTGGATGATCGAGGTGCCGGTGATGCCGGTCAGGGCCAGCTTGGCCTGGGTGTCTTCCTTGATCGGCGTCTGCCCGGCCAGGCGGATGCGCGCCAGCACCCGGCGCGGGTCTTTCGGGTCGAGGCGCAGGCTGGTGACGTCGCCCACCTTGATCCCGCTGTACTGCACGGCACTGCCTTGGGACAGCCCACTGACCGCCTCGTTGAACACCACTTCGTAATCCTGGAATGCGCTATCGACGCTGGACTTGGCCAGCCACAGGCCAAACAGCATGGCGCCGACCACGACGATCACGCTGAACAGACCGATCATCACATGATGGGCTCGGGTTTCCATGTCATACCTCGTTGAGCAGTTGAGCGGCATCCAATGCCGCGCGGCCCCGTGGGCCATGGAAGTATTCGTGAATCCAGGCGTCGTCGGTTTCCGAGACGACATCGATGGCATCCGCCACCAGTACCTTTTTCTGCGCCAGCACCGCTACGCGGTCGGTGATGGTGTACAGCGTGTCGAGGTCGTGGGTGACCAGGAACACGCTCAGGCCCAGCGCATCGCGCAGGGTCAGGATCAGTTGATCGAAGGCGGCGGCGCCGATCGGGTCGAGGCCGGCGGTGGGTTCATCGAGAAACAGGATGTCCGGGTCCAGCGCCAGGGCACGGGCCAGGGCCGCGCGCTTGATCATGCCGCCGGAGAGTGACGAGGGGTATTTGTCGGCGGCCGACAGCGGCAGCCCGGCCAACGCCAGTTTCACTGCCGCCAGGTGCTCGGCATCGGGACGGCTGAGGCCGGCATGCTCTATCAGTGGCAACGCAACGTTCTCGGTGACCGTCAGCGAGGAAAACAGCGCGCCCTTCTGGAACAGCACGCCGAAGCGCCGCTCCACCAGCGACCGCTCGTGTTCCGACAGGCTCGGCAAGTTCTGCCCGAACACCCGCACCTGGCCTTCGCTGGGCTGGCGCAAACCGATGATGCTGCGCAGCAGCACCGACTTGCCACTGCCGGAGCCACCGACGACGGCGAGGATTTCACCCTTGTACAAGTCCAGGTCGAGGTTCTCGTGCACGCTTTGCGAACCAAACCGGTTGCACAGCCCGCGGACTTCGATCACCGCCTCAGTGGGCGCACGGCGCAGACGACTCACCAGCCCATCTCCATGAAGAACAGTGCGGCGACCGCATCCAGCACGATCACCACGAAAATCGATTGCACCACACTGGAGGTGGTGTGGGCGCCGACGGACTCGGCGCTGCCGCTGACCTTGAAACCTTCGAGGCAGCCGATGGCCGCGATCAGGAACGCGAAGATCGGCGCCTTGACCATGCCGACTAGGAAGTGCTGCACGCCAATGTCCGATTGCAGCAGCGACAGGAACATTGCCGGCGAAATATCCAGGGCCACGGCACACACCACACCGCCGCCGATAATGCCCGAGAGCATTGCCAGGAACGTCAGCATCGGCAGCGCCACCAGCAAGGCCAGTACGCGGGGCAGCACCAGCAACTCCATCGGGTCGAGGCCCAGGGTGCGGATCGCATCGATCTCTTCGTTGGCCTTCATCGAGCCGATTTGTGCGGTGAAGGCACTGGCAGTGCGGCCCGCCATCAGGATCGCGGTGAGCAACACGCCGAACTCCCGCAGGAAGGAGAACGCCACCAGGTCCACGGTGAAGATGCTCGCGCCAAAACTGGCCAGCACCGTGGCACCGAGAAACGCCACCACTGCGCCCACCAGGAAGGTCAGCAAGGCCACGATGGGGGCCGCATCGAGGCCGGTTTGTTCGATATGCGCAACCATTGGCGTCACGCGCCAGCGCTTGGGCCGGAAAACGCCACGGGCGAAGGTCTCGAGGATCAGGCCGATAAAGCCCAGCAGTTTCATGCCGTCTTGCCAGACGGTGTAGACCGCGCCGCCGATGCGCGCCAGCAACATGATGCCGGCGGCTTCTTCGGGTTCCTTGACCGGCACACAGAAGTCGTTCAGAGAGCGGTAGACGGTTTTCAGTAACGCGCGGTCGGCGGTCGAGAGGCTGCAGTCGGTCTGTTCGGCGGACTGTTCGATGCGCTCGGGGCCGAGCAATTCCACCAGCAGCGAGGCGCCGGCCGTGTCCAGGGCGCCGAGGCCGTTAAGGTCGATACGTGCGCCAGCGTCGTACTGGCCGTCGAGCTTTTCCGACAGCTTCTTCAGGTTGGCATAGTGGGCAAGCGTCCAATCCCCTGTAATCCTCAGCAATGGAGGCTGGGTGGACGTGTCCAGATGGGCTGCACCGGCCGTTGTGCTACTGGTCATAAGCTCCGAGCTTGTTTGGCTATTCCAGAATTCCTACGTAATAGCACGATCCTGCCTACTTTGGCGCGTCTGGCGTTGTAGCGCCCTGACCGGGGTCAGTCACCTTGAAGCGCAACACGCCGATCACTTGGCCATCTTCGGTCAGCACCCGTACCTGCCAGCGTCCTACCGAGTCGGGGGGGAAGTTCTGCTTGTGGGTCCAGGCCCGATAGCCTTCCTTGCGCCCACCATGGATGTCCAGGGCAATGCGGTCGACTTCCTTGCCGTTGAATTTCCACACATGGTAGATCCGCTCATCCAGGCCGCGCGGCGCGTTGATCGCGGTGTAGGCATACAGCCCGCTGCTGCGCAGTTGGGCGGCGCTGACTTCTTTCAGGTCATCGCCGGGCGTGCGGTCCTGCAATTGGGTGCTGATGGCCACTTCGGTCATCCACAGCGTCGCGGGCGGCACCCAAGTGCGCAGGAACCAGCCGGCGCAACCAATCGCTGCGGTAACCCCCAACAGCATCGCCCAGCCCTTGATGCTACGCAGCGGCAGGCTCACGGCCAGGCTCGGGATAGAGAGCGCCATTGCCACGCCGAGGGCCAGTTTGTAACTCTCGGCGGTGGTCAGGTGCAGGATGATCGGCAGCGCGGTCAGCAGGGCTGCGAACAGGGTCAGGGTGTGCAGTGCGAGAAACAGCGAGCGCTTGGGTGCCAGCCACTTGTAGTACAGCGGGTCGGTGATCGATACCAGTGCCGCCGCGCCCAGCAGGCCGGTAAAGATCGACTGGCCGCTGTTCCAGGTGGTGGTGACAAAAAAGAACGGCAGGACAAAAAACAGGCTTTCCTGATGGATCATCTGCGTGGCGTAGCGCAGCAGCGGTTCGGGGATTTCCCGTTTGAAGACTTTGCTGAACAGCTGGGTGAGGCTGTTTTCGAGCATCAGCCATAACCAGCTCACCAGCATGATGATCGCGATCCAGCTGGCCATGCCTTGCTGGCGATCCACCAGGATGAAGCTGCCCACACCCGAGATGAAACCGCCGAGTGCAATCACCCCTGGGTAGCGCTTCATCAGCTCGAGGATGCGCTGGATGGTGTGAGTCAGGATAGGCATTCGGCAGTTCACAGTCTTTGTAGGAAAAATCCCAGACAGAATAACGTTTTAGCCGTTTTCTCGGGGCCCGATTACGCAATCCCTTTGCGATAACGCCACACGCCTAGTAACACAATCGCAATCAGCCCCAGTGCGCCTGCGGCGATCCAGTTGAGGCTATCGTAGCTGAACAACGGTTTCTCGATGCGCCAGTAGCCGTTCTGCTTGAACAACTCGCGCATGGCCTGGTTGGCTTGCTCCAGGCTGACGGCCTTGATGCGCTTGGCCGGGTCGCTGAAATGCCCTTTGGCGTAGTCGCCCGAGGCACTCCAGTAATAGTCGGCCAACGCGCTGTTGCCTTGAACGGCCCACGCCTGGCGGGCAATGGCGGCTTGTTGCAGGCGGGCGAAGGTGGCCGGGTCGAGGCCGTCCTTGAGCAGTTGGGCCCTGAGGGTTTCCAGCACGTGCTCGGCTTCGGGCAGGTTGTCGCGTTCAAGGTCGGCGTTGAGGCTCATGAAGCCGACGCCGCCCAGCACTTCGCGCTCGCTCCATGGGCCATAGGACAAGCCGTGCTGCAAGCGCAATTGACGATACAGCGCCCAATCCAGGTAGTCCTTGAGCAGGTCGAAGGTTTCATCGTACTGGTCGTCCAGCACCGGCTCGGGGAATAACCAGTGCAGCTTGGCGTTGTCACCGACCCAGCCGTGGATCAGGTCGCGGCGGACGGCGGCGGCGTGTTGAATCTCCGGCAACGGGCGATGTTCGCTGGGGTCAACCGGATCCAGTGCGCCGTAGGTGCGTTCGAGATAGGCCGGCAGCAGCTTGTCGAGGTCGCCGACGATGATCAGGGTCATGTTGTTGGGGGCGTACCAGGCCTTGCGCAGCTTTTCCAACTGGTCGCGGGTCAGGTGCTCGACTTCGGCCCGCTCGGCGCATTTGAGCCCCAGTTCGACGGCAAGCTGACTGCTGGCCTTGTGGCCGAGGTCCTGGCGGTCCAGCAGCCGTTGCAGGTGTGAGTAATGGCCGCCGTCTTCGCGCTCCACCACCTGTTTGGCGGCATTGATGTTGGCGTCGGTCAATTGGGTGCGGGTGATGATGGCCAGCAGCAGGTCGAGCACCTTGCGCTGGTTCTGCGCCGGAGCCTCGATGACGAAAGTGGTGTCGGCATTGCTGGTGTAGGCGTTCCAGTCGCCGCCGAGGGCTTGCATGCGTTCTTCCAGCTCACCTTCGCCGCCACCGTCGATTCCGCTGAACAGCAAATGCTCCAGCAGGTGCGGCAGTTCCTTGTCTTCGCAACTGAAGTCATCCAGGCCCACACCCACCACCAGGCGGATTGCCACGTGGCCGCGTTCGGTGCCCGGCTTGAGCAGCAATTGCAGGCCGTTGGGCAGGGTGTAGCCCTCGACTTGCAGGCGGTCAAAGGCAAAGGTGTGTGCCGAACCCATGAGCAGGCAGGCGAATAGCAGGCGACGCATAACAGGCTTCCTGGCGAGTGAGGTCCATTGGTAACTGACTTCACTCGCCGTCGTACGTTCAGGGCGAATGGGTGATGTCGGCAATATCGTCCGCCGAGAGGGCGCCGGTGTCGGTGGTTTCCAGCACCACATAAGCGCTGCTGCAGAACAGCGAGTTGAGACGCTTCATGTCGGCAATCAGCTCCAGGTGCAAGGAACTGGTCTCCAGGCTCTGTACGATTTTACGTTGCAAGCGGCTGACGTGGGCGTGGGCCAGGCGACGCTCCTGGGCGCGGAAGCGGCGCTTTTCCCGCAGCAGTTGCCGGGCGCTTTCCGGGTCGCCACTGAGGAACACCGAGAGCCCCAGGCGCAGGTTGGCGATCAGTTGGGTTTGCAGGCCCGCGAGTTCCTCCAGGCCGACTTCGGAGAATGAGCGGCGCTGGGAGGTCTTTTGCTGCTGGACCTTGCGCAGCATGCGTTCGATCAGGTCGCCGGCCAGTTTCAGATTGATCGACAGTTCGATGATCTCGGCCCAGCGTCGGCTGTCCTGTTCGCTGAGGTCTTCCCGGGGCATTTGCGCGAGGTAGAGCTTGATCGCGCTGTAGAGCGCCTCGACATCGTCGCTCAGGCTGCGCATTTCCTGGGTGATGGCGGTTTGCTTGCCGCGCAGCACCTCCAGCATCGAGGTCAGCATGTTGTCGATCAGGTCGCCCAGGCGCAGGGTTTCGCGGGCGGCGTTGGCCAGTGCCAGGCTTGGGGTGGCGAGTGCTGCCAGGTCCAGGTGGCGCGGCTTGGCCAGGCCGTTGACCTCTTCGCGTTCCGGGAGCAACCAGGCGCACAAGCGGGACATCGGGCCGATGGTGGGCAGCAGGATCAGGCAGCGAATAACGTTATAGAGCAGGTGGAAGGTGATCACCATGCCTTGGGCGCTGTAGTCCAGGTTATCCATCCAGCCGACCAGCGGGTCGAGTACCGGGATGATCAGCAGCAAGCCGATCAGCTTGTACAGCAGGCTGCCCAGGGCCACCTGGCGCCCGGCGGCGTTCTGCATGCTGGTGCTGAGGAAGGCCAGCACGCCGCTGCCGATGTTGGCGCCGATCACCAGGCCGATGGCCACGTGCAGGCCGATCACGCCGGCACCGGCGAGGGTCGCGGTCAGCAGGACGGCGGCCAGGCTGGAGTAGGAAATCATCGCGAACAGTGCGCCGACCAGGGCATCGAGCAAGATGTCGCCGGTCAGCGAGGCGAACAGGACCTTGACGCCCTGCGCGTGGGTGATCGGGCCCGCGGCTTCGACGATCAGTTGCAGCGCAAGGATGATCAGCCCGAGGCCGATCCCGACACGGCCCATCTGCCCGGCGCGTGTCTGTTTGCGCGACAGGAAGAAAATCACCCCGAGGAAAATCAACAGCGGCGACAGCCACGACAGGTCAAAGGTCAGCACCCGGGCCATCAGCGCGGTACCGACATCGGCACCGAGCATGGTCGCCAGGGCGGGCATCAGGCCCATCAGGCCCTGGCCGACAAACGAAGTCACCAGCATCGCCGTGGCGTTGCTGCTTTGCACCATGGCCGTCACCAGGATGCCGGCGATAAACGCCAGCCAGCGCTTGGACATGTTCTGCCCGATGACCTGGCGCAAGTTGGAGCCGTAGACCCGCAGGATGCCGGTACGGACGATGTGCGTGCCCCAGATCAGCAGGGTTACCGCGGAAAGCAGATTGAGCAGGGTCAGCATGCTGGGCCCCCTGTGTTGAGTCGTGCTCCAATCGGAGCAAGTGAATAGTGCCGCGTGCCGTTCTACGTCTTGTACTTAAGCTGTAGTTGGCGAATGGGCTCGGCGCCAGCATCGCATAGCTAAAGTCGGGATTGAAACAAAACTGTCATGAAATCAGCTTTTTGCAGATGAAAAAAAGGGGCTCTAAAGCCCCTTTTTCAGCAGCGGGTCCAGGTTATTGACCCGGAATGTCCTTGCGCAGTTTCACAGGGTCCTGCTGTTTCTTCTTTTTCGCGATGGCGGTACGCATCTTGATGTTCACCGCTTCAACCGCCAGGGAGAACGCCATGGCGAAGTAAACGTAGCCTTTTGGCACGTGAACGTCGAAGGCTTCGGCGATCAGCACAGTACCTACCACCAGCAGGAACGACAGCGCCAGCATCTTCAGCGACGGGTGTTTGTCGATGAAATCGCTGATGGTGCCAGCGGCCAGCATCATCACGAGTACGGCGACGATGATCGCGGCCACCATCACCGGTACGTGGGAAACCATACCGACGGCGGTAATCACCGAGTCCAGGGAGAACACGATGTCGATGATCGCGATCTGGATGATGGTGTAGATGAACTTGCCACCGGCGCCCTTCGGCTCGTCGTGGGTTTCGTCTTCACCTTCCAGGGCGTGGTACATCTCCTGGGAGCTTTTCCACAGCAGGAACAGGCCACCGAAGAACAGGATCAGGTCGCGGCCGGAAATGCCTTGGCCGAACACCACGAACAGATCGTCGGTGAGGCGCATGACCCAAGTGATCGACAGCAGCAACAGGATCCGCGTGACCATCGCCAGCGCCAGGCCGAAGATCCGGGTACGCGCCTGCATGTGCTTGGGCATGCGGCTGACCAGGATCGAAATCATGATGATGTTATCGATGCCCAGGACGATCTCGAGGGCCGTCAGGGTGAAGAAGGCAATCCAGATTTCCGGATTGGTCAGCCATTCCATGTGTATTCCTTTGAGCGAGTGTTAGACCGCGCCAGCCTTAAGAGCCGGCGCAGTGAGTTGTACGATTATAGAGTGCTGAACAGCGGAAAAATCCCCATCAGCAAAGCGGCGACCATTATGCACAGGCACACCAGCACCGCCCACTTGAGGGTGAAGCGCTGGTGATCGCCAAATTCGATACCCGCCAGGGCTACCAGCAAGTAGGTCGATGGAACCAGTGGGCTCAACAAGTGCACAGGCTGGCCAACGATTGAGGCGCGGGCCATTTCCACGGCAGTGATGCCGTAGTGGCTGGCGGCTTCGGCCAGTACCGGCAGAACGCCGTAGTAGAAGGCATCGTTGGACATGAAGAAGGTAAACGGCATGCTCACCAGCGCGGTGATCACGGCCAGATAAGGCCCCAGCGCGTCAGGGATGACGGCCAGCAGGCTCTTGGACATGGCATCGACCATGCCGGTACCGGACAGGATGCCGGTGAAGATACCGGCGGCGAAGATCAGGCCGGTGACCGCCAGGACGCTGCCGGCATGGGCGGCGATCCGGTCTTTCTGCATCTGCAGGCACGGGTAGTTGACGATCATCGCGATACTGAAGGCCACCATGAACAGTACTGGCAGTGGCAACAGGCCGGCGATCAAGGTGCACATCAGGGCGAAGGTCAGTGCGCCGTTGAACCAGATCAGTTTCGGACGGCGGGCGTCCGGGTATTGCGAGACGCTGATTTCGCTGTGGTCGATTTCATCGCCTTGCAGGTGCAACTCGCCCAGGCGTGCCCGTTCGCGCTTGCCGTACATATAGGCAATCACCAGGATGGCGACGACGCCGGCGGCCATGGCTGGAATCATCGGTACGAAAATATCCGATGGGTCCACGTGCAATGCACTGGCGGCGCGGGCGGTCGGGCCACCCCATGGGGTCATGTTCATCACCCCACCGGCGAGGATGATCAGGCCGGCCATGATCCGCGGGCTCATGCCGATGCGCTGGTACAGCGGCAGCATGGCGGCCACGCAGATCATGTAGGTGGTGGCGCCGTCTCCGTCCAGTGATACCACCAGGGCCAGCACGGCGGTGCCGACCGAGACCTTCAGCGGGTCGCCCTTGACCAGCTTGAGGATCTTGCGCACGGCCGGGTCGAACAGGCCGGAGTCGATCATCAAGGCGAAATAGAGGATGGCAAACATCAGCATTACGCCGGTCGGCGCAAGCTTGGTGATGCCCGCGAGCATCATCGGGCCGATCTGCGGGGCAAAGCCGCCGAACAGCGCGAACAGGATCGGTACGATGATCAGGGCGATCAGCGCAGACAGGCGCTTGGTCATGATCAGGAACATGAACGTGATGACCATGGCAAAGCCAAGGAAAGTCAGCATAGGAGTACTCCAGGCGTAGCGCGGCTAGGGAATGGCGAACCGGTTGGGTCAGCGCAGAACGAAAGGCACGAGGCGTACGGGTGGAGTCGGGGCAAACAGGCGGGTACGAGCGGACATCGGGAATCACCATTGTTGTTGTTAACAACCGGTCTGTTGCCGGTAGTGGTGGGCGATCCTAGTCCCGGAAGCTTTCAGCCAGCTTTCGCTTGAGAAACGGGCTACGTTGAATGGACGACTGGTCCTGTGTGAAATAAGGATGTGGGAGACAGAGCATGCATGAGCAACACCAAGGCGGCTGCCATTGCGGGCGGGTGCGTTATCAGTTCAGCGGGGCGTTGGTGGATATTGCCCACTGCCACTGTTCGATTTGCCGGCGGGTCAGCGGCGGCTTGGTGACGACCTGGATCACCCTGCCCCGTTCCGCGTTCGCCTGGGTGGCGGGAACGCCGGCGCAGTACGAATCTTCGCCGACATGCGTGCGGTATTTCTGTTCTAACTGTGGGGCGCATTTGGCGCTGGTAACGCAACTGAGTGCCGAGAGTATCGATGTGACCATCGCAACCCTGGATCACCCGGAGCTGGCCCCGGTAGATCGGCATATATGGGTAGAGAGCCGATTGCCGTGGTTACACCTGGATGAGCAACTACCGGAAGAAGCCGGAGAAGCGCTCTAGGGTAGTTCGAACCCGCCGGAGGCCTTGTGCAGTGCGCGCAAGTGCTCGCCTAGCTGCTTGAGGTTGGCTTCACATGCGGCAATCTCCGCCGCGCGGGCCGGTTCCAGCAGCGCCCTCACCTCTTTGTCCAGATCGCCGGTCAGCGACTGCAACTGCTTCTGGCGCGCGGCGCTTTCTGATTCCAGGCGTTTGGATTCTGTTGGTTGTGGCAAGCCGTAACCGCTGGTGCCCAGCAGCTCTGCCGGGCGACTGAGGAAGCCACTGTTGGCGAGGATCTGCTGCAACGTCGCGTTGGCCTTTTCCATGCCGCCGTTCTTCAGCTCGCGGGCGCCAAGGTAGCGTTGCTTGACTTCATCCTGGGCCAGCATGAGCTGCTTGCGGAAGCTCGCCTGTTCCAGCAGCAACAAGGCGGCGCTGGCGCGCAGGTCGGCTTCGGCGAACCATGGGCGGCGCTCTTCGGCACTCAGTGACAACCAATCCTCCACTTCAGCCTGTTTGATCGGCAGGCGCTTTTTCAACACCTCGAACATCGCCTGGTAGCGCTCGCGGAAGGAGTCGAAGTGATAGCCGAGGCGCAGCGCGCGTTTTTTGTCGTCCAGCACACTGGTATCGGCCAGGCCTCGGCCCTTGAGGACTTCCAGCAGGCCATTGGGCGTGATGTTGTCCAGGCCGGTCAGCTGCGGGTTGGCGCTGCCGCTGCGTAACAGTTTCAGGCTCTCGACTGCGCAGTTGTTGGAGATGAAGAAGTAGTTGCCGTCGTAGCTCCAGTGCATTTCGGCGGCGTGTTCGACGGTGTCGTTGATCTCCTGGCGCGTGAGCTTCAACGGCACCGACGCCAGGCCGCGCAGCTCGGTCTTGGTGTACTCGTCGATGACCTGAGACAGCGGCAGCACGAACAGCCGCGACGGGTATTTGCCGATCAGGCCGTCCCAGCTCGACAGTTGTACGTCACCGACAAACGCGCGGTAGGACAACACCAGGTGCTGGTCCAGGTCCAGGCGGCAGTCCGGGCCCCGTGGCCGGCCGGGGGCGCAGATCACCAGGCGCAGCATGCTGTGGCCCCAGCGACTCACGAGGTTCTGGTTGGCTTCGGCCAGCAGGTAGTCGATTTCGTAGACCCGCTCGGGGTCGACCTGGCCCAGTGGAGTCTTGGCGAAGTCGTTGCCGGCGTTGAGGAAGGCGTAGGTTTTGGCACAGGTGTCCTGGGCGGGCGGCGCCCAGCCAAAGTGTTCCTTGTAATAGCGGTACAGCGAAGGCCGGCGGCAGGCATAGCTCGGGTCGAGGAGGAAGTACTCCATGTTGACGGCGACGAATTCCAGCGGGCTGGTGGTTTCGTAGATGTCCGGGCTGCGGGCGACCTGATGGTTGTTCTGTTCACGTTCGCCGCGACGGCCAACGTATTGCGGCCACCCGGCGAGGTCCAGCAGGCGTGGGTCATCGCTGAGGGTAAAGCGGCGGTCGTTCTGGCCCCGGCATTGATCGGGCAGGCCGATCAGGCCGGTGATGTTGTTCTGGCGGCTGCAACGCTGGATCAGCTTGCGGTCGGCGCTGGACCACAGGCGGGCACGGTCATAGATGTGGGTCAGTTCATGCAGCACGGTGGCGAGCATTTCCCGGCGCACGGTGCCGTGGGGGCGATTGGTTTTTTGCGTCGCGGCACTGCCGTCGGTAAGGCTTTCCAGCAAGTTGCTGTTGAGGTCCAGTTCGGACACCAGCGAAGCCTGGCCGTAGGCGTTCTCGGGCATCTTGTCGGTCCAGCCGACGTCGATGGTCCGGTCCAGTTGCTCGATGAAGCGCGGCGGCAACGCCTGCATCGCTTCATCCAGCAATGCCTGGCTCGCCTGCTGCTGGGCCGGGCTCAAGCCATCGGTCTTGAGCCGCAGTTGCAGGGCGGCCTGAGCCGCGCTGGCGCCCAGCAGCAAGGTGCCGGCCAGTAGCCAGGCGGCAATGCGCCTCACAGAGAGAGGATAGCTTCGGCGAGGACCTGGTCGCTGGCGTCGCGGGCTTCCGGCACGCGGGTTCGCAGGGTGTCGAAGGCGGCTTCCAGTTGAGCGCCACGAATCTCGCCATTGCTGGCAACGAAACTGGCGGCATCGTCGTGGGCTTCGCGTACGACTTTGGAGTCGCGGATGGACGTGGTGGTGTCCGAGGTGAAATCGATGGTACGGGCCGAGGCTCGGACGATGATGTTACTGGTGGCCTTCAGGGTTTGTGCCTGGGCAACACCGGCCAACAACAGCAGGCCGAGAGCGGCGGCGATCAGCGGGCTACGCATGGAATGACTCCGAAATACAAAGATGATTATTGGACGAGAATTGCTTGCGCCAGTTCAAGGTCACTGGCGTTAAGTTTTGGCTGGGTATGGCGCAGATAATCCAGCGCTGATTCCAGTCGGGCTCCCCGCCATTGGCCGTCAGTGGCAATGAAAGCGGCAGCGTCATCCTGGGCGGCCAGTATCAGTTTATGGTCGAACGGTGCGGAGGCCACTTTGCTGGTGGCATACGCACTGACAACGAGGCTCTGGGTGGACAGGTCAAAGGCCGGAGCTTGCGTGGACCAGCAGGTGCAAAACACTACGGGAGCGATCAACAGGCGGTATGAAAAAGCCATGGGACTCGACAACTGAAAACGAGCGCCAAGGCTAGCGCAATGCCCGGGCGAGAGCCAGCGCGGAGGGTTCGGGGAGCGCCTGGCGCCCCCTTTGTCCCACCTGCGGTCAGATGGCCAGGATCGCCTGGGCCAGCTGCGCGTCAGTCGCGTTATTCAGTTGTGGAGCCTGTTGGCGGATCTGGGCCAGGGCGCTTTCCAGTTTTACGCCACGGATGGCGCCTTCGCTGGCAACGAAGCTGGCGGCGTCGTCACGGGCGGCACGTACGACCTTGTTGTCACGCAGGGAGGAAGTGGCATCGGAGGTGGCGTCTGAGGTGGCTTTCAGTGCGCCGACGATCGAATCCGTGGTCACGATCAGGCTGGAGGCGTTGGCATTGGCAGCCAGGGCCAACAGGGCTGCAGCGCTCAGCAGGTGAAGACGGGACATGGGGTGACTCCTGTAAATGAACGAAAGGGTGGCACAAAGCTACTGCTTGAGCAGCGAGACCATGGGCATCAGACGCCCGTTCTACAGGGTTCGCCACGTGGTAGCCGGATATTAGCCGCCGCTTATCTGTTCGGATAGCTTCCTGCGGTGATTACTCGCGCCAGAACGATTTGGCCAGCTCAGATGCCCGGTCGCCGTGACTGATACCCGCATCGGACAATTCCCGCGGATCCAGTTGAGCCAGCAGCCTGCGTGTGCGGGCCCGTTGCCCCCAGCAGACGAGTGCTGCAGCGGTGCGCTTGAGTAGCTGTATCAACCGAGGGTGTTGCTGGTTTTTGGTATTCATGACGCGCGCCTTTCATGAGGTCCTGGAACACCATCTTGGGCTGGAGGGTGCTACCGGTACAGATACACGCGGATTAAATTGTACTGCTTAATTGTTATATTTTTTAAACTGTATCGGTCTGTAGAAAGCCGACTGTTTTCGCCATTGAAAATCCAAACCCCAGAAACAGCAGAACCCGCCGCCGGTTACCCGGGGCGGGTTCTGCTTTAACAATTCGGAGTGCTGGCGGTGGACCCGGTGGGTCAGGGCCAGCGGACGCTAATTAGCGCCAGAACGGCTTGCTCAGCTCTTCGTAGCGTTGTGCTTCGCTGATACCGGCGTCAGCCAGTAGACGCGAATCCAGACGAGCCAGTTGATGGCGGCTGGAGATGCGGCGCTGCCACAACATCAGGTTGGCGAGAACGCGCAGAGGCAGGGAAGCCTGGGTGTTTACAGCTTTTTCTTCGAAGAA
>Ga0247742_10000223_pt1 | contig 49054 bp, 50 predicted proteins | sample UWRJL208509C2_FD_180944 | JGI IMG/M metagenome (GOLD analysis project Ga0247742, IMG submission 180944) | Plant litter microbial communities from Arlington Agricultural Research Station in Wisconsin, United States - UWRJ-L208-509C-2 | ecosystem: Environmental > Terrestrial > Plant litter >...
AAAGCGCGGGTTGCCATTCCCGTGCAGTCCTGGCCGATCATCGTTGCACCGAGAAATTGAGGCCCACAGACGTTCTTGGCGAGTTCGCCGTTGAGACGGTCACGAATGCCGTCGCGCTGGTCTGCCGGCAAGCCCGCCAGCCGCTTCAATTGATCGGCATTCAACTTTTCTGAGGCGTTGATGTCATCCGCTGCTTGAGCGGATCCGGCTGTGAGAACACCGAAGCCCAAGAAGAGCGCGAGGAGTGCGGCAGTCAAGCGGATCCTGCTGCTAGCGCGTAGCGTTTGCATATTCCACCCAGCCTTCTTTACTCAGGTTTTCGAAGTAGCGGCCGACCAGCCCGTTATCGAGAGTGGGCATCTCTCCGGTTGCAGCGCCGACGAGACCGCCCGCAGGGCCTTGGTCAGGGAACTTGTCGGCAAGTTCTGTGTCATCAATACGCACCAGGGCGTCAGAGATTTTCCAATCTCCGTCCCAAACGAGTTCCAGGGAATCGGTACCGAAGTAGCCACCGGGTTCTGCTTCACCGCCGCGGAGACCGCCATAAACCACCTGAATCAATGCGCGGTTCTCGGCTTCGCAGGAAACGAGCCGGTAGAGGCCCCCAGCTTTGACATCAACGCGGTCGAGCCAGCCGCCATCGAAGCTCTTGAAGCTTCCGGACGCGGCCGCCGTCGTGTAGGTGTCGCCAAGCAGAACTGCATCCTTGATCCATGCTTCGTCCGAGGCCAACGTCTTCATCGTGGCTTTCTGGGCTTCCCAGGTTTTAGTGTTCACATCGTGCAGGACCGGTGTGTAGTTGGCTGCTGCTTGGGCGGCGGAGTCGCAGGTGCCGTTGTAGCCGATGGGCGTTTTGCCGTCGGCGGCCGTTGTGGTTCCGCCTTCTCCGATGCTGATTTTGGAGACTGGAAATCCGAGCTTGCCAGCGACCATGTCCGTGCCAGCGGTGGGTTCGGGCTGTGAAGCCTGTTCCGTGGGGCGGAGATTTATCAGGACGACGGCGACTGCCACGATCACCACGACGGCGGCAATCGCGATCAGTAGCTTCCATTTCGTTCTCATGGTCTGGTTCCGTTCTTCGGTAGGAGACAGCTGCCAACGATGAAGTGTGCCACCAGTTGGCTAGGCTCCTGCTGCGGCAGTCAGTGCGAGGATGCCGCCGATGATGACGCTGGCGCCGGCGACGGCGGCGAAGGCGACACCGCTGCGCTTGGCACCGTCCGCGCCATCTGCAATGTCGTCCGAGTGGCCGCGCTGCCGTGCGATTCCCCACTTGCCCAGGTTCATCAGGAAAGCGGCGGTGACCAGGATCAGCACCAGTGCCCAGAGCCCGCCGAGGATCAGCTGGATCGCGCCTTGGAACTGAACTCCGAAGACGTTGATGTTGGGGGTCACCCCGTCCAGGGGGTTATCTGCGGCCGCGGGGATGGTGACGTTGGTGAGGATGCTCTTGAACATGGTGTGGGTTTCCTATCGGTTGGTGGTGTGGATACGTGCGTGGGCGTTGCGGTTGTCTACCTCGAGCAGGCCTGCGGCGATTTCTGCGGTGACGCGTTCGAAGGCGCGGCGGGCGGGATCGCCCACGAGCTGCCAATCGATGATTGAGCCGTTGTCCAAGGCCGCGTCATAGGGGATATCGATGATGGACCGCACCGTGGATTCGAGCTGGGCGCGGAGGTCCGCTTGATCGGTCGCCGAGACTTTGGCGCCCCCGCCCTGGGTGATGACGACGACGGCGTTGGCGACGAGGTTCTTGTAGTGCGGGTTGCCCTGGCGCTCGGACATGGATTCGAGCTGTTCGATCATTCGCAGGGCCGAGACGACGGCGTTTCGCTGGAGCCGGACAGGGATCACGAGCTGGTCTGTGACGTCGATAGAGGCCAGCCAGTTTTCGGAGCGGGTGTTGTTTCCGGTGTCCAGGACGATGGTGTCGTAGAACCGGCTGACCACCGTGTGGATGCGGTTGAATTCTTCCGCGCCGATGGACTTCATCCGATCCGGGTCTTCGTCCGATGCCAGGACGGAGAACTGGTTCTTGCCCTGGTGGCGGGTGTAGTAGGAGAAATCGCCTTTACGGGCCTCGATGGTTTCGAACTTTTCCAGCACGTTCAGCAGGTCCCACACGGTGCGGGTAGAGCCGTTGGCGTTGGTCCGCACACCGAGGGTGCCCATCATTTCGTTGTTGTCCCAGACGATGGCGTGCTGGCCGGAGTGGATCCCGAAGGTTGATCCGATTCCCACGCTGCACATGGTCTTGCCGACCCCGCCCAGGGGCTGGGCGACCATGATGCGCATGGGCCTGGAGTAGACCCGTTGGATCGCGGAAAGGTCGGTGCGGCGGGCCAGCTCGGCTGCGCCGACCTTGGGCTTGATCAGCCCGAACGTCACGGTCCGCAGGAAGGCCTGCCAACCGGTGGCCGGTGGCAGTTCATCGTTCATGTTGTCTTTTTGCAGCACTGATGCGCTGCGCCGGCCGCTGACCAAAGGGGCCGCCTGAGCTTCCACGGCCGCCTGCTGGGCCTGTGCCGGCTCACTGATAGCAACGGTCACTGTCGCGGTTTCCTTGACGGGTTCTGCGGCGTTATCTTCTGCCGACGGTTCGGGGTTCAGCAGGCTGATGGGGGCGCGTGACTTCCGCTCGGCGCCTGACCAGTTGGTGCTCATCGGGTCTTCCTTTCGGGGTTCTGACTTCTGAAAATCTCTGGTGCCGGTTCCTGGAACAGGACCGGGACACTGCTTGCGGCCGTGCCCTGCGGGCTGTGCCGTTCCGGGACGGTTAGCGGGTCGGTGAACAGCGGTGCTGTGCCGAACTCGTCAGCACCGGCGGTGGGCGTGCTCACTGGGGAGTCACCGGGCTGATGGACGTGACAAGCCAGGGATCGTCCTGGCCGATGCGGTGGAGCATCATCGTCCACGGCCCGGCGTTGGTGTCGAAGGACGCCGTAACCGTCATGGGGTTTTGTGCCTCCCGGGTGATCGCGGGACCGTCCGTGACGGTGGAGAACGGAACACGGGCCGGATCGATGTAGCGGGCGTCTTCCTTGTACTCGGTCGCGAGCATCGGTTCCAGATCCTTGAACCAGGTCTTCTCCTCCACCGAAGGCCGGCCGAACAGGACCATGGCCTTCGCGGCGGTCTCTTTGACCCTCGTCTCGGCGGCGGCATCCCAGGTGACGTTAGGGCCGTGGTACTGCTCGGAGGCCTCGTCATGCCCGTGGCCATCACCGGCTGAGTGCGCGTCAGCATCCGCCGTGATGGTCGGGGCCGGCGCGGCCGCTGTGGTGGTCGTCTGTGCGGCTGGGGTCCCGGCGCAGGCCGTCAGCAGGGCAGCGGTGGCCAGCAGGGCCGGGGCGAGTGCGGTTCTGCGCATCACAGGATGCCTTTCTCTTTGAGGATCGGTGTGGGGTCGATGGTGGCGTTGATCGGGATCATCGGATTCGGCAGGGCCCCGGCGTAAAACTCCATATGCAGGTGCCGGCCGAAGACGTTGCCGGTCGCACCTTCAGTCCCGAGGGGGGTTCCGGCGGCAACGGTGTCGCCTTCCTTGACCTTTAGAGAGCCGGCCTCCATGTGGTACATCCCGATGGTCAGCTTCCCGTCCAGGGTTTGGCCGGTGATGCCGGTTCCGAACTGGCCTTCAAGGTTTCTGATTTTCACGATCTTCAGATCCGTGATCGCCACAATCACCCCGGCCTGGCCAGGAGTGGAGAAGTCGATTCCGTAGTGGAAGTTGGCCAGCACTCCCCCGGCCGTACCGGGAGGGGCCGGCCGCGGGCCGTACCCGCTGGTCATGACAGCCTTCTGCAGGGGCTTGACCCACTTCCCGGCAATGTCGCCGACAACCTGGTTTCCCTCGACCGGGCACACCCCGGACGGGTCCACCATGGAAGCCGACTCCCCGCCGAGTGCCTTAACGATCTGCGTGGCCTGTTCCCGGAACCGGGTGTAGTGGTGTGGATCCGCGTTCCGCTGCGTGCGGTGGATGGCAATGGTCGGTTCAAGGTTTTCCCACCCCTGAACGTTCTGGAGAGCCTTGAAGAAGTTTGTAGCGCTGGTGTGGGGGTCCATGCGGTCTTCGTAGGAACCCCACGAACCATTTGCGCGCTGCTGGAACAGCCCCCGTGAGTCCGGGCCAGCACCGTCACCGAAATCAATGACCCGCAGCGTGGACTCGCCAATGGCAGCCTGAACACCGATTAGCTGTGCGGCCACGGGCAGTTTCAGATCCTCTGCAGCCTTCATGATCGCGGCCGCGTTCTTCATCTGCTCACCATCGAACCCGGCCACTGTGCTGCCAGGGACCGCTGATGCTGCGGATACAGCTGACGTGCCAGGTGCCGCACAGGCAGAAGCGGCCTGAGCCGGCGTTCCGCCATCGTCAAGAACCACAACAACGAAGCCCAGGGCGAGGGTGGTAGCGGCGGCAACAGGAACGACGACTTTTCGAAACGCCTTACCTGCAACGGCTGTTGCTGCCCCAGCAGCAGCGACACCCATTAGGACGACCGCCTGATTCTGTCGGCGCGAAACCAGCAGCCGATGAACAGGTAAGTCCCGCCCCTGCACCGCATAGTGACTCGCATATCGCCCCTCCCCTGGGCTATTCCGAGGCTTGTCCCCCGGACGGAAAACCCATCCCGGCTAAACTCAGCCGTAAAGCTAGGATGGATTTGAAACCAACGGTTAAGTATTTGCGGATGCTTAACTATTGGGATCATTCTAGCAGAATCAATCGTGCGCGTCTTGTCGTGTTTGCCCCATCCAAGGAGTGTTTGTGCCTGTCTCAGCCTCAGAGTTCAAGAGCTGGCTGGACGCTCAGTCCATCAGCACTTCCCCTGCCGCTCTGAGCGCTCTGACGGGGCTGCACCGAGGCACGTTGGGCAACCAGCTGCGGCGTGGAAACGTTGCAGAATCGACGGTCGTTGCCGTCGCTCGCGCGTCCGGAGCGAACGTGCTGGAGTCCCTTGCCGCCTTTGACCCGTACAGGAACATGTACACCAGACAGATTGAGCCCACGCCGGCAGAAGTGCTCAGCCAGGTCCACCACGCAGACCTCATGGCCGAGCTACAATTCCGCACCTCGAAGAAGTACTACCCGCGGGATCTGCGGAAACATATTCCGCTCATAGACTTCCCGCACGAGGGATCCAATCGGGCATGGATTGACGCCATCGACTCCGGCGACATCAGGCACCGCATGGCAGAAGAGACTGGCATGGCCCTGACATACATCTTCACGCAGCTCACCGAAAACAAACTGACCCCACCGCTTGCGGTAGCAGCCTCCAGGGCAGCAGGCACTTCCTTCGCATCAGGTCTGGTGGTCGTCGGCCTCGTGCTTCCGGCTGAGGCAGGCTGGCAACCACGCGCCAGGGAGGACGAGCTGCTTGAAATCACGGACGATGCACTTGTCGAGCTAATCTCCGGCCGCATAAACCTGCTGCAGCGGCGCGTCAAACAACGTAAGGAAGCCCAGGAGTATGCGGAAAAGATGACGGAGCTTCTGGGATGAATCCACTAGGTGTCGTCCCGGTGACGCTCATGCTCATCCTTCTGGGCAGTCTTACGTTCAAGCGTATAAATACACCCGCATCCGGGTTTGAGCACGCCTTGCGGGAAAAGGCGAGCAGAATCGCTTTGTCGGGCATCTTTCTCACCACCGCTTATCTGCTGCTGGTACCGCCCGTGTACTACGCGCTGGATTCGATCATGCCGATCACCAACGCTACCGACCTCATCTCCAAGTACTGCGCACTGGTAGCCGTCGCCTTTCTGGGCGGGCACCTTAGTGTCGCCTACGGATCCCCCTTTGCCCGTCGTTGGACAGTGGGCGCTCCCGGAACCGTTGTGCTGGGCCTCGTCTCCGCTGGCCTGCTATGGACTGTCGTGGCCACAGACGCCCCGTATTCATCCCCCCAGATGCTCGACTTCGCCACACAGCCCAGCGTTCGCATAAACACCTGGTTAGTGCTGTTCTACGTGGCCTACATTGTCCTTCCCCTGGTGCGGCCGGCGTACCTCGACTCCACGAAGAACCCTCTCCGGACAGGCCGGATGGCTTCAGGCATGATTGCCGGCGGTTTCACCCTCTCCCTCTTGCGCGCCGGAGCGTACCCCGTCGAGTGGTTTGGTAGCGGGAATGTGGTTTACCTGTACATGCTCATCTCCTATGCCTCCACTGCCCTCGTGGTCGTGGGACTCGCGCTGTTTGCTTACGCGCGCAGGAACAGAAAAGTGAAAACCGAGCTGGGATCTGCCCTCTCACTCGATTAGGAAGGCCGGGAGACATGACTACCCCTCAACAAGCGCAGGAAGCAGTCAAAAGCGTCTTAGCGGAAGTACCGCGGGAGCATGAGGCTGCCTATCGCGTCATCTACCAGGCAGTGAAGGTGTGCCTGGCAGATGGCATGGAGCGGCGGGCAGCTGCCGCCTACTTGGGAGTCTCGCGGTGGCGTATCGACCGCCAGGGACGCTACTTTCGGTCTTTGAGAGCGACCAGGACCTTGTTCCGGGATGCCATGGCTGCCAATCCTGCAACTGATCCTGCCGGCGAGTCCGTGGAAGCCATAGTCCGAAGAGCGTGGAAGAAGTAGCCCTCAAAGGGTCCCAAATCCCAAAATTCTTGGTTTCATGACATATTGGAATCATGCAATCTGGAATCTGTCACGAGCTTGCTGGGCGAGTCACACCCCACGCGATGACTCTTTCAAAAAGAGCGACACGCCGCGGCGACGTGCAGGGTTTCGTTTATCAAAACCGCTTAGATAGCACTATGGCAATTCAGAAGCTTGCTCAGGGAGGCCGCCCTTCCAAGGGGCCCCGGCACACGTTTGTGGTCAAGCCCGATCTTGCGCGGGCCGAAAAGCTGCGGGCCATTATGGAAATTCTTGGCACGAACGCAGTTGATTACCTGACACCGCTGGTTGCCAGGCATATAGATTCCATCGACCTTGAAGAACTGCGCAATCAGGAGACATTGCCTATACCGAAAGCCAGTTAATAACTGAAGGCCCGCACATGGCGGGCCTTCGTTAAGTATTTAGTTCAGATCTCGTTCTTGGCGGGATGTCGATCTGAACTTTTGTCCAACACCCACCCAGTGGGTGGATTTTGTCGTTCCCCCGAAGGAGTAACTGCTGTCTATGGTACCGGAAGTCAATTCCGCGTCAACGCACGCACGTAAGGGTGTCGCGGGCCAACCTAGCCCTCAGCAGGCGTGGATCCTTGCACCCCTGATCGCCGGCCAAGCGTCCTACCGCCTAGGCCGATGGATGGGCACCAGGTTCCAATACCCGCGGCCGGCAACTCCGCCCACCATTACGACGTCTCTGCCCGAGCACCCCGCAGCAGTCATGATCCACGGTACGGACGGTTCCGTAGCCACTCTCTGCATCGACTTGGATACATCCAAGGCACTGAAGAGCGTCGTGGACTCAGACGCAGCCCGGCTCAGGAAGCTTCTGAACGAAGCCAACGTCAGCTACGTGGAGGACTTCTCCCCCAGCGGCGGCAGGCACATCTACATTCCCCTTCAACAACGCCTCACCGCCGCCAAAGCCCGCGAGCTTGTCGAAGCCCTCGGCCTTCTCGCCGCAAGCCTGGACCCGAGCCCCCACCAGAACATCACCGACGGCTGCATCCGCGTCCCGGGCTCAAGGCACAAGGCTGGCGGCCACCAAACCCTCATTACTCCCCTATCCCAGGCCTACGCCACCCTCCGCGTCCGCAACTCAGCGCGTGCCATAGCAGCATTGCGCGCCGCACTGGCCCCGGAGCTGGCCCGCAACAAGGCCATCCAAAAACGCCAAGCCAAAGCAGCAACAACAGTACGGACCACTGCTGGACAGCTGCCCGTCGCTGGCCGCAGCGAAACCCCCCTGCGCCGGATTGCACGCACTGGCCTTTACGACACGGCTACGTACGCCAGCGCCTCGGAGGCCCGCATGGGTGTGCTGAACCACTTCGCTGCGTGCGGATGGACCCTGGAAGAGGTACGGAACGAACTCACCGGCCAGTTCCCGGGCCTGGCAGCCCTCTACGGCACGCAAGCCAAACAGGCGCGACTCCTTTCCAGCGAATGGGCCAACGCCCAGGCCTTCACCAACGCCGGCAGCACCCAAAAACGTAAGTCCCGTGAACCCGGAAAAATCAATGCCCTTATTAACAACACAAGCCCCACTGAACCCACAGGGGGGGCACTCAACCGCAGTTCCGCGTCAATCCACCAACTCGTAAACGACTTGGAAAATGTCCTGTACGCCGTCCTGGACCACCGCTTGGCAGCCAGGGGCCGCGAAGGACTCGGCCTCCGCCTCCTGGTCCGCGGCCTGCTGGGTTACATGAGGGCGAAAGAAACGGATCTTCTCGATGTCGGTTGTCGTACGCTTGCGGTCGCGCTGGGAAAGCACCATGTCACCATTGCCCGGTTACTTCCCGTTCTGGCCCAGGCCTCCGATGGAATTCTCACCAAAGTCGCGGATGCTCGCCACAAGACAGCAGACGTCTACCTCATTCAGTTGCCTCGGCACTATCAGCAACTAGCGAGGGAGCTGACGTGGCGCAAAGGACGCATCCATGCCGTGCGACCTGTGTTCCGAAGCCTGGGAGACGTGGCTGCCCTTGTCTATGAATCCATCGAACGAGCTAGGCACTCCCCCACCACCGCGGAGATTGTCCGTTTTACGAGCATCAGCCGCAACGCCGTATCGACCGCGCTGACCGAGATGGAGGCCCTGGGCATGGTTTACCGCGACCACGGTCACTGGAAGAGGAGGGCAGTTAATCTGACTAATCTGGCGGCAAGGCTGGGCGTGTTGGAGGACTACCAGGCCCACATCAGCCGTAACCGGTTCGAACGCGCCCGCTGGCACGCATACCTGGACCGTTTCCGGACCGTTGAGGTTGATGAAGGTGCACTGTACGACCAGGAACGGGAGGAGTATTGGCTGCCTCCTGGGGATGCTGCGATCTGGAACGCCGCATAGACGACGAACCGGGGGCTGCAGCGATGCCCGGGTTGCCTGTACGCATTTTTCCGGTTACCTCCGGCGCACTGAATATGCGGACGACGACAGGACGGGGGCTCCGAGAAAGCTGCCGCAAAACGGCAAGCACTGACGCCCAATGTGGACCGCTTTTGAGATTCATCCTCCGGTCTCCACCGGGGGCCGACAGCGGGGGACAGCGCGACGGAAGAGCTGCAGGGCGGCGCTCAATCGCTTACCTGCAGGGTTTCCTCATGTTGGTCATTCGCTTGCGAATGAAGCGTATACAGCAAAGCAATTGAAACTTGCTTTAGAAGTAAAACTTGCCATAACAGCTTTACTTTTTTGACTTGTGAAAAAAGTAAAGACACGCAAGCCAGCTTCACAAGTGAAACAAGTGCCGCCTGGTTACGCTGGGAACACTTGTGAAAGGAAGATTCGATGAAACACGATCTGGACCGCGGCGCGCTCAGCAGGGTAATCGCGGTAATCAACGGCAAAGGCGGGGTCTTCAAGACCAGCTTGGTAGCCAACGTCGGTGGACTCCTCGCGGAGGCTGGCTCACGCGTACTCCTCGTGGATTTGGACCCGCAGGGCAACCTTGCGGAGGACCTAGGTTATTCCGACAAGGGGGACGGCGGCAGGAGCTTGGCAGCGGCTCTCTGCTTCGGTGCAGAGCCGTCCCTGCTCACAAGTATCCGACCCAACCTGGACGTCATTGCCGGCGGACCCGAACTCGATGATGCAGCAGCGTTTCTCGGAGCCAAAGCCCAAAAGGACCGCGACGCAGCCCACCTAGCCCTGGCAAAGATGCTCGCAACCATCGCGGGGGAGTACGACCTCGTCCTCCTTGACTGCCCGCCCGGAAACGAGCCCCTCCAGGCATCAGCCGTCGCGGCCGCACGGTACGCACTGGTGCCGCTGAAGACAGACATGTCCAGCCGCAAAGGCGTCGCTGCGGTGGCAGCACGCATGGACAGCGTCGTGGGACTCAACCCAGCACTCGATCTCCTGGGTGTTGTCCTGGTGGGAACCGGAACCAACTCAAAACAGGTCCACAAAGTCACCCGCGACCACCTCATCGCCGACTTCGGCACCGACGAAGTGCTGTTCCCAATGACCATCCGACACGCAGAAGCAACTGCCCAGGCCTGCCGGGAGCGCGGGCTACTGGCGCACGAGCTCGAACGGGAACTTAGCAAAGCACCCAAATGGTGGGAGATTCGTCGCGGAGAAGCTAAAGCCACGAATGCAGGGCCAAGGTCTGCATCCAGCGTTGCTGAGGACCTGCATGCAGTCGCCATGGAAGTAACGCGGCGGGTAGCCGCTGCAGAGTCCCAGGAGGTTAGCGCATGAGCACCGAGCAGAACGCCGGCCGGCCCACCCTGGGCTTGCCGCCGCGACCCGCCGCAGCACCCACGACAGATGCACCACTAGCGCGCATGCTCTCCGGGCGCCGCCAGGAGGCGCCGGCGAAGAGGGAAGAACCAAAGGATTCCCCGACTGAGAACATGACGGTAAGCATCCCAACCGCTCTGCGCAATCGCGCCAAGGCCGCGTACAAGGCGACCAGCTACGCCGAGGGAGATAACACCTGGGCACATTTCGTTGCTAAAGCCATCGAAGCAGAAACCCGCCGCCGCGAAGCCGAACACAACCAGGGCGAGATGTACCCCTCATGGGGAGAGAAACTGCCCGGCGGCCGGAGGCTCAAGGATAGCTAACGGGGAAGTACGTCCCCCAAGCCAGATAGCAGTACCCGGGGGAGTGGTCGAACACCACAGGACCCGGGACCGGAACAGAGTAAACAGAGGAGAGAAGTGGGCGAGTCAAGTACCACTAAGGCCCGAATACAGCTGCCGACGTGGTGGGGAAACCAAAAGGATCTGGCGAGGTTGGTCACTTTGGTCAAGTCCCTGCACTCGTCCGCTTCCGCAGAAGCGCTAGAAAAGTTAACGGCCAGCAGGGCAAAAACTCGTGAGCTCAACGAGGCGAGAGTGGAGTCGTTGGCTGCGGCTATCGCAACCAATATTTCAAAAAATGGAGGGGACCCCGGTCGTTTCGCTGATCCAACGACCCTTATGGAAGAGGCCCGCATTCTGGGGTCGCTGGAAGAAGACGGCCATTACACCGCCGAACGCGCAGTTAAGGAACTGGATCTTGAGATGGCAGTCAGCCTAAAGACCTGGGACGAAAGGCGGACCGGTTCCCCTGACGTCCTCATTGAAGATCTGGACGAACGGGAAGTGAAGCGCATCGAACTATCCTTTGGCCAGCAGTACTCAGGTGGGACCTTCCTGCGGCTGGAACTCGGGAAGTATGGTAGTCAGGCGGAACTTGGAGGACCTGTTCACTGGGTTTCGTCAGCCGCCGGTCAACTCAAAGTTGAACTGAAGCGGCAAAGCAGCTGGCTTGGACGCCTCGTTGGTAGTGGATGGGGGCACACGCTAATCGCGGTACCCACCGCCGTGGTAATTGCGTTGCTCCTGCTGCCCTATGTCAAGAGCACATGGGATTTAGTGGCAATAGTTCTCGTTTTAAATGTCCTTGTATCGTTCGTTGCTGCTGCCGTTCTGCAGAAGTTCATCCCCAGATTTGAACTGATGAAGGACGGCAAGCCAAAAATAAAGACCTGGCTTGGATGGGTCGCCGGACTTCTCGGCACCGTCATCATAGGACTTGGGACAAATGCCCTGTCCAAGATGATGGGGCTGTAGAGGTCGGTCAGAACTGGCCGCTGTGAGTTCACCTTGGCGGGAGATGCCGATAGAGGGTTGTGCGCGCCAGTCCAGTCTTGGTGACTATTTCGCGGATGGGCACGCCCTTGTCCCGGAGCATCAAGGCATGTTCGAGCTTGTCAGGATCCACAACGGAAGGACGTCCGGTGTGACGGCCATGGGCGGCAGCTACCGCCCGGGCATGGGAGGCCCGTTCAGCGGCGTAGGTGCGTTCCATTTCTGCGAAGAGGGCCAGCATGACGACGGCCAGCTGCGCCATCGGACTGTCCGGAGTCGATGTGTCGATTCGGAGAGGATCGGCCAGTGTCCGGATCCCGACGCCACGTTCCTTTAATTCGTGAACCAGATTTAGCGTGTCCCGGACCGTCCGGCCTAACCGGTCGAGGGTGTGAACGACAATCACATCTCCTGGGCGCGCCTGGCGCAGCGCTTCATGCAGCCCTGGACGGTCCCTGGTGGCCCCGGACTTCTTGTCTACGTAGACATGCTCACTGTCAATGCCGGCGGCCGCCAGGGCGTCCAGCTGCCGCGCCACGTCCTGTTTAGGCGTTGAAACCCTCGCATACCCGATATCCATTGATGCACCGTACCTAAATTCGCTGTCGTTACGGTTGAATATGGCGACCATTGTGGATTGAATTCCGGGACAATCAGATTACGCGCCGTTCTGCGTATTCAGATGCGAGGGGGAGTGTCCCACCCGGGGTGTCCCGGTTCTAAGGAAGTGAGACATTTTTGTAGTACCTCTCATGCCGCCCACAATCCACGCAGTTGATGGCCGGCTAGGGGGGAGTAAGGGGAATGAGGAATGATTCTGGACATGACACCAGTTCGTACCTCAACTCAGACTAATCAGACTAAAGAGAACCGGAAAGGCTTCGTGGCCTTGATCTCGATTTCTGTTTTGACCTTCGTCGTCTTTGCGGTTATGGCCCAGCCACCTATAGCGAACTTCGTGGGAGCGATGTTCGTAGGAGTTGGAGGCATGCTGATGGTCGGGATTCGCTTTTTTCAGCAAAACGCTGCCAGGGCAGTTGAGGACGCCAAGGAAGCCAACCCAGACAAGGCTCCTGCATTAAAATCCCCGTGGGGCTCCCGCCCCATAACTGCCATGGTTGGCTGGGTGAAGCGGCCCTCATCCGCGGCGAGAAAAGCGGAGCGCGAACGCTTGAAGGCAGAAAAGAGCGAGGCGGCCGCAATTCAGAAGTCAGTCGAAGCCTTCGAAGACCTAGGGTTTGGCCTCTTGGGTCTCGGTGGTCTAATAGTCGCAGCAGCCGCCCTGCAAGGCTGTATTGAAGCAATTTTCGGAACTGTCTGACGAACTCTGATGCCCGTAACCCGACGCGCCTGTTCCGCCGTTCGGATAGCGATTGCATAGGAGTCTTCGGACTCCAACGATTCAGCGGCAACTCCGGGATGTGCCGATGTGGGTTCGCTAGGTCAGGCCGGCCCCTATCCCAGTTCTAAGGAAATGGGACGAAGAGATCTGAGGGAGTTGACCGGCCCTTGGTCGTAGTATCTGGGGCCGAAGGGCGAGTCAACGCAACTGCTACTTGCTTGGCATCCAGCTGTTCCAATCGTGCGTTGACCAGCTGCCAGATTGCCCGGGCTTACCCGGTGTCCCCAGGATGCCAGGCAGTCCTGGACGGCCGGCAACCCGGACGAACCTGGGGGATTCCGTGGGGTGCTGATGAATGGTTCGCAGGGCTCACAGGATCGGGCGTCCGCTGGCGCGGCCGGCTGTTGGGCCCGGCCCCGACGTCGCAGAGCTCCGCCTTGCCCGGACCTGTTGTGTCTACGACGTTTTTTGGCTGCTGTCCTGACGGATTGTACGTGTCCGCTCCGGCCCGTCCAGCCCCTCCTAATTCGTCGCTGATTTCCTTCGGGAATTTCCCGCCCTTGCCCTTACGGGTAGACAGGCCTCCGTCGGCCACAGCTCCGCAAGCTTCGCCAGCAGCCAAAACAACGAGGGAGAGGAGACGCTGGCCGATCACCTAAACCGCCCCGCTCACCGGCAAACATTGTGGTCCGCGCCCGCACCCGTTTCCACCCGCTTGACAGACTGTGAGTCTTTACTTGGCTGGTCCGGGACCGGCTGGCAGGGTTGACGTTGGTCGCTCCGCCGTGGTTGTGACTCATGACAAAACTGGCCCCCCGCGGGTGCCTTGCCTATGAACTGTCCGGCTGCGACGGGGTGACCGGCGCCTGCCCGGCCCACCTCAGTGGCTTGATCAGAAGCATGCCCGACCTCGCGGGGTCGTGGCTCATCACAGGTATGCCCCGAAGTGATCCCTTTCCGGGTCGGCGCCGGTCGTCAGCGACCGGATCATCGCCCGTGCAAGGAAAGGAACCGGACGCTGTGAGCACCATTGTCGCGCATACTCATCCGTTCGTCATCGGCGTGGATACCCACTCCAAAACTCACACCTACGCAGTCCTCACGGCGGCAGGTCAGCACCTCGGGACCGAGACGTTCCCGAACACTGCGGCGGGCCGTGCCCGCGCAATCTCCTGGGCCGGACGCCGCACCAGCGGTGTCGCCGACGCACTGTGGGTGATCGAGGGAGCCAACAGCTACGGTGCGCAGCTGGCGCGCAACGTCACCGACACCGGCTACCGTGTCGTCGAGGCCGCCCGCATGAGCGGTGGCCGGCGCGGGGTCGGCAAGTCCGACCCGCTCGACGCTCAGCGCATCGCCGCCACCGTGCTGTCCCTGCCAAGTGATCAACTGCGGATCCCGCGGCAGGATGAGGGCGTGCGTGCCGCCACACAGATCCTCCTGACCGCCCGCGACGAGCTCGCCGGGGAGCGCACCCGAGCAGTGAACGCGCTCACCGCCCTGTTACGCATCACCGACCTCGGCATTGACGCCCGCCGGCCCCTCGGCGCCCGTACGATCGCCGAGGCCGCGCGCTGGCGCACCCGGGAAGAACCTCTCGCCACCGCAACCGCCCGCACCGAGGCGATCCGTCTGGCCAAGCGCGTCCTGGAACTGGACGCCGAGCTCGACCAGAACATGGCGCGCATCAGCGACCTCGTCGAAGCCAGCCCGGCCGCCGGGCTGCTTCAGAAGACCGGTATCGGCCCTGTCACAGCAGCCAGGACTCTCGTCGCGTGGTCTCACCCGGGCCGGATCAACAGCGAGGCCGCCTTCGCCGCGATCGCCGGCGTGAACCCCATCCCCGCATCCTCGGGCAACACCACACGGCACCGACTGAACCGTGGCGGAGACAGGCAACTCAACCGGGCGTTGAATGTCATCGCGATGGTCCGAATGGTCCACGACCCCGACACCCGCGCCTACGTCGACCGCCGACGCGCCGAAGGCAAGACCGACCGTGAGATCCGCCGCATCCTCAAGCGCTACCTCGCCCGTAGCATCTACCGACACCTCAACACCGCACCAACCTCCAAAATTGGGGGTTGACGAGATATAGAAGCTTCATAGAAGCGTCGGGGGAGAAGGGAACTGCCGGTCACCTAAGCCGCCCCACCCACGTGGAAGGAACACAACCATGAGCGACAGGAGGTCCCGCGAGCCCTACTCGGGAATGCCGACGGAGAGGGGCCCGCCTCCTAAACGACTCGCATGCAAAGTACAAGAGACTCGGCGGCGTGCGTGGCGTCGACCGTGAGGACCTCTACCAGCTGCATGCGTACTCCTCGACGTTTGAAGCATCGATCGCAGCGCGGGCCTACCCGGCAACCAGCGCCGACCTTCCAATGGATGAGCGAAACACCCCGTGGCAGACCAGCAACAGGACGCTTTCGTTCCTAACTTTGCCGACCGAGAAGGATCGTTGCGTACCAAAGCTGGCGCAATGGCTCGGGAACTCTGATGCCTTGCGCTGACCCGCCCGGCCAACCAGTCTCCACCGTGTAGAACGCTTCGTCGAGGGTGGGACTTTCTTTCGCCTAGTGTTTAGTCAAACCGATTGAAAAATGGTGTTCATCGATTCAGACGCTTGAATACGCCGGAAGACATAAGTAATCTGCTCGATCCAACCAAAGGAAAATTACATGGCTGAATCTAAACTTGTCCCGCAGAAGCCCACTGGAGCATTCATCGGCGCTAGCTGGGTTGCGTTGCTCATTGGAGTGTCGTCCTACCTCATCGGTCTTTGGAACGCAACGAGCATGGAGCTTAACGAGAAGGGATACTACTTCACGATCCTACTCTTCGGACTGTTCGCGGTAATCTCGATCCAAAAGACGATTCGAGATCGAGCTGAGGATATCCCAGTCACGAATATCTACTACGGCGTGGCATGGTTCTCCGTTATTGCGTCACTTTCGCTACTGGTCATCGGTCTTTGGAATGCGGATATGCTTCTGTCTGAGAAGGGCTTCTACGGTCTCGCCATGCTGATGTCTCTCTTCGGAGCTATCACCGTTCAGAAAAACGTGCGAGACATGGCAGTGTTTGCCGAAGTCGAGAAAACCGAGAACCCAAAGCGAAAGCTCTTCTCGGGTCAGGACATGCCTGCCGCACCGCCTGGGTCTACTAATCGCCCTAGCTCCAATCCGATCCTCGGCAGACCAGAATGAGTTGAGGCTTTTAGGTATCGAGGCTGGTGTGTTTGCAGGCTGGGTTGTTGAGAAGATGATGCCCAACCCAGAAGATCGCCCTCCTAAGCCGGGAGCCGGACCAGCTTGATCTGGCACAACAAAGAAGAGGGACGACCTGCGGTCGTCCCTCTTTCTTATTCAGTTCGAAAGGCTGACCCTCCTCCGCGGCCAAAGTCCTTCTCGCGTGCAGAGCCGCGCGGCGCCTTGGCGAGTCCCCGTGAGGGTCTTCTTCAGAAGGGATGACGACCTCCCTTCCCACATTCGGAGCGGACTTTCGTGATCAGGCCCCGTTGCAGGCTCCAAAGCACCCGGGGTCTGCTGCCAGGACGTACCTGCGGAATGACCACGCCAGCTGTCATTTTCAGAAGCTGACTGCACTGACTTCCCGTGATTTCGGGGTAGTGCAGATGACTTCTGAACACTGGCTGCTCGATACTCCTCTGCACTAACGCCGCTTCTGCTCGATACTCACCTGCATAAAGGTCACTTCGGCCCGGCACTCCGCCGCCCAGTGGCTTAGTGCAGAGGACTCCTGACATTCAGTGCAGACGACTTCTGAAACTGACACTACCGCCACTTTGCTGACGGCCTGACGTCCCGCTATTCGCACTAAATTCAGCGGAAAAACCCCTAAAACACCGGCAAAAGAGCTATCCATTCAGTTGAATGATTGTTAGAATTGGAGTAGCAAGTCAGCCAGCCGAACCTAACTGAGAACGTGTTGGGAAAGGGCTCATTTTGGTGTTCCTGGCTGCCAGGGGCGGCGTCCGGAGGCCGGGGCCAGCCGCCGGGCCATCAGGCCGATCATGGCCCACTTGACCATCGCCTCGGCATGGGCGGGAAGCCGTTCGTAGTCATGGCCCAGGCGGCGGCAGCGGACCAGCCAGGACAGGGTCCGCTCCACCACCCAGCGCCGGGGCAGGACCTCGAAGGTGCGCTGGCCCTCGGGCTTCTTCACGATCTGCACGGTGATCCGCAGCAGGCGGCGGGCCAATTCCACACACCTGCCGGCGTAGCCCCCGTCGGCCCACACCAACACGATCGAGGGCATCTTCATCCGGGCCTTGTCCAGGACCAGGCGCCCGCCGTCACGGTCCTGCAGGCTCGCCGCGGTGACCAGCACGACGACCAGCAGGCCGAGGGTGTCGACAACCACATGCCGCTTCCTGCCGTTGACCTTCTTGCCTGCGTCGTACCCGCGCGATCCCTTGCCCACGGTGTCGGCGCCCTTGACCGACTGGGCGTCGACGATCCCGGCCGAGGCCATCGGGTCCCGCCCGGCCGCATCCCGGGCGGCAGCACGCAGCGCGTCGTGGATCCGGTCGGTCGTGCCGTCTGCGTTCCAGCGTTTGAAGTACCAGTACACGGTGTCCCAGGGCGGAAAGTCATGGGGCATCATCCGCCAGGCGCACCCGGTCCGGTCCACGTACAGGATCGCCTCCACGATCCGCCTGCGTGGATGGACCGCGGGCCGGCCCCCGGTCTTGACCGGGACCATCGGCGCGATCAGCGCCCACTGTTCATCGGTCAGATCCGAAGGATAGGGGCGCGGAGTTGAAGCATCCTTCATATTCCAATGCTGGACCCGTCGCCCGGTTCAGTCACCGGTAAGAGACCGACAACTTTCCCAACACGTTCTAAGAGTGATACGAAACCGAGGACTGAAAATGACTCTCACCATCTACACCAAGCCCGCCGGATGCTTTGGCTGCACCAAGACCAAGCAGAAGTTCGCAGAGGCCGGCATTGCCTTCCATGAAGTGGATGTCACCACCAACCCGGCAGCCTTCGAGTACATCACCGAAGAGCTCGGCTACTCCCAGGTCCCCGTCGTCATCTATGACAAGGACGGCACCGAGAACCACTGGTCCGGCCTGAACCCGGCCAGGATCGATCAGATCATCAGCATCGAAGCAGTCACCGGCCGCGTCCGCGACGCCTGAACAAACCCCCACCGGAACCGCCAGAACGAAACCAGCAGAGAAGGAACGAAACCAATGTCAGGCGAAACCAGCATCACCGTCATCGGCAACCTCACCAACGACCCCGAACTGCGTTTCACCCCGGGAGGATCCGCGGTCGCGAACTTCACCATCGCCTCCACGCCCGGCATGTTCGACCCGGCCTCCAAAGAGTGGGAGGACGGTGAAACTTTGTTCCTGCGTGCCACGGTCTGGCGCGAAGCGGCGGAGTACGCCGCCGCCTCCCTGGCCAAGGGCAGCCGCGTCGTCGCCACCGGCCGGCTCAAGCCCCGGTCGTATGAGACGAAGGCGGGGGAGAAGCGCACTGTGATCGAACTCGAGGTCGACGAGATCGGCCTGTCCCTCCGCTACGCGGCCGTCCCCCGGGGGTTCACTAAAAGTGAAGGGTCTTCCGGTGCGGACCCGGGTCCGGAGAGTGCGGTAAATGGAGGCATTCACCCGGCGGACGGGTTCGCCATCAGCGCGCGGGAGTACGCCGATGATGACCCCTGGTTCGGTCTGGACGCAAACCCGGGCGGCCGGATTAACACCACGGACCGGGAGGTGTCCGGTGCCTAAAAAGATCGCCGCCTTCACCCCGTACTTCACCGGGGAGGAAGCCGGGCAGGTCCGTGCCGCGTTCCTGGCCGCGGGGCACCTGGAAGGGGATGCGAGCGTGTCGGACTTCATCGTGCGGGCCACCCTGCGGGAAGTGAAGCGGCTGCAACGCAAGCACAACGGCGGCCGGACATGGGAGCCGGTTCCGGCCGGCGGGCTGCGGCGCGGGCAGCGCACGAAAGATGAACTGCTGCACCGGATTGAGGGCTGACCGCCATGGCACGTGACTGTGAGGATGCAGCGGTTGTGCCGGACCCGGAATGCCCCGGAGTACAGTTCCCGCGGATGCTGACGCCCGCCCGGGGGAAGGAGATCCTGAACGTGGGAATGCCGGCCATTTACGCGCTGCTGGCCTCCCAGGATCTGCGCGGTGTACAGCTCGGTGGCCGGCGTGTGTGGCGGGTCAGTGACGAGGACCCCGTCGCGTACCTGGAACGGGCATGTACAGAAACGCAGGACCGTATCGCCGCCGGCACCATGGAGGCCGCGCCCGGCGGGGACGGGGACTAAAAGTACGACCGCGCGGCCGTTCCCTGAAGCTTCCGCCGGCAGCGTTTGTCCGACAGCCGATATTAACCAGCCATGTTCCCACCAGCAGCGTCCAGGGATCGCCACCTGGGTATCAACCAGGACGCCATCAAGGCGCCCGCCGCGGCCACTCCGGACCTCGACTGACCGGCTCCGGGCAGCGCACCCTCCGGGGCTGGAGGGCCGGGACAAGGACGCCATGCCGGGCGCCGCTTCGACCATTGCCAATGCCTGAGCATCACACCCCGGGACGCCCCGGGACGCCCCGGGACGGGCCGGATGACTGGACGCAAAGGCAGCCCCGGGCAGGCACTGGCCGTCACGGAAACGTGGCGGCCATTCCTGCGTCCAGGGGGTCCTGGGAGGCGTGCGGTGTGGTCCGGAGCTGAGACAGCCGGCCCCGTCTTCTGGCGGAACGGGGACGGCTGTGATGGGCCCCGGGGAACGGTCCCGGTTTCTGCTACCCCTGTTCGATGGAAGCTTCCAGGGGGTCCCCGTGGGGCGGGGTGGCGGTGGTGGCTGCGGTGGTGCGTGCGGCTGCCTTGCGGCGGCGGCCGGCCGCGGCGGGTTCGAGTCCGAGTTTTTTGAGTTCCTCGGCGCTCCAGCCGTCTTTGGTGGCGCGCACGTAGGCGCGGTTGGCGTGGCGTTCGGCGTTGGTGAGTTGTTCTGTCAGGTCGGCCACGCGCTGGCGTGCGGTGACCAGGTCGGTGACGGATTCGATGCGGGAGTCCAGCAGTGCGCGGGCCTGGTTGCGGGTGGATTCAATGTCGTGGTTTGCCATGGTCCAACCCTAGCTTCCGGCCGGGACGTTCCGGCGGCACCGGGAGCCGGGTCCGTGACCGGGAAGCCCGTGCAGGTGCGCGTTGGCCGGGTCCGCCAGCCAGTCGGCGAGGTCGCCGGTGTAGTACCCGATGCTGCGCGGTGTGAGCTGGAAGTATTCGGGTCCGATGCCGTGCCGGCGCCAGCGGCGCAGCCGCGCCACAGGGATGCCGTATTCGCGTTTCACAGTGGTCGGTGAGATGAGAGCCATGACTGTACCTTTCGCTTGCCCACAGCCGAAGTTCCTTTCGGCACGCCCGAAAGCACTGGGCCGGTGAGGGAATTGGCCAGTCGGAGGCGCCGGAGCGTGGAATACCGGAGCGGAGCGAGGATATGCCGCGAAAGCCGGCGGTGCAGACTTGCCAAGGAAGGACCGGGCAGTAGCCTGACCAGCCGAAACGGAACGACGCAGTCGTTTTCCAGCGAGCACCGCGCGCAGCGTCCGCATCTTTCATGCCCACCCCGCGCACAGGAGCGGCAAAGCAGAAACCACGACCCGTCCGGAGCAAGCTATACGTTTACACGGGTGTAAATGGCGTGTCGCTCACGGCCCGGTGGTTGTTTGCTTGGCACACTGGCTTGTGTGGTCCCCGGGTTTCGGGGTCGCTGCGCTGGGCTGTTAAGGGATGGGGGAGTGCGTGTCTGAGGAGAGTGCGCCGCGTTCCCGGATTTCCAAGCGACGCCGGGAGAACAAGCCTGCCGGGTCCAAGAAGCGCCGTGACTTGTGGGTCACCGTCGAGGAAGAAGCCGCCCTGGTTGCCCGTGCTGTCCGGGAGAAGGTCACGGTCCCGAACCTGCTTATCACCGCAGCTTTATCGGAGGGGTCGGAGACGCCGACGGAGCGTAAGGCCGTGATGGCTGAACTGATGTCTATCCATACGTTGTTGGCGCGAGTGTCGAACAACGTGAACCAGATCGCCCGGCACGCCAACGCGGGGGATGAATTCCCGCAGGACGCACGCGCAGTTCTCGGGTATGTGCGCGAAGTGGCGATGCGGATTGACCGGACGATTGAGGGGCTGATGTAGGACATGATGCCGAACATTACCCGCGGGTCCCGGATGTCAGGTCTCCTGGTGTACCTGGCCTCCACCGATGCGGATAAGACGAAGAACTCCCACACCGACCCGCACCTGGTGGCAGGGGACGCGGCGATCATGGCCTGGTACGACGACGGGGTCCTGGACCGCGACGACGCGGTCGCGATTGCGAGGCACTTGGACCAGCCCCGCAAGGCCTTCGGCGTTGAGGTCTTGCAGAAGGATTTCCGCTGGGACCCCGTCAGAAAGGAACGCGTACCGAACGGGTACAAGGCCGCCGATGTGTGGCACTGCTCGTTGAGCCTGCGCGCCGAGGAGGGTGCCCTGACGGACCAGCAGTGGGGCGATATCGCCAATGACTTCGTGGACGCCATGGGCTTCACCGGGGCCGGCGGGAAAGCGCAGTGCCGGTGGGTTGCGGTCAACCACGGCACGAGTGAGAACGGCAACCACCACGTTCACCTTGCCGTGTCCCTGGTCCGTGAGGACGGGACCAAGGCCTCCACCCATGGTGACTACAAAAGGGCGCAGCAGACCTGCCGGGAACTGGAAACGAAGTACGGCCTCGAAGAGCTCTCCTCCGTGCACGCGACCCGTGGTTATGACCGGGCCGAGAAGGCCACCGCGGTCCGTGATGACCGCGAAATGCACCGGTCATCCCTGGCGCGGAAAGTCCGCGCCAGCGCCAGCTCCTCGGCGACCGAGGCGGAGTTCGTCCGCCGCGCCCGTGACACCGGATTGTTGGTCCGGCCCCGCTACGCGAAGAACACCACGGACGTCATCGTCGGGTACTCCGTCGCCGAACGCCCCAAACAGGGTGAGCGGCCGATCTGGTTCGGCGGCGGCACCCTCGCATCAGACCTGAAGCTCGGTGCCCTGCGCGAGGAATGGCCGGACTCCCCGCATCTGGCAACGGAGGCCGCGGCGGAATGGAACGCCGCTGCCCGCAACAAACGCACGGTCTCCAGGACCGGCCCCGAGAACGCAACGCCACCGGCGGAAGCATGGGTGCAGTACACCCGGAACGCCACGGCACTGGCGGACCAGCTCCGCACGATTCCGCGGGATGATCACGCGACCTGGGCGAAAGCAGCGCGGGAAGTATCGGGGGCATTCGCGGCCTGGTCTTACCGGCTGGAGCCAACGCCCGGGCCGCTGGCCGCCACCGCCGCTGAACTGTCCCGCACCGCCCAGCTGCGGGCTCCCCGGCAGCACGGCAAACCCGTCGCGCTGCCGTCCATTGCGGGGACGGCGATGTTGTTCATGGCCGCGTCGAGCAAGAGTAAGACTGCAGCACAGACTGCACTCATGGTGCAGCTGATCAACACCGCCTTTGCGGTGTATGAAATGCACGCCCAGTCCGGCCGGACGCGCGAAGCGCAGCGCATCCGCTCAGTGGTGGAGAACCAGCTGGCCCCGTTCACCGGAACCATGCCGAAGGCTGTACCAGTAGGGGCTGCACAGCAGCCCTCTGCAGAGGCCGCAGCGCCGCCCCGGGCGATCGACATTGCCCGGCGCGGCATGGTGCCGATCCGTCCGGGATCCGCGGTGCCGACGACGCTCACGCCGGCAACGCCGGCCAGGACCTACCAGCCCGGCCGACGCGACTCAGGGCCGGGCCTCGATCGATAAAGACCACCACCAACTGCAAGGGGAACAGCATGAGTGAATCAGATGGAATGGATGACGTCCTGGACGGCGGACTGCGGCAGTCGCTGCTGGTCGCCTCACGTGTTGCGGAGACCTTGGCCCGACGCCGGCAGGAAGCTCAGCGGCAGCAGGAACACCAGGACGCCCAGGTGGCGCACGAAGCGCAGGCACGCCTCGCCGCTGAACGCAGCGCGGCCCACGCGGCGCTGGCACCGGTGGAGAAGGATCAGTGGTGGGACAAGGCACAGCCCAACGACATCGCCACGGCACACGCCGTAGCGACAAGCTGGAAGGACCACGACCCGGCCGCCCTGGCAGCCTCGGAAAAAATCCGGCAGGAAGTCCTTGCCCGGTACGGCATCGACACCCACGACGTCGGCGCGGACGCCGCATACCTTGAATCGGGCATCGAAACGATCAGCGCAGAGCAGGCCCGACGCGCCGCGGCCGCCGAACACCGGAAGGGCATGGCTCTCATCGCGGCCGCCCAGGTCGAAGAACTCCGGATGAAGGCAGAGAAGTTGGCGCCGGAAATCGCACGGCACGACGTTCCCTTCGAGTATCTGAGCAACCCGGTCATGGTCCAGACGTTGCAGGCAGCACAGGATGCCAGGACCCCGGTAGCCATCGAAGCGGCCGATGCCGCCGTGAAGGAACGCCTGTACCTGATCGGCAAAGACGGTGTAAACGGTCCCACCATCGACCAGCTGCGGGAAGAAACCACAGCGAATTTCAATGGGGCCGGCGAAGACCACTTCAAGGACGCCGCCTTCGTGGATGCCGCCAAGGACTGGCATGAAGCGAAGCTCCTGGCGGAGGGCGGCTTTACAGGCACCCAGGAGCAGCCGCTGGAGCAACGCTATGCCCGCACCGAAGCCGAACTCTTTGCCCGCATCGAAGGCATGGGGCGCGAGCTCGAAAACCGTGTCACCGGCGGCGACAGCGCACGGGCCAACGACCAAAGGGAAAAGGCCGAGACCGCCGCCGCAGCGGAGTATGGCTCCGCCGGCCATCACCAAGCTTTCGCAGCGTCCCTGGCCGGCACCGCAAGCGAGGAACAGGTGAAGGGCAGGCTCGCAGCCGCCAGGGGTGAAGGAACGCACCCCAGCGCAGCACTCGCCCCCGGCAAAGGCCCAGCGAAGGCGCGGAAGACCAGCTCCGGCGCCACACTGGGGGCGCAGAAATCAAAAAGCGGTCCCAGCCGCTAGGGCTGCCGCTTCACAGCAGCTGCCGTGCGAGCCTGAGTCTGATCGATAGGATCGAACCCATGACAGACGCCCGCGACCTCGCCCTCCCCACCGGCTACTCCGACCTCCTCGGCGATCTCCAGGACCGGGTCCGGGCCACACGCACCAAGGCACTGCGGACCGTCAACACCCAGCTGATCGAGCTGTACTGGTCCATCGGGCAGGCAGTGCGTGTACAGCAGGAGCAGCAGGGGTGGGGGAGCCAGGTCATCAGACGTCTCTCCGAGGACCTTCGTAAGGAGTTTCCGGATATGAAGGGGCTCTCAGCCCGCAACATCCAGTACATGACGACATTCGCCGGAACTTGGGCCGAGGGACCAATTGCGCAGCAGCCTGCTGCGCCATTGCCCTGGGGCCACATCATGGTCCTCCTGGACAAAAAACTCGGTCCCGCCGCCACCCACTCCTACGCCGCCGCAGCGGTGGAGTACGGCTGGTCCCGGAACGTGCTGCTGAACATGATCATGAACAAGACCCTGGAACGCACCGGGGCCGCGCCATCGAACTTTGCGCAGCAGCTTGCTGCGCAGGATTCCGAGCTGGCCCAGCAGGTCGCCAAAGACCCCTACAACTTCGAATTCCTGGGCCTGTCCCGCGAGGTCGCCGAACGTGACCTTGAGCAGGCCCTCATGGACCGCATCACCGACACCCTGCGGGAAATGGGGCCGGGTTTCGCGTTCGTCGGCCGGCAGGTCCACTTCGACGTCGGAGGCGACGACTTCTACCTCGACCTGCTCTTTTTCCACGTCGAGCAGCTCCGCTACTACGTCATCGAGCTGAAGACCGGCAAGTTCCAGCCCGAATACGCCGGGAAGCTGAACTTCTACATTGCCCTGGTCGATGACAGGCTCCGCCGCGAAGCCCACGCCGACACTGTCGGCATCCTGATCTGCGGCAGCAAGAACGAGCACACCGTCCGCTACAGCCTGGGACGGGCCACCTCGCCCATGGCCGTGGCATCCTATACCTACGACGCCCTGCCGGCGGAGGTCCGCAATGAACTGCCCGACGCCGGCCGGCTCACCGCGGCCCTGGACTGGACCGAGGACACGGAAGACTGACGACCGCGGCGGCAATGGGTACTTCGGGGACGGCGCTTTGGCACGTTGTCCGTCCGCATCCCCGGTCAAGGGGGCAGGACAAATTGCCGGGCTCCGGGCGCGGCCGGCCGGTTCCCCTCGGGGAATACCGGGGCCATGGTGTGCGTTGCAGTTCCGTCAGAGAAGAACACCAGAAAAGAGAATCACCGCAGTGGCAGCCGATTACGACGAAGTACGTTCCGACGTCAAGGAATCCCAGGACCGCTCCCTGGAGGCGCTGCAATCCGCCAACGCCCCGGATGCCCGCAGCGTCGTCCGCGACCTCGACGAATCCGACGCCCTGGATGACGCCATGACCCCCCGGCGGGGAGTTTGTCGCCGAGGAACTGATCGTTCAGGTGATTCCCCAGGCCGAGGACGAGTTCACCTGTTACTCCTGTTTCCTGGTCCGGCACCGGTCCCAGCTCGCGCGCGAAAAGAACGGCCACTCGTACTGCAGCGAGTGTGAAGGCTAACGCGCAGCCCCTCCCCATCCCGGAACCAATAGCAGCCTCCACGGCGTGACACAGCCCGCAGGCCAGGCATCCCGACCGGGGGAGCGGATCAGCGGGCGTAAGGGGCAACGTGCCTTTCATCGTTGAAAGGTTCGAACCAGTGCTCCAGTGCCATGGGGGCGAGCCGGAGCTGCTGGTTCAATCGTTCATCGTGCTGGAAACCGTCGAGCGATCTGTCGTACAGCATGTCGCTGTCGGTGTCTTCGAGCATCCTGTCGGTGAGGATGCCCCGCCAGCCCGGGTCAAGGTCCAGGTCGTGGGTGTCTGCGGTGATCTCGACCTGGTCCAGGAGGCACCGTACGGCCAGCTCCTGGGCCACGCAGCTCGGCGGCGTCCAGCCGGCGGCCAGTTTCATGGTCATGTCAGCGGCTACGACCAGGAAACGCCGGGCAAAGAGTCCGTTGTACTTTTCCGCGTACTGCGGCGGCAGGCCCGAGAGAACCCAGGTCCCGGTGATGTCTTCGCGCGTGATCGACTCTTTTTCCTGCAGCGTGTGGATGTCCTGAAACAGCTCATCGATGAGAATCACGGAGGCATGCCAGATGGCACCGGCCAGCAGGCGGGCGCGGCCCAGACTCCGCCGGCGGTCCTCTGCCGGAATACGGGCCATCCAGTCCAGCGTTTCGGAATCCAATCCGGCCAGGTCCTCGTCCGACAGATTCCGGCGATCCGGAATGTAGCCGAGGTCTTCCAGGCTCAGGCCCTGCAGGCGATCGGCGTCGGCGTCCAGTCCGGCAATGATCAGCTCGCGTTCCTTGTCCATGCAGCAGATGCTATCCTGACCGCCGATGCAACGCTTTACTCCTGTGGACCAGGGAGAGGCGGGTGGACACAGCAAATGGTTTAGTTGAACCTTCAACTAAATTAGCTTACATAACGACGGCTATCGGCACCCAAAGTACCGGAGTAGAAGTAGCTGCGACTCTCGGCGCCTCGGCGGCCAGCTGACGCCTTTGCGCGTTTCAGGATCCTAACGCTGACGAGGTGCGTCGAAGAGAACTTCAGCATGGCAGGGAGACCGACGCGCTTCCGGAGGGGTAATTATGGCTTGCAGTGAATATGACCTGCATGCCATAATTAGTACATGATTCTCTTCTGGCCGGACAGTTTCGATGAGCAACTCGATCGGTTGGAAGAGAAGGCTGACGCAGGAGACGAGCGGGCCGAGCTTGTCTTGGATTACACCATTGCGGCGATGGACTATTTGCGAGGGCTGCCTGAGCCGCCCACGGAGGACTCCCTGCGCCTGAAAGAAGTGCGGCAATCAGGCCGTCATCAGGTGTGGAGGGTCGCTCACCCCTTTCATGCCGGCATTGCAGTTCGTGTTATTTGCTGGTTCCCGCCGGGGCAGGCGACGGCGGTTGTGGCTCTGTTCTCCGGGGATAAGGCCAATATCGGGGACATTTTCTACGACAGCGTGGGGTCGCGTGCTGATCAGATAGTTGATCTGTGGGTAGCTGGACAAGAAGACTAAATTTAATAAACCTCAAGTAATTCAAATATAAATTAATCTAAGAATACAATCTAAGAAATGTAAATCTAGTAAAAGAATGAGTTGATCCTGATGGCGATTAGGGGCTTTAAGGAAGGCAACGACAGGCTTGACCGGATGCTTAAGCGTCCAGGTGCTGCGGAACGCGTAGCGCGAATCCAAGAAGAATCTGTGCGCGCTGAGCGCGTCCATGCGATGAATCTAGCGATGATTCGTAAAGCTGGGGATTTGACCCAGACGGATCTGGCAGAGCGCCTAGGTGTGAATCAAAGTGTCATCTCCAAGACCGAGCGTCAGCATGACATGCTTCTATCCACGCTGCTTGAGTATCTAACTGCCGCTGGTGCCGACGAAGCGAAGGTCGTCGTTAAAGTCCGTGGTCAAGAGGTTGAGTTGGACCTCAGGACGATACAACGTCACTAAAGGAACTCGTCTAACAACATATAGAGGTGAAATGCGGTTTTCGAAAGAGTTTGATCTCGCTCTAACGAGCAAAGACGATTGGTTCGACACCATACCGACGCAGGACAGTCCTCTATACGTAGACCCCTATCTCATCTTTGATGATCCTGATCCATTTTGGTCCGAATCGTATGATCACGTCGTTTCCTTCTTCGAACTCGCTGCTGACCTTGTTCTCAAGTCCGGCGGCCAAGAAGATACGCCCGCGTGGAGGAAAGCAGAACGTCTGCTCCATTTTCCAGAGCCTAAGGAGTTTGCTCTCGGCTTGGCGATGGCAAGTCCGGCCGGCTCGGGAACCGGGAAAATGTTTGCGAGAAGGATCGCTACGACGCTTGGCTTGGTTGGCAAGGAGGCTGTGAAGGACCTTTCCTCGATTGCGGGTTTTGCTCTCTTCTGCGAGGGCTTCGGGCGAGACCGTACCAGCGATGTACTCTGCAACATCCTCAAGGCGAAATTTATTGCCTATACACAAGAAGTTGCCGCAAGGCATGACATCCCAATGTCCAAAGTTGAGGTGGTTCATGCCGCCTCGGATCTGAAGAGAGGGAGTTGGTCCGATCTTAAAGTCGACCTGCCAGTGGCCAGTGGTGCGGGGGGAGTCATCCTTACTCCTCGGCGCTTTTTAAAAGACATACCTCGAGTAACACCAGACGGCTTCTGGGACTGGGCAGAGCATGCTGAGTTTGCTGCGCTTAGAGACGATTTGAACTTTGATCTTTCCGTGAGCTTGACGAAATCGCAGAAGGTCGAAGCCGCGAGGAAGGTGGCGAATACACGGCCAGATATTGCCATCAGCTACTTGCAGAAAGAAGCTTCCCGAGCCCACGCGCCCTACGACGTCGAGAGGGATCCCCAGGGCCTGGTCTACTGGTACGAGTCCGGGCAAAAGCTGGCCGCTCTCGCAGATGTATCTGCGTTGAAGGCAGGCCTGCCTTGCGACGACATCGGTTTTCAGGCATGGGTGAAGACATTGGCTGCTACCTTCCAGTATGCTGTCGAAGAAAGTGATGGATGGCGTCTTCTTTGGAATGACGACTACAGAGCGCATCGTCCTGAGAAGATCTGCCAGGCGGTGGCCGGCATGATGTGGCGATCAGAATGTCAGGCAGCGGGTGTGGACTTGAGTCGTGAAGTGGACATGGGCAGGGGCCCTGTGGACTTCAAATTTTCGAAGGGGTGGACTCGGCGCGCCCTGCTTGAAGTCAAGTACATAGGGAGTACAAAGTTCTTTTCTGGCGCTGAAAAGCAGTTGCCACAGTATCTGCAGACTGAGGGTATTTCTTTTGGCATTTACCTTGCGGTCGGATTCACTGACGGCGACTTTAGACCTGAGCGACTCAAGCGAGTAACGGATACCTGTACTGCCTTGTCTGCCGCGAAAGGGGTAACAATCAAGCCTCTTTTCGTCGACGCCCGTGTCGAAAATAAGAAATCTGCATCGACTCTTTAGGAAAGCACATGCCAACATTCCAGATCACATATGCTTCAAATGCGCTCCGCGAACGGCTCCCTGAAACCATTGAGGCTGATGACTATCATCAGAGCGGCGGATTCTTCATTTTTGTATCGAATGATGAGGATCCCTTGTCGTTGTCAACAGTCAAACATCGCTTGGCTGCAAAGACCGTACTGCACATCGAACGTATGGGATGACACCGAAAGCCTCGCTAGGAAGGACCTTCCATTGCGGGAGCGTTCTCCGGAACAGGTCGGAGGCGAATGTCCGGTCTCAGTGAAGTTGGCAACGCTCACGTGGGGTTGCCAAGTTGACTGAGACAGAGACAGGACACCGGACAAGATAAAAGAAGGATTGAGTTGAAGCTTCAACTAAAATAGCTTACATAAGATCCGTTATCGGCGTTAGAGTGGGACGAGTAGAAGTGGATGAGATAACTCGTCTCAACCTTGCGGATCGAAACTATTTGCCTGCTTGCTGCAGAGCAGTTCCGTCGAGCAACCGCACGTGGTCGTCGGCCAGACATTCGTAGATCAGCCCAGGGGGAATACGGGCGCTTATTTCGACCTTGTATGACCGAGGACAGTACCAGGTAACTAGTACCCCAGGCGGTTCGCCTGTAGGTATTTCCGCTACGAGCCGGTTCTGCCTTCCGATTCCCGCGGAAATAGTTTTGACCAATTCATTGCCGCTGGGAGACATGGGCTTCATGAGAGAGTCACAGCCGGTGGGGTCCTGAAGCCCCCTGGGTGACGGCGTCGTCCGGCCCTACGTCAAAACCCTCCGACCTCTCAAAGAGCCGCCGTGGTTCGGCCCCCTCTGAATCGAGCCACAGCACCCGGTCGTCCCCCGTAACGGCGTCGACAGTTCCGTGCCGTACGACTTCGCCGTGAAGCCGGATTACCACTCGTTGACCAACGAGGGGATGCCACGCGCGCTGCAAGTGAAATGCCACTTATGCCCTCACCTCTACCTGATGGACCCGTGCCCGGCCCCGGAGGGATTCACCCCGAGGCAAGTCACAGGACATGGATTACACGGATACCAGGTCCTGCCAGGAGGCAAGCTCGAGCCCGTGGGCGTCGCTGACGGACTTGTGGGCGACCCTGCCTGCGGCCACATTGAGGCCTGCCGCAAGGACCGGATCCTGCGCCAGCGCGGTCTTGACACCCTTGTTCGCCAAAGCGACAGCGTAGGGGAGGGTGACGTTGGTGAGGGCATAGGTGGAGGTGTTTGGAACCGCCCCCGGCATGTTGGCCACACAGTAGAAAACGCAGTTGTGCACCTGGAAAGTAGGGGACTCATGCGTGGTGGGACGGCTGTCTTCGAAGCAGCCTCCCTGATCGACTGCGATGTCAACCAGCACACTTCCCGGTTTCATTCGGGAGACCAGTTCGTTACTGACAAGCTTGGGGGCTTTTGCCCCCGGAATGAGCACAGAGCCAATCACCAGGTCGGATTCGACTACTGAGCGTTCGATTTCATAGCCGTTGGAAGCCACTGTCTGGAGACGGCCCCCGTACTGGGCATCCAGTTCCCGCAACCGACTGACATTGATGTCCAGGATGGTGACGTTCGCGCCCAGGCCCAGCGCCATGGCGGCGGCGTTGGTGCCTGCGACACCTGCACCGAGGACGGTCACCTTCGCCGGCCGCACGCCCGGTACGCCGCCGAGCAGAACACCTTTGCCTCCTGCAGGTGCCATGAGTGAGTTCGCGCCCACCTGGACGGCGAGCCTGCCTGCCACCTCGCTCATAGGCGCAAGCAGGGGCAGGAACCGTCCGGTTTGAACGGTTTCGTAGGCGACGGCCGTGACGCCGGATGAAAGGAGGGCTTCGGTCAGATCAGGCTCAGCAGCCAGGTGGAGGTACGTGAAAAGTGTGAGACCCTGGCGAAAATGACGGTACTCCGCCGCTACAGGCTCCTTGACCTTGAGGACCATGTCTGCGCGGCCCCAGAGCGCGTCGATGTCCTGGACAATCTCAGCGCCGGCGAGCACATACTCCTGATCCAGAATGCCGGAGCCTTCACCCGCGCCGGTCTGGACGAGGATCTCGTGGCCGTTGGCCTTCAGCTCGTGCACGCCAGCAGCAGTGATGGCCACGCGGAACTCATTGTTTTTAATTTCTTTGGGAACGGAGATGATCATGCCGATGCTTTCTGAGAGTGGAAAGTGGTTGGAAGACAACGACGGGTTCGGTGTCTCATGGCGTGTATCGCTCACCTCACCGTGAAAGATTGACGAGTCTTCAGGCGCTACTCTTCCACCTAGATTACGGCTCAGTCCAATACCAAAGGGTCCTTGACTGATGTCAAACAAATCATCAATGAGGGCGGCGGGCGGCGGGAACGCTGCGATCTGGCCATTTATGATTGGTTCCACATTAATTGTTTCAGGTTTGGTATTTGTTTGTCATCGATGCACAGAGGAAGCTGGTGTGGGGGGCAGCACATGCGCAGCGGACATGGGCCGTTCTACAACGCAGTCGCGTTCTATGCCTGCTCGTGGGGAAGCTAGTGCCAGCCGCGCTGAGCTGCACGCCAATATCTATAGGAGAAGAAATGTCAAGACAGCAGGCTCTGTGGAGCGCCCAAGCTCACATGCCAACCGTGCTCGCCAACGAACCAACGGTGATTGTCGAGGCCCATGGGGCTTATATCACGACTGACAAAGGCGAACGTTACCTCGATGGGGCTGGCGGGCTTTGGTATGCCAACGTGGGCCACGGCCGTGAGGAAATCGCCGAGGTGGCAGCGGCGCAGATGAAAAAGTTGGAAACCTGGCACGTATTCGGCCGTTACCTCAACGACCGCGCAGTTGAACTGGCAGAAAAGATCGCAGCTCTTGCGCCTATCGTCGACCCGAAGGTCATCCTCACGAGTGGTGGGTCCGATTCCGTCGACATGGCATTGAAACTGGCCCGGCGGCACTGGCAGTTGCAAGAGAAGTTTGAAAAGTTGACTATCGTCAGCCGGCACAACAGCTATCACGGTCTTCATGCCTTTGGGACCAGCGTCGCGGGCCTCGAATTCAATAGGGTTGGCCATGGACCCGGTCCGCTCATCCCAGACACACTCCTCGTTGATCCCTTCGACATCGACCTGGTTGAGAAAACCATCCGGGATTTCGGCGGCGAACGCATTGCCGCTTTCATCGCAGAGCCAGTAATGGGCACAGGCGGTCTTGTGCCTCCACCAGCCGGCTACTTTAAAAGGATCAAGGAACTCGCGGCGGAGTATGACTTCTTGGTTGTGGCCGATGAAGTGATTACCGGATTCGGGCGTCTCGGTACATGGTTCGCATCCGAGCGATTCGATATTCAGCCCGACATGATCACCTTTGCCAAGGGCATCACGTCCGGTTACATGCCGCTGGGCGGCGTGCTCGTCGCCCCGAAGATTTGGAAGCAGTTCTTCGAGGGTCAGGACGCTCCGATTCTGCATCAGGGGCTCACCTATTCCGGCCACGCCACGGCTGCGGCCGTTGCGCTCAAGAACCTTGAAATCCTTGAACGGGAGGATCTTCTCGGACGGGTCCGTTCGCTCGAACCCATCCTGGCCCAGGAGTTGGAGTCGCTCCGCGGCACCCCGGGCGTCCAGGACGTTCGCTACGTTGGCCTGATGGGCGGCGTTGATCTTGCACCCGGTATCTCCGGCGTAGAAGTGGTGGCGGAGATGGAACGCCGCGGTGTCCACCTGAGGAACCTTCCGAATGACATCCTCATGATCTCACCTCCGTTTATCGTGACGCAGGACGAGCTCAGGCTCATTGTGAGCACTATTCGCGACTCGCTTTCCACAGTCCTGAGTCGGCACTGATTCTGGGGAATTCCCCTAGGCCAACCTAGCCAGGTTGGCCTAGGGCCTCGCGCACTAAGGCCCCGTTTCAAGCATCAGGACTTGCGTGCCAGTGGTACCGCAGCCAGTAATAAGGGGCCCGGAAACCTGTGGAAAATATCGCTGCCACAACCTGCCTTCGATCATTGTCAGATTAACCGCACATTTACTTCAAGGGAGAAGTTTCGTTGATACCACCTCAGAAGAAGGGGTCTGGCGCTCGTCGGGCCGCCTTAGGCTCATTTATAGGTACCACCGTAGAATGGTATGACTTTTACGTATATTCCACTGCGGCAGCCCTCGTGTTCGGGACGGTCTTTTTCCCCGATACAGGGGATAGGCTGACCGGCATCGTAGCTTCTTTTGCCACCTTGGCTGTTGGGTTTTTCGCGCGGCCCTTGGGGGGAATCGTTTTCGGCCACATTGGAGATCGCTTTGGCCGGAAGAACACCCTCGTAATCACCCTGACGATGATGGGCATCGCCACCCTTCTGATCGGTTTCCTGCCTACTTATGCTCAGGTAGGTTCGTTGGCCCCTGTACTGCTTGTCATCCTGCGCTTCATCCAGGGATTGGCTGTAGGAGGCGAATGGGGTGGGGCAGTACTGATGGCAGTCGAGCACGCTCCGGAAGAAAAGAAAACCTTCTACGGAGGCATCGTCCAAGCAGGCAACCCTGCAGGCGCCCTGCTCGCCACCGGGGCATTCAGCATTCTGACGTTGAACGGCAAAGAGTTCCTGCTCGAGTGGGGGTGGCGCCTGCCATTCCTCGCTTCCGCCCTGCTAATTCTGGTCGGAATTCTTATTCGCATTGGTGTCCAGGAATCCCCGGTCTACGAGAAAGCAGAACGGAGCAATGCCACCGGCCAGCAAAAATCGCCACTCCGGGAAGCGGTCGGCAAGAACTGGCGCACGATCCTCCTGGGGATTGGAACTCTGCCGGCGGTTATCGGTGGCTAATACCTTGTAACTACCTTCGTTACGGCATATGCCACAGGACCGGAGATCGGTGCCTCAGAGACATTGATCCTGAGCGCACTGTCTGCCGCCTCCCTTGTTGAACTTGCGTTCACCTTCATCGCCGCACATTTCGGAGACCGATTTGGAAGAATCCGGGTTGTAAAATTTGGGGTTATCGGCATGGCGATCTTGGCGGTACCGCAGTTTCTCGTCTTCGACTGGGGAAATGAAACCGCGATCTTTGCCGTGTTTATACTCATGCGTGTCGCGATATCCAGTATTTACGGGCCCGCAGCCACCATGCTGGCCCAAATGTTTCCGCCAACTGCGCGCTACACGAGTGTTTCGCTTTCCTATCAAACGGCTGGTGCAATCTTCGGTGGACTTTCACCTCTCGTCTCGGCGATGCTGCTCCAGGCAACCGGGAGTATCTGGCCGGTTATCTTGTTGCTGCTTGCGATGTGCGCACTCAACTTCATTTGTGTAGCAGTTGCGCCGCAGAGGAACGATGCGGAAGACCTTGCCCGAGAAGTCGAACCAGCACACCAGTAACCAATCTCGGCCGTGGATCGGTGGTTTTGTTCCTAGTGACAGCCCCGTATTGAGGCACGGATAAATGGGGCCCGCGGTCTGCACGGTGACCGCGGGCCCTCGCCAGTGCACTCGAACAGTCGCTGCGGATGTGGCGGCCGCTTTTCCAAGTGGCCGCCACTCCCATGCACCAGCCCATCATGGAATCGTGGACCGCAATCGCGACGCGGTCCCCGCCAAGCTAAGCCAACGCAACCCCGACGAGCTATCCGAAGCCATCCCCTGTTGGACGCATTCCACGACCCGAAATGGGGCCCTTCGCAGTTAAGCATGGTTGGGCTGGAGGCCCGGCAGAGGCACTGGCGGTCGGTGTTGTTTAGACCGAAGACCGGGCCACCGGGGCGCGGAGAACGTGGCCTTGGAAGTTGCCGTTTCGTATTTGGCCGTGTTGACCGGGAGGTGCGCCCGGGCTTGCAGAGCCGTAGATCGTCCGCGCCGCAGGCCCATTCCGGTGGCGGACGGTGTGCCTGCGGCGCGGATGATCTGCAGCGGGACGAACCCGCCCGGAACTCCCCTTGGCGTACCGGGAGCACGTCGCGAAAGGACCACGGACCCTGAACAACCCGAAGGACAGACCGATGACCACTAATTCCTCCCGTCTGCCCCTCACCGCCACCTACCGGGGCGCCGGAAGGAAGCGTTCGCGCACCCATCGCGGGACGAGTCCCAAGCCCTGATCCAACCGTTGATCCTCGAAATTTCCGGCAGGATCAGCCGCCGGGTTGCGCTCCTGGAGGCGTCATCGAGTGACCCGGCTCAAGGCTCCGAGGACCTGGCCGCCCTCGCATGGATCCGGCAATCCCTAGAAGATATTGAAGCCACCATCCTTGGACTGTCGGAAGCAAATCGCCGCCGTTCTCCAGCGTCCCCGAATCCGGCCCCTTCTTCTGCCGGAAGCCTGGTCTCCTAAGTTCCGCCGGACCGGCCGCCCGCCTGGATTTCAGCCCGGACCATGCCGGCAGGCTGCCGCTCCTCCCCACGACGCCAGAACATCTGGCGTGTCCGAAGTACTCATCACCGCCCTGAGAATAAGGACTCATCACCATGCACGCACCACCCGAACGTCTCCTCATCGCCGTCCACACCCGAAAAGAACTGGACGCCGCCCTGGATAAAGCGGTGGATTTCCTGAAGCCGGCGGCGGTAGCTGAACAAGTCGGCATCTCTGTCACGCGGCTGGCACCGGGCCGCTATGAAGCGCGCCTGGACAGCAACGTTCCCCCGGGCGTGACACTCGAAAAGTGGGGGAACGAGCCGCGATGAACGGACGGCAGAGGGATCTCTCCGGCGCGCCGGCCGGCAGCGTGTTTAATCTGCTCTGTCCCGCTGCCCGCCGGGCCGGGTGCTCGCTGCGCACGGCGGCTCTGAACGCCGGGCCGGGGAGAACCGGGTTGAAAGAGTCGCTGACGGAATGCGAAATCGACATCTTCCTGTCCCTGGTCCGCGGCGACCGCGTCGTTGTGAGGGATCACGAAACCGGGGCACTGTGGGGCGGCTGGATTGACATGACGTTTTCCGACCACGGATTCATCTGGGTGATCACCGACGTCGGTGAGCGGAAGCTGCTCGACATCGGCGTGCACACGCTCTGGCGGCCGGAGGAGTCCGGAGCGTGTGGCAGCGTTCGCCGGGAAGCCGGTCGCCTTGAGGACGACAGGGCTCTGACCACTGACATCAGCCCCGGCAACTAGAATACGGTGCTGAGCCTGTTCCTTGCCCGGTCCAAGAGCGTGTTCCCGGCCCGCAGGAGCAGCCGCTGCCGGAGGCCATCACCACCGTGTGGGAACCCGCCGTGGTCCAGACCTGCATTGTTCACCTGATCCGCAACACCTTCCGCTATGCTGCCCGGCAGTACTGGGATGAAATGTCCCGGGATCTGCGCCCGGTCTACACCGCGCCCTCCGAAGCCGCGGCGAAGGAACGCTTCGGGGAGTTTTCCGGCAAATGGGGCAGGCAGTACCCGGCGATCACCCGGCTGTGGGAAACGCCTGGAGCGAGTTCGTGCCGTTCCTGGACTACGACGTGGAAATCCGCCGGGTCATCTGCAGCACCAACGCCATCGAATCCGTCAACGCCCGCTACCGGCGCGCGGTCCGGGCCCGGGGACATTTCCCCACCGGGTAGGAGGCCCTGAAATGCCCCTACCTGGCCACCCGGGCACTGGACCCCACCGGCAAAGGCAGGGCACGATGGGCCACACGATGGAAGCCGGCACTGAACGCCTTCGCTTTTCCCCTTCGAAGGAAGAATCAACTAAATGCCAACCGCGGATCCACCGTTAAACAGACACTCCCGAGTTCACCGACCCCATAGTAGAAATATGGCAGGCGAACACTTAGGCTCCCGGCAGTTCTTGAGGCAAAACCTCTTCCGCCAGGCTGAGGATGGTTTTGAGTCCGGGATTTTGCGAGTCCGTCTTCCAAGCCATCCGTAGTTGTACGCCGTCGATCTCGTCGGAAACAGGGATGAATGAAACTCCATGGTGATCGGTATTCTCCGCCACGGAGGAGATGGTGAGCATTGTCCCTACCTCTGCTGAGACAAGCGCCAGTCCGGTGTACGAGTCCGGGGCTTCTTGAACAATGCGGGGCTCGAATCCCGCTGCATGGCAGAGGCGGAAAAGGCGGTCCGTGAGGACCGACCCGGGATGGGCTGGCAGGACGACGAACGGCTCGTCTTCGAAGGCCGAGACTGGGGTGCTGTGCCTGCCTGCGAGGGGATGGTTTTTGGGCACGGCGAGCATAAGTTGCTCGTTGACCAGAACTCGCGTCTCGATGCCTGCGGGAATGTGATCCCAGCGGCCAATACCGATGTCCACCTCGCCCGTCAGAACGCGGGACATGGCAGGCTGTGCGTAGTTTTGGCTGGAGAGTTCGAGCACGAGGCCGGGAAGCCGGGAGCGTGCGGCGCGAGCGAGGCGGCCGACCATCACGTGGGTGGAAGCACCCGCGAAGGCAATCCTCACGCGGCCGGCTTCTCCACGGCCGGCCGCGGCGACGTCCTGCTTGACTCGTTCCACCTCTGCAAGTATCCGTTGGGCGGGGCCAATAAGCGCTTCGCCTGCTGCCGTAAGACTGACCGAGCGGGTACTGCGTTTAAATAGTTCAGCGCCAAGTTCATGCTCGAATGCTTTTATCACGCGGCTAACCGGGGGCTGAGCCATATGGAGCCGGCTGGCGGCTCGCCCGAAATGTAGTTCCGTGGCGACCGCCAAGAATATTTTGAAGTCCTTGATCTCCATGGCCTCATTATATCTGGATCAAGTAACATTGCTCCCCTCATCTATGACAAATGAATTATGGCTTTCAGGCTCCTCTTCCCGGCCCCGATGAGGCTAGACCGGTCACTTCATCAAGCACTAGCACTGAGGGATGGCGTCGGCTCGTTCCTTCCGCGCCTCTGGAGTACGAGCTGGACAAGGTCACCAGGCTGAGAAGCCAAGAAAGCACGGCCGTCCCGTCGGACGACCGTGCTTTTTTGTTACTACAAGCCCCGCCGGAAGCGCGGCCGGAACAGGTCAGGAGAAGGCCGAGATGCCGGTGATCTCACGCCCCAGGATCAGGGACTGGATGGAATCGGTGCCTTCGTAGGTGTGGACCACTTCCATGTCGGTCAGGTGGCGGGCCACATGGTGCTCCAGCAGGATTCCGTTGCCGCCGAACATGTCCCGGGCATCCCGGCACAGCGTCCGTGCCTTGTCCCCGGTGAACATCTTGGCCAGGGAAGCCTGCTCATTGCTGAGCCGGCCCTCGTCCTGAAGCGCCGCGGTGCGGAAGCAGATCAGCTGCATGGCGGTGAGGTCCGCGAGCATGTTGGCGAGTTTATTCTGCACGAGCTGGTAGCTGGCAATCGGGCGGCCGAACTGGACCCGTTCCCGGGCGTATCTGACCGCCATCTCGTAGGCGGCGGTGGCATGGCCGAGCGATTCCCAGGCCACGGTGCTGCGGGTGGTGTTGAGCACCGCTCCGACGTCGCGGAAGGACCGGGAATTGGCCAGCAGGTTTTCTGCGGGGATCCGCAGGCCGTCGATCTCGATCTGTGCCTGCTGGACGGCCCGCTTTGCCATCTTTCCCGTGATGGCCTCGGCGTGGTACCCGGCGGGGTAGCTGCCGTCGTCGTTCTTTTCCAAAACGAACGCCTTCACCTTCGCATCGGCGGTGTCCCGGGCCCAGATGATGACGAGGTCCGCCACATGGCCCAGCCCGATCCAGCGTTTGGAGCCGTTGATGACGTAGTGGTCGCCGTCCCGGCGCGCGGAGGTTTCCAGGGCCACGGAGTCGGAGCCGTGCTCCGGTTCCGTCAGTGCGAAGGCGCCCAGCTTTTCCAGTTTGGCCATCGCCGGGAGCCAGCGTTGCTTCTGCTCGCCGCTGCCGAGCAGGTTGATGCTGCCCATCGCCAGTCCCGAATGGACGGCGTTGAAGGTGTTGATGCTGCCGTCACCGCGGGAGAGTTCCATCGCGACGAGGCCGGTCTGCAGCCGGGTCAGGCCCGGGCAGCCATAGCCCTGGATCGCTGTGCCGATGATTCCCAGCTCCGCGAACTTGGGCACCAGCTGATACGGGAAGTCCGCCTTCTCCCAGTATTCGTTGATGACGGGGGTGACGTCTTGTTCGACGAAGGAACGGACACGGGCGATCAGTGCCCGGTCGGTGTCATTGAGGTAGTCGTCCACTACATAGAAATCGGAATTGACGGACAGGTCCGTGGCGGCGGTCATCAGTGCTCCTCAGGGGATCGTGTGGGAGTGCCGGCAAGGGCGCCGGCCAAAACGGGCTCGTCCGCGCCGAGCCAGGCCCGGACCAGCCCGGCGCCGCTGTCCAGATCGGGCGGGGTGAGGTCGTAGCTCACGGGGGTCTTGGACAGCCGGATGGGGTTGCGCACCCCGGGCTGCGTGCCCTCTCCGTGCCCTACCGTCACGACGGGCTCCAGACCGATCCGCTCGGCGAATGCGATCCCGGCGTGCAGGTCCTGGATCGGTGCGCACGGGAGCTTCGCGTCGGTGAGGATGTCGAACCATTCGGAGGCGGTCCGGGTCGAGAGGCATTCCACCAGGAGCGGCCGCAGTTCCGTGCGGTTGGTGCTGCGCAGCGGTGCCTGCTCGAAACGCGGATCCACGGCCAGTTCCGGCCGGCCGATGGTGGCGCAGAAGGTGCGGTACTGGGCGTCGTTGCCAATGGCGATGACCAGCTTCCCGTCGCCGGTGTCGAAAGGCTCGTAGGGGTAGATGCTCGGATGCTCGTTGCCCAGCCGGGCCGGGGCAACCCCGCCCAGCACCACGGCTGCGGTCTGGTTCACCATGCCGGAGAGTGCGGAGGACATCAGGTTCATTTCCACCAGCTGGCCTTCCCCGATGCGGTCCCGGTGCCGCAGGGCAGCGAGGATGCCGATGCAGGCATGCAGGCCGGTGATGACGTCGAACACCGCAACTCCGGAACGGAAGGGCTCGGTGTCCGGCGCTCCGGTGAGGTCCATCAGCCCGGACAGCGCCTGGATCAGCAGGTCGTAGCCTGGGAGCTGTGCACCGCCGGTGGTCCCGAAGCCGGTGATTGAGGCGTAGACCACGTCCTTGTTGGTGGCCGCGACGGTGTCATAGTCCAGGCCGTAGCGCACCAAGTCACCCGGTTTGAAGTTTTCCACCACGACGTCGGCCCGTTCCGCAATGCGCTGGGCGGTCCTGCGGTCGTCCGCATCACGGAGATCGAGCTTGATCGAGGTCTTATTGCGGTTGATCGAGAGGAAGTAGGTCGAGTCATCGCCGCGGGTGGGCGGGCGCCACGCCCGGGTCTCGTCCCCGGCCGGGCTCTCGATCTTGATCACGGTCGCCCCGAGATCGGCCAGCAGCATGGTGCAGTACGGTCCGGCCAGCACCCTGCCGAAATCTGCGATCAGGATGCCGCTGAGCGGGCCATCTGAACTGCGGCCGAATACCGACCTCTCAGCGGTGGCGGAGTGTTGGCTGTCCATCAATGGGCTCCTCGCATAGTGTTCTCTTCCTCCACCATGACGGACCGCATTGCTATCCGTCCAATACCTATTGATGGCGGTTTTATTGCACGACAGACATAATTGGCCGGATCAACAACAGAGCGCGCTTACCTGGCCATACTGACATCACGCTCGGTTGCTTGGGCTCACTGTTCAGGAGTAGTCGTAGAACCCTTTGCCGGACTTGCGTCCAAGCTCGCCGCGCGCCACCATGTCGCGGAGGATCCGGGGCGGGGCGAACCGCTCGCCGAGCGTTTCATGCAGGTATTCGGCGATTCCGAGGCGGACGTCCAGCCCGACGATGTCCGTGGTGCGTAGCGGTCCGGAGGCGTGCCGGTAACCGAGTTCCATGGCGGCGTCGATGTCCTGGGCACTGGCCACACCCTCTTCCAGCATCCGCATGGCCTCCAGCGCAAGTGCAACGCCCAGACGGGAACTCGCGAAGCCTGGGGCATCGTGGACCACGATTGGAGTCTTGCCCAGCCCGCGAACCCAGCCGGTAGCGGCGTCGGCAAGTTCAGGGGCGGACTGCGGGCCAAGCACGACTTCCACAAGCGTGGACGCCGGGACCGGGTTGAAGAAGTGCAGCCCGCAGAGCCGCTCCGGCCTGCTCAGTGGGGCGGCCAGCCGGGTGACGGACAGCGAGGACGTGTTGGTGGCAATCCAGGCGTCCGCGCCAAGGCTGCGCTCAACATTGAGCAGCGCTTCCTGCTTGAGCGTGAAGTCCTCCGGAACGGCTTCGACAACAAGGCCCGCACCGCCGAAGTCCATGGCGTCCGTCGAGATGGCGAACCGGCCGAGCAGCGAGCCCAGATCCTCCGTCACGGCCGCCCTCTCAATGGCCTTGGCCAGCGTTCCGGTGACACGGTCCCGGGCCGCTGCGGCCGCCGCCGTGTCGCGTTCGACGACGGTGACCTCCGCTCCGGAAACCAGGAAGGCGTGGGCGATGCCGGCACCCATCCGGCCTCCGCCGAGAACACCTACCTTTGTGGGGACGCCCGGGGTTTTTATTGAGGTGGAGTTGGTCATTTGGTGGTTCCTTTGTGTTTTTTTCGGTCCAGAAATGCCTGCATCCGCTCAAACTTTGCCTCTGATTCAAAGAGGATGCCCTGGGCGAGTTCATCGATGGCCGGGTGGGCGGACCTGGGCGCGTGGAGGACACTCTTGGTGAGGCGGACCGCAAGCGGATCCTGGGACGCGATCCGGGCCGCGAGGGCGAAGGCCGCGGAAATCAGTTGGTCCGGTTCATGCAGTTCAGTGACGAGGCGAACCGCCATCGCTTCTGCGCCGTCGAGCACTTTGCCGGTGAGCAGTATTTCCTTCGCCAGGGGCTCGCCCACCAGTTCCACGAGGCGCCAGCCTGCGCCGGCGGCAGCGAGGATGCCGAGCCCGGTTTCGGGATTGCCGATCTTTGCCCGTGCTGTGGCGATCCGGAAGTCCGCCGCATAAGCCAGTTCAGCACCACCGCCAAGCGCAAAGCCGTCGATGGCTGCGATCACCGGCATCGGCAGCCGGGCGATCCGCTGGAAGAGGCCCGAATTGATGCCGGCCAGCGCATCATCACGGCGGCGTTCGCGGAGCTGGGCGATGTCCGCTCCGGAAGCAAAGATGCCCCCGGAGGCAACGTGCGCCCCGGAGAGGATGAGGATTCGGGGATTCCGCTCCAAATCGGCGCAGACGGTGTGCAACTCGTCCACCATGAGCCGGTCTATGGCGTTGCGGACTTCCGGCCGGTTGAGTTCGACGTGGACGGTCGCGCCGGCGTCGTGGATCTGGATCGTCTTCACCCGCCCACTGTGGCATTACTCATTAGTCATCGTCCAATACCTAACATTGGTCAACTTATTACTTTTGAGTCATAGATGGGCCTTTAGGGAAATGGGTTACGGCGATTGATCCATAATGATCATTGATCACCCTACTAATAAGTATTGGACGGCATAGCCGGAAGCTGGGATCGTGAGTGCTAAGACAAGGCCGTACCCGCAGAAAGAGTTCCGGACCATGAGCAACTACGCGACCATCAACCCGGCAACCGGAGAACGCGTTGCCGCGTTCCCCACCCTCACCGACGAGGAAGTGCAGGATGTACTCAAGCGCTCCTTCACGGAATACCGCACCTGGCGCTGCGCCCCGCTGGCGGAGCGGGCCGCAGTACTGAGCCGCATCGCCGAACTGCACCGGGAACGCTCCGAGGAACTTGCCGCGCTGCTGACCCTGGAGATGGGCAAGCCTATCGCCGAGGCCCGCGGTGAAGTTGCCCTCGTGGCCTCGATCTACGCCTACTACGCCGACAACGCCGAACGCTTCCTCCGCGATGAACCCTTGGAGATCAGCGGCCCCGGCTCGGCCGTCGTCCGCACCGAACCTATTGGACCGCTTGTCGGCATCATGCCCTGGAACTTCCCCTACTACCAGGTCGCCCGCTTCGCCGCCCCCAACATCGTGTTGGGCAACACCGTGATCCTCAAGCACTCACGCAACTGCCCGCAGTCTGCCCTGGCCATCGAGGCTGTCTTCCGCGACGCCGGGCTGCCCGCCGGTGTCTACATCAACGCCTTCGCCACCAGCGGCCAGATCGCCACCATGATCGCCGACCCGCGCGTGCAGGGCGTCTCCCTGACCGGCTCCGAGAAGGCCGGATCCGCCGTCGCGGAGGTTGCCGGGCGCCATCTGAAGAAGTATGTGCTGGAACTGGGCGGCTCCGACCCGTTCATCGTCCTGCCGGATGCCGACCTGGACAAGGCCGTCGCCGGCGCCGTGGCGGGCCGGATGTACAACGGCGGCCAGGCCTGCACGGCCTCCAAGCGCTTCATCATTGTCGGCGACATCTACGACGAGTTCCTGCGCCGCTACACTGAAGCCATGTCCAAGATCACCCCGGGTGACCCCACGGATGCCCAGACGTCCTTCGGGCCGTTGTCTTCCCAGGCCGCTGTCGACGAAATCGCCGAACTCGTCCAGGACGCCGTCTCTAAGGGTGCGACCGCCGTCACCGGCGGTGACGCCCCGAACGAAGCGGGCGCCTACCACCCGGCGACCGTCCTGACCGGTGTTACGCCGGAAATGCGGGCCTACTCGGAAGAGATCTTCGGGCCGGCCGCAGTCGTCTACCGGGTGGATTCCCCCGAAGCTGCCGTTGACCTGGCCAACGACTCGCCCTTCGGCCTCTCGAGCTCCATCTACAGCGCCGACGTCGAGGCCGCCCGGCAGCTCGCCGACCAGCTGGAAACCGGAATGGTCTGGATCAACAGCATCAGCCGCAGCGCCCCTGACCTGCCCTTTGGCGGGGTCAAGCGCTCGGGCGTCGGACGGGAACTGGCCCAGTACGGGATCAACGAATTTGCCAACAAGAAACTCATCCGGATCCCGACGGCCTAAACACGCACTGCAATCGCTGCCCGACGTCCTCAACAACGGCGGGCAGCGCCAACCTGCGCCTGCAAGCGGCTTCAAAGGAAAACGAGGAAAGTGTGAACCAGGCCTATATCTATGACGCCGTGCGGACACCGTTCGGCAAGTTCGGCGGCAGTCTCGCCGGGATCCGCCCGGATGACCTGGCCGCGCACGTGATCGGCGAGTCCGTGAAGCGTGCCCCGAAGCTGGATGTGGAGCGGATCGATGAGGTGGTGTTCGGCAACGCCAACGGCGCCGGGGAGGAAAACCGCAACGTCGCCCGGATGGGCACCCTGCTCGCCGGGCTGCCGGTGTCCATCCCGGGCACCACGGTCAACCGGCTGTGCGGGTCCTCGCTGGACGCGGCGATTATCGCCTCCCGCCAGATCAGCACCGGGGACGCCGAGCTGATGCTCATCGGCGGGGTCGAATCCATGTCCCGGGCCCCGTGGGTGCTGCCCAAGACCGAAAAGCCCTACCCGGCCGGGGACCTGACCCTGGCCTCCACCACGCTGGGCTGGCGCCTGGTGAACAAGGCCATGCCCGCCGAGTGGACAATTTCTTTGGGCGAGGCCACCGAGCGTTTGCGCGAAAAATACGCCGTGGCCCGTGAACAGCAGGACGAATTCGCCGCCGCCTCGCACAACCTGGCCGCCGCGGCCTGGGACGAGGGGTTCTACGACAACCTCGTCACCGTGGTCCCCGGCACGGACCTGGTCCGGGACGAGGGCATCCGGCCCGGGTCCACCGCGGAAAAGCTCGCGGCCCTCAAGACCGTGTTCCGGAACGAGCCCGAGGGCGCCGAGGCCGGCGGGACGGTCACCGCCGGAAACGCCTCCCCGCTCTCGGACGGCGCGTCCGCGGCGTGGATCGGGTCCGAGAACGCCGCCGGGCTGCTCGGGCTGGAGCCTCTGGCCCGGATCGCCGGGCGCGGCGCGCACGCCAACGACCCGCAGTTCTTCGGCTACGCCCCGGTGGAGGCGGCGAACAAGGCCCTCGCCAGGGCCGGCATCGGCTGGGACGAGGTCGGCGCCGTCGAATTGAACGAGGCGTTCGCCGCGCAGTCCCTGGCCTGCATCAGCGCCTGGGGCATCGACCCGTCCATCGTGAACCGGCACGGCGGCGCGATCGCCATGGGCCACCCGCTGGGCGCCTCCGGTGCCCGGATCCTGGGCACCCTGGCCCGGTCCCTGCAGGCCTCTGGGCAGCGCTGGGGCGTCGCCGCGATCTGCATCGGCGTGGGCCAGGGCCTGGCCGTCGTCCTCGAAAACGTCACCGCTCCGGCTAGCTAGGGCTTCGGCACTGAAGCTGCACTCGTCTTTGATGAGACAAAAAGCATGAATGCGGCAACTTAAGTGAAACTGCGCCAACTTAGTTGAAACAGGACATTAACTGGCATGCGCGGGTATTCGTGGGCCGGGAGTAGGGCCCTGCGTGGGCGCCCCAATCGTAGGCAGCAGGAATGGAAGCCGGCGGCCCGCATCGAGCACGTGGGGTGTGAGTCAATGGATTCGACCTCGCTCAAGGTGCGCTGGCTCCGGATGACCGCATCCATGGCGGAGAGGGTGGCAGCCCGTTCGAGTCGGGCCGGGTCCGGGGGTCCCTGCTTTTGGCAGGGACCCCCGGACGCGGCCCTTGGTCAGAGAAGGCAACCGGGTGGCCTCGGGCAGTCATCTATCGCGAGTGTGCTGTTCGCGTGCTGCGGCGATGTACTGGGCGTAAGCGGCGGCCGAATCGGTGGCGTGGCGTTCGATGGTCTTAGTAAGTGTTGGGAAAGGGGTCACGGCGCTTTGGCGGGTTGCCAGGGCCGGCGCCCGGGGGCCGGAGCGAGCCGGCGGGCCATGAGCCCGATCATGGCCCATTTGACCATGGCCTCGGCGTGTCCGGGGAGGCGTTCGTAGTCCCGTCCCAGGCGCCGGCAGCGGACCAGCCAGGACAGGGTGCGCTCGACGACCCAGCGTCGCGGCAGGACCTCGAAGGTGTGCTGCCCGGCCGGTTTCACCACGATCTCGACGGTGATCCGCAGCAGCAGGCGTGCGAACTCCACCAGTTTGCCGGCATAGCCGCCGTCGGCCCACACGAGCACGATCGAGGGCATTTTCATCCGGGCCTTTTCCAGCACCCGGCGCCCGCCGTCGCGGTCCTGCACGCTGGCGGCGGTGACCAGCACGACCACCAGCAGCCCGATCGTGTCCACCACGATGTGCCGCTTGCGCCCGTTAGTCTTCTTGCCCGCGTAGTACCCGCGGGAATCGCGGCCGACGGTGTCGGCGCCCTTGACGGTCTGGGCGTCCACGATGCCGGCCGAGGCCATCGGGTCTTTCCCGGCATCGTTGCGGGCCGCGTCGCGCAGCGCGTCGTGGATCCGGTCGGTGATGCCCTCGCGGTTCCACCGCTTGAAGTACCAGTAGACGGTGTCCCAGGGCGGGAAGTCGTGCGGCAGCATCCGCCAGGCACACCCGGTCCGGTTCAGGTACAGGATCGCCTCCACGATCCGGCGCCTCGAATGCTTGGCCGGCCGGCCTCCGGTCTTGACCGGAACCATCGGCGCAATCAGCGCCCACTGGTCATCGGTCAGGTCCGAAGGATAGGGACGCGGGGAAGAGCCCTCCATGCCTCCACGCTGAACCCGTCGGCCGCGGCAGTCAACAGGCTCGCCCCACTTTCCCAACACCTACTTAGGGACAGAAAGATCCTCGTCACCGGGGCCTCGGGCCGGATTGCTTCGGCGCTCAGTATGAAGCTGGCCGGGCAGAACGAGGTGTGGGGCATCGCCCGCTTCGGCAACGAAAAGGTACGCGGGGAACTCCAGGAAGCCGGCGTGAAGACCTGCTCCGTCGACCTGGTCAACCCTGATTTTTCCGGGCTGCCGGAGGACTTCGACCACGTACTGCACCTAGCCGCGTACCTTGGCGGCGGTGATGATTTCGGTAAGGCACTGGACATCAACGCGGTCGGCACGGGCTTGGTGCTCTCGCACTTCCGCAGGGCGGCGTCGGCGCTGGTGATGTCCACGACCGGGGTCTACCGGCCGCACCCGGACCCGTGGCACCGGTACACCGAAACCGATCCGCTGGGGGACCCGATCAACCCCTCCACCCCGACCTATGGGGTCACCAAGGTCGCCCAGGAGGGCACCGCCCGGCTCTGTGCACGCCTGTACGGCCTGCCCGTGGTGATCGCGCGCATGAACGCCTCGTACGGGCCCCGCGGCGGGCTTCCCGTGACGCACTTGGACAAGGTCGCCGCCGGCGAGACGATCCGGCTGCGGTCGGACCCGGCTCCTTACAGCCCGATCCACGACGACGACATTGCGGACCACATCGAGGGGCTCCTCGCCGCTGCTTCCGTGCCGGCCACGGTGGTGATGATCGCCGCCATCCCCGAAACCAGGGCAATGCTGAGCCCGATCCACTCAGGACCGGTACGGTTCCCGCCCCACAAACCACGGCGGGAAACCTCACCACCGACAACAACCATGCGTCCCATCAGACCTACTCCCCTGCTTTCGTACTGCTCATTACCGTCCGCTGATGTGATCGGTATCAGGCACCATCGAGTTCACGCCCTGACGGCCGCGCAGTGCGGCCTGCCGTGATGCTTCACGCCCGGCCAGCAGGAACGCTGTCGCCCCGCCGGCGGCAATCTTGGCTGAGCCTCGTCCTACACTCGCCGCTCCGCTGCGGGCAGCGGCAGCAGTTTTTCCGGCCGGAGTACCGGCCCGGTCATCCCGCTGCGCCTGGGCAATGGTGCGGGTATCAGGTGCAGCCGGTGCATCCTGGCCAGGGGCTCCCATCGCGGCGGCCCCCTGTCTGGTGGCGCCGGCACTTCGACGGCCGCTGCCTGTAGCCGCGCCGGCCCCGGCTGCACCATCGGTCAGACCCCCGTCAGGACCGGCAGAAAAGCGAGGCCCGCCTGATACCTGGGCTGCCGCCCCGCTGACGGCGGCACCGGTGCGCCCACCGCCGGCCGGGCCGGACTGTGCCTGCATGGTGCGGCGCTGACGGATCATCGCACCGATCCCGGCACCGGCCCCGGCCACCATCGCCGCCCCGGCAATGGAGGGACGGTTAGCACCCAAAGAACTGGCCGAGGATGGCAGTATCGGGACGAATTTGAACAGCAGCGCGGGTGAGAACGCGAGGACGACCATGGCGGCGGCTGCGATGAACACCGAGGAGGCGTTCACCAAGGCGTCTCCGGTACCTTCGCCCTGGAACGCGGGGCGGTTCGAGATGAAGCTGAACAGCGCACCCATGATCAACAGAATCAGCGGCTTCGACAGAGCGATACCCAGCCACAGCGAACCGGCCTTGGCAACCCGGCCGCGGTGTTCGGGATGGATCATGAAGCCGATCATCAGCGCAATGCCTACGCCCAGCAGTGACAGCGCGAGTGGCTGCAGAGCGAACAGCCCCAGGAGCGCCCAGGCCCCGACGAAGAGCAACCCGAACAGCAGCACAGCTGCCAGCGGTCCGAAAACGCCACTGGACTCATACGAGGCGAAACGGGAAATGCTTGTGGCGAAGTCCCCGATCTGGTTTGAGGTCCATGGGCTGATCGAATCAGTAACCTGAACCAATGCGTTGTTGCCCACGTATCCCAGAACCGGGCCGAACAATGCCAGCAGAACCGCGAGTGGGGCGTACCAGATCACCGATTCACGCATGGCGTCAGGATCGATTTTTTCATCCGAGTAGTCCCGGAAGAGTTTGAAGAACATCAGTGCCAGCAACACGATCCCGACGCCGGAAAAGACTGACCAGGTGTCTCGGAAGCCGTCATCGACCTGAAACTCTGAGACTTTCAAAAGGTTCACTAAAACCTCGTTCGTGGCCGTCACTCCGGCTTCCTTGGTCGAGTTCGCAAACTTCTCAAACCCGTCCTTGGCATTGGCGATAAACGCCACTGTGTCCACCGCGCCCAGCACAAACTGCCCGCCAGGCTGTGTAGAAACAGCTGTACGCAACACAGCGCCAGCAAGCGGGGCGAATTCGTTCCATGTGCTCGATACCGCACATATGCCCAAGGCAGCTGGCGGTGCCCCTTCCCGCGCCAACGATGAGCAAAACTCGCGCTGTCCTTCTGCAGGTCGGTAGTCCAAGGATTTCTCGGGGGTGTCCAGAAA
>Ga0247742_10000225_pt1 | contig 48804 bp, 77 predicted proteins | sample UWRJL208509C2_FD_180944 | JGI IMG/M metagenome (GOLD analysis project Ga0247742, IMG submission 180944) | Plant litter microbial communities from Arlington Agricultural Research Station in Wisconsin, United States - UWRJ-L208-509C-2 | ecosystem: Environmental > Terrestrial > Plant litter >...
GGATTTTCCAGCAGCTTGCGCGCTCGCTCAGGCAGCGGCTCGTTTCGAGCGCGAGCGGATAGAACTGCCGCCTGCATTTTCGGCCCGACGCCCTTAACGTTCGAGAGCGGCCCGACGAGAGCCTTGCGCCCGTCGACGAGGCCCACGGTCCACTTGTCCGTCGAGATGTGCATGTCGGCGGGCACGTAGTCGACGCCTTCGGCGGCCATCTCCCGGAGCATCTTAATTTGCTCGCCCGGCTTCGTCGGATCGGCATGGGTAAGGGTCGCGGCTGCGAAGGCAAGGGGGTGATGCGCCTTAAGCCAGCAGCACCAATAGGACACGGTTCCATAAGCGAGCGCATGCGACAGGTTGAACGCCCATGCGCCATAAGCGCAGAGATCGTCCCAGACCTTTTCGAGCACGTCGGCAGGGATGCCTTTCGCAATTGCGCCGGCTTTCCATCGATCGCCGAACTGATCGAAGAACTCTTTGCCGAGTGACTTCGACATCGCCTTGCGCAGCGCGGTGACGTCTTCCCACGAAAGACCGCCGATCTCGCGCCCGATGTTCATAACTTGCTCTTGATAAGCCACCACGCCGAGCGTGCCCTTTAGGTGCGGCTCGAACAACGGGTGCGGGTAGCTCTCGGGCGCCTTGCCGTTCTTAATCTCAATCCACCGGTGCGTGCCGCCCGAGTTGAGCGGCCCCGGACGGGCAAGGGCTGTAATCGCCACGATGTCATTGAAGTCCGCGACCTTAATCGACGAGGAGATGTATTGCAGGGCGAGGCCATTGAACTGGAAAATGCCCGAGAACTTCTGCGCATTGAGCACGTCGAAGGCGGCGGGATCGTCGAGGGGAACGCCGAACAAGTGGTCCCTATGCAAGCCGGCGAGTTCGAGCGCATCCTCAAAAATTGATAGCTGCGTAAGACCCAGCGCGTCGATCTTGAGGAGGTTCAAATCCTCGGCGTCCTTCTTGTCGCACATCGTTGCGCCTGTCCGGGCGTCGACCGCGACGTATTCCGAGACGGGCTTATCGGTTATGACAATGCCTGCGGCGTGCTGCGAGTAATGCCTCGGGTGCCCTTCCATCTGTCCGGCGACGAGGATTTCCGGATACTCGTCGAGGAGCGCGCGCCCTGCGGGCGTGTCCCGGAGCGTGTCTTCCGTTGCCTGCAGCGCGCGGGCGTCGCCCGAGGATCGTTCAATAATCGCGTCCATAACGGGATCGACTTTCCACTGCGGAATGTCGAGGGCGCCCGCGCTCTCCTTGAGCGCGCTTCGCGGCTGGTAGAACGCGACGGTGCCGAGGCGGGCGACATGATCCTTGCCGTACTTCTGCGCGACGTACTCGAACACCATATGCCGCTTCGTATCGCTGAAATCGATATCGATGTCCGGGAGGTCGGAGCGGTTGAGATCGATAAATCGCTCGAAAATGAGACCGTGGGGGATTGGGTCGATCGTCGTTATTTCGAGGAGGTAGCAGACGAGGGAGCCGCAGGACGATCCGCGTGCCGGCCCGACGATCATCCTCTCGCGTGCCCACTGGCAGATATCCGCGACGAGATAGAAATAGTCCTCGAACTCCTTATCGCTGATCAGCTGCAGTTCGCGGTCCAGCCGCGCCGCATAGACGCCGTTGTCGAGGTCGACGCCGAGTTTGCGGGCGCCGGCAATGCACATATTGCGCAGCGTGTCCGGGCGCGGCGGAGAAACCATCGTCGCCGGCTGGATCGTCGCCGTCGAGAGTTCGAGCACTGCGTCGCGGTTCTTTAGCGCGTCGGCGAGCAAATCGACGGTATTCGGCCCGAGCCGCTCCGCCATGTCTCCGAGCCATTCCTCGTCGGACATGATCCACTGCGGATAGGATTGCGTCGAGGCGCCGCGCCCGCAAATCGTCTCATAAAGCCCGAGCCCGCCCTCGGCAGGATAGCGATTATCCGAGACGGCGATCGGCTTGTGTCCCGCCTCGAACCCCCGGCGCAGATATCCCGGCGTCACAGACGGCCCGACGCCCACATAGAGGTGGGGCAGGGCGGCGATCTCGGCAATCTGCGACCTATGTCCCATAATTACCGAAACGCCCGCCTCCGCGCACGCCTGCTCGACCGTGAGCAGGGGCTGATACCGGAACTGCGACGTGGCGAGGGAAATGAGATTGTGCAGCGGGGCGAGGTCGCCTTGCGCAATGAAGGTCCAGTGGTCCGACGAGGGCTTTTTCGCATGGATACTGCGGGTCACGGCAAGCTCGACACCGAACACCGGGCGGAGGCCACGCTTTTTGCAGAGCTTACCCCACTTTACCCAGCCGAAGGTGCTCGCCGTGTCGGTTATCGGGGCGACGGCGCTGCCGATCTCCTGCAGCCGGTCGAGGACGTGCTCGACGCGGCCCACGGCGGAGCGGAAGGAATACCCGGTGCGAATGCGTGCGCTCATAGGATTTTTCTCAGTTTGGCGAGGAGAAGGATCAGGAGATCAAACAGCGCGAGGAAAACCGCGATGAAGCAGAAGTCGACAAGGAAGGGCTTAGGGTTCATCCCTATATCGATCCATCGCATTGCCCAAGTAAGCAGGAAAATGCAGCCGACGACAAAGGCGAAATTGCCCGCGCGCTCGAGCGGATCGTTCATTTTTGCATCTCCACCAATCCCCAAGCGGACACCTTGTCGACGCGGACACCAGCAACGCGCGCCTTGCGCATCATGTCTGCCGTGCCCCGGCTAGGGGTTCCGCTTTTATCATAGGTCGGGAAGGCGACCACCCTATCCGGGCGCGCATGCGCGAGCATGTAGGAATTGCGGCGCGGTCCGGCAGATAAACCGAAAGCATCCCAATTCGCCCGGTAGGTCTTGTGCTCAATCCCCTTGAGGATCGCCCAATCACCCGCCATCCGATCCGCACCATTCGGCTCGCCGCCTTCGGCAAGAAAGGTGATCGGCGTCTCGGCGTGCATGGCGTCGAGCACGTCATAGAGCGTCTTGCGCTTTTCGAAGTCCCTGCCGCCGCAAACGATCACCCTCATTCTAAGCCCGCCTCTTTTAGCGCCTCGACCGTGCGCGGAAAGCGCTCCTGTCGCAGCGGCTCCGTTCCGATTGGCATGTAACACGCCTGCATGGATACGACGCGCCCACCGATGCCGACGAAACCGGCGTCGACAAGCTCTTCCATCGCCTGTGGCGTGCCCTTCCCGTAAGCCGGATACCAGTTAACTTGGTCCCGGACGCGGTCGAGGAGTTTCCGGGCGCGGGGCGACAGTTCTTCCTCGGTCATCTTCATCCCTTCCAATAAAAATCAGCGAGGATCGCGAACACCTCGACAGGCTTGTCGCCGAAATGCTTGTGGGTGATCGTCTTGCGCACGAAGCCGCGAAACGGCAAGTCGATCCGGCGCGAGGCGTCTTCCTTCGGCGGGTATCCGCGCGTGATGATCAGGCGGTCATAGGACCGCCCTTCGAGCCGCTTCGCCCAATACGGCGTGCAAAGGCGAAACTCCTCCGTCTTCGTGCCGGAGACGATCTCGTCGAAATACTCGCCATTGAGGGCGATTTGCAGGTTGCTCACGACGGATACCCCTCGCGCGCGCCCGGCACCGCAATGCGCCACGCGATAATGTCGAGCGAGGGATAGGGCTGTGGTCGTTCAGGGCTCTCCCAAACCCAGAAAGCTGCAGCGTCGCGTTGCACTGGATCGACGTTCGCCCACACATACCCGTCACGGTCCATGAAATCGATCCGCGCGCCCTCCGGGATTGTCGGGACATGCTGCCCGAGGTGCCGGGTCCACGAACCGTCGAGTTCGGCCGTTGCGAAATTATCAGCCCTCACGACAAATCCCCTCTCTTGATTAATTCAACCACGCACCGCGTCAGTGCGGCGACGTCGACTTCGGCGCGGTGCGCGCCGGTAAAGGGCTCGCCGAAAAGCTCCTGATACAGGTCGACGAGCTTTAGGCGGTGCCCGCGATAGAACTCCGTCGCCTCGACCGTGCAGACGCCGCGCGGCCACTGCACTGAATGCCCAGCGCGCGCCATCTCGAAGTCGATGACGGCTTTGTCATAGGAGAGGTTATGGGCATACACGACGTCAGCGCTCTGTATCAGCGCCGCGATCTCCATCGCGTGCGCCCGGAACGGCAACTTGCCGACGAGCATGTCGTCGGTGATGCCCGTTATCCGCGTCGTGTCCGGGGGCAGGATGCGGCCCGGATGGATAAGGTAGTGGGTGTGCTGCGCGAGCAAGTCGTCATAGTTGCCTACCGACTCATCGTTCGGCAACAGGGTCGCATAGAACTCAATGCACTGCGGCTGCTTCCCGATCGGCAGGAGAGAGTTCTTAATCAGCGCCGTCGTCTCGGTGTCGAAAATCAACCTACGCATTTTCCGAGCCCTTCTTTGCCGCTTCCCAAAACACCGTCCATTGCCGAACGGAAGTGTGCGACGGGCGGTCGATCCGCACGCCGAGAATGTAAACGTGGTCCGGGAATACCTGAATGTCGTCAGGGTGCATCATCGCGAAATCCCCTGATACGTGCCGACGGAGCAAAGCCGGATTGACAGGACGCAATAGTCCGGGTGCAGCACGGCGGAGGATAGGGCGCACGGCGTGTCGCGGCTCGTGATATGCGTTACCTCGACCTCGCATTCGCGCCCGGTATAGGTGCCGTTCGTCGGATCGAACTCCATCAGGCGGAGCAGCTGGCCGCGCTCGAACGTGCGGTCCTTCGCGCACCGAATGTCGGCAGTGCGCTGGCCAGTAATAATGTCCGCAAAGAACCACGGCCACGACTTTAGTTCAATGAGGGTGTCGACGGGTGCGTTGCTCAAAGGCTTTCCTCCCGCTGGCGCCGCTTCTCGGCGGAGATCGCGTCGAGTTCCTTGAGCATCATCGAATAGACCGCGATGTCGTCGAGGCTATCGTCATGGCCGCCGCGATTGAAGTTCTCGCCGTAGCGCGTCATCTTCGCCGCGATCTGCACGAGGATGCCGAGCCGGTTCATGTCGTCCGGGTTGCTCGTATCGAGCTTCTGCCCTGCGAGCATGAGCGAGAACATCGGCCCGAAGCGCTTGTAGTTGTCGCCGTAGAGCGCGTTGCGGGTGCGGTAAATCTCCGCCTTCGCGTGCAGTTCGGTGGCGACGAAGCTCTCCGGGTCGGAGGAGGGCAGGCTGGCGCGGAGCATGTCGGCGGCCTTCTGCATGGGGGCTTCGGACATTGGCTTTTCCTTCGGTGCATAGGGATCGCGGGCGGGATGGATCGGCTTCGCGCCGACATAGGGCGCGGTCGGCGGGAAATGTGGCTGCGGCTCGCGCAAGCCTTCGTAGTGCGCCTTGCGCTCCGGCGGGCTGTCGTCCGTCGCGATCTTTAGAAGCTCAGATAGCGGACGCTTTACCCGAGAGCCATGGAACCTATGCGGGCAGATTTCCACCTCTCCGCCGTGGGCCATCGCCGGGTGCTGCTCCGGATCGGTCGACCCACAGCGCGGACATTTGTCGTCAAGCATGTCAATAATCTCCGTTGGCGACTTGCAGGACGCGGAAGCCGGCATTGCGGAATGCCTCGACCACCTTGTCTCGATCGTCGAGTATGAAGGCGATTTGTTCGAGCGCCGTGGCGCGATCGTCGAACGCCTCGTCGATCAGCGCGAGCTTGACGTCAGCATCGCTGCGGAAGTCGTCGTCCGGGCGCATGAGCAGCAAATCGATATGCTGCTGAACCTCTTTCTCCCGGAGATGCGCGAGCGTGCGCTCCCGGTAGCGCTCTGGGCGCCCGGTGCATGCGACAATCACATAGTGCGCGATCGAAAGGTCTTCGACCAGCTGCGCAATATCCTCGTGCAGCGCATCGTCGACGAGCGCGGCATGATACTCGTTGAAGTCTCCGCCGAGGAGGTGCTTGCGGTGCGAGTGGTCGCAGAGGGTGCCGTCGAGGTCGACGATGACGTGGGTTTTATTGCTCATCGCTTCAGCCTTTCTTCACGAGGTCAGCGGCCTTTGCGAGCCGCCCAGACATGCCCTTGTAGAGCGCGCCCCGCAAGTTTTCCAGCGCGGCAAGTTCCTTCGCAACCCCTTCAATAATCTCAATCGCCGCCGCCTGCGGCGGGACAAAGAACGGCGCGGCCCACGGCCATACCCGCAGAACTTCGCCTTTCATCTGCGCGCAGACGTCCCGGAAAGGCCCCTGCACGCGCAAACTGTCCCGCGCCCGGCAAAGCTCGACGAGGCCGCGCAGATTGTACTTGTTGACGAGGTTGCAGTGAACGCCGATCGGGAGGAGGTCGCGCGCGTCTTCGAGCGGCATGCCTTCCTCGACCGCTTCCGAATAGCGCTTGATCGCATTGCGCATGCGGCTGTCATGCCGATCTGCCTCGAAGGCGTCCCGCCCGACGCGATCCCACGTCACGTCCGACATATCCGTCACGCGCTGCGACTGCATGGCGAACGAGGCGGTGCGGGTCCGGGTGATCTGCTGGGCGGTCGCGCGGGAGACATTTTCCACGAGGAAAGTGACGTCCGCGAACTCCCACGACGACGGGATCGTCGTCGCCATATAGGCGACCTCGGCGAGGATGTCCGCGTCGGACATGATCAGCGAGTCCATGAACCCGCGCAGTCCGCCCGGCGACATTTTCAGCCGCGTGTTCTTCGTGAAGGCAAGGATGCGGGCGGCATAGAGCGGGTCGGGCGAGCCGGCTCCGGTGTAGTCGATAAGGCTAACCCGAGGCATGTGCTTTTCTCCGGCTGTAGGAACTGCCCGAGGCAATTCGCTGGATGACGCGGACATCATTCACGATGTCGTCGAGGAGCAAGCCGGGGCGCCAAGTCGCGAAGCGCCCGAGCGAATAGACGTTGTGGACTTCCGAGGCCCAAAGGATGAACCGCTCCCGCGCATCGTTGTCGATCGGCAGGATTTTCATATATTTCTGCGCTCGGACGACGATCGTCGTCGGGTCGATCGAGTCTGCGGGCAAGCCGAAAAATTCCAGAACCGCGCTTAGTTCGATCGCATAGTCGATGCTCGGAGCGACATTCAGCGCGACTTCCTGCGCCTGCGGGATCGACAATCCCGGCAAGGCATACTCGACGATCAATTCATCGCCCTGCAGCGATGCCCGATAGGCGCGGATATGCGGCGATGGCAGATAGAGCGACGCATGCGCCTGCACGTCCCGCAGACGGGCGCGGATCGTGAAGCCGTGCACTGCCGAGAACGGCGGAAGGTCTTCCGGGTAGTCGAGCAGCCGGGCGGCGATCGGCATCGGCACGGTGGAGATAACCGGGAACGGGCTCCGGGTCTTTTCTGGCGCCCACTGCCAGCCGAGGAGAACGTGCCCGGACACCTTGCTGGCCATGCGCTCTGTAAAGTCCGGCGGCGCGATCCAGCGCTCCTCGACTTCGCCCTTTGCCGAGGCGATCGACCGCAGCATGGCGGAGCCGGTCGCCTTCGTCGAATAGGCGAGCGCATCGCCGATCGGGTTCCCGGCGTAGGGGACGGACGCCTTGACGACGTCGACCTTGCGGAAGGGAATGTTCAGCGCATCGCCGACGACAGGCGAACGGAAGCGGAGCACGGCGGAGTGATTATGCGGAAGTTCCGCCAGCGCCTCATAGACGTGCGAGCATTCATCCCGGAGGATGGCTGCGGCGAGGAGGCCGGCTGCGCCGGCTCCGACAACGCGGAAGGGTTGGCTCATCACGCCTTCCCCTTCTTTGCCTTCGGCTCCTTCGGCACGGTGAAGGACGCCTTACGCCCGACGAAGCAGCCGAGTTTCGCCGGCTCGATATCCTCGCCTGCGGCGAGCTTCTCCCGGACGAACGCCATGAGCGTTTGCGGGTGAACCGTCTCGTCGAGGATCGGTTCGAAGCCAGCTTTGCGAATATCGGCGGCAAGGGACAAGGCGACATTGTGCTCAGACTTGCCGAACGACAGAGACACGAGGGTCCGGATAAGTTCCTCGCCGCCATAGGAGTTAAGCGTTGCGAACGCCTCCTTGCGGCGCTCCTCATCCTTCGGGATGCTGCCCTGAACGAATGTCTCGACCTTCACTGACTTGCCGTCGGGCATCTTGAACTCGTCGAGGCCGACGGCGGCCATCGCCTCCGGGATAATCGTCATGCGCAGTTCGTGCAGACGGCCCGTCTTGAGCTTGAGCAACTGCTCAATGCCCTCGATTTCTTCCATAAGCGTCACGCCTTCCTGCGCGAGCTTGATCATTGGCGCAAGCGCCTGCCCGTCGTGCGCGGCAGGAATATCGAACGCGGATACGTCATTCATAGCTGATATGTCTCCAGGAAAGGGGAGGAGGGGGCGACCCGAAGGTCGCCCCGCAGGCTCACATGCGGTCGGTATCGCCCGAGGGCTGCGCCGAGCTTTCGCTCGCAACGCCGGCAAGGTCGCCGCGCGCCTCGCCCTTCTCGATGGTCTTGCGGAACTCGACGATATCGTCGAGGATTTCACGCCAGTTTTTCGGCGCGAGTTCCTGCAGCGTGTCGCCGCGATCAATCTTCCACCCCATCCACTTGCCCTTGTTATTGCCTTCCGGGACGGTGGAGAGATTGTAGGAGCGATAGAAAAGCGGCGGGGTGAACTCGGTATGATCCGGACGGGCGACCTTCTCCGTCGTCGCGAGCGTGAGCAGAAGACGCGCCTTCTTAAGCTGCGTCGACACCATCGGAATGAAGACTTTCTGGTAGCCCTTCGTCACGTTCAGGGCGTACAACTGGGCCGTCTCGGCGATGTAGTTGCCATTCGGCAGGACGGAACGACCGTTCGCGTCTTCCTCGGTCTGGTCATAGATTTCATCGCTCTGATGAATCTTGATAAGACCCTTGCCGCTCTCGCGCGGTGCCCACTCGATATAGACCTTCGAGTAATGCACCGGGATAATCGTCACGCCGTCCGGGAAGCCCTCGCCGAGCCCCATGTCCCAGATCATACCGACGCGGGCATCCTTGTCATATTCCGGCTCGCCCTGCGTGACCTGCGGGGACAAGCCCTGCAGGATGCCGAGGCGAGGGATAAGGAGGTCGGCGGCGGTGACGTTCTCGAAGCCGGTCGAAATGCCTTCGAACGCGGCGAGGTCGGTAGAGAGAGCCGTCGAGGCGGTCTGCGTAGCGGGGAGGTTTTCGGTTGCAGCGGGCGCGGCCTTCGAGGCGGCGGCAGTGTTGCGCGGTGCCATGTATGTTCGTCCCTTTGCCGGCTTGAGGCGGGGCCAATCCCCTGTCCTACTTTTGCGGCGACCTTCAAGGTGCGCCTCTTCAGATGAAAAGAAAAGCGGAATTTTTCGAGTGCGGCAACCCGTTGCAAATGCTACATTCTTCAGCCAGATCGAAATTATTTTCAGGCAAATTGATAAAAGGGCTTTTCTTTTTAATCGATCTGGCGCCTTATGTCTCTACCGACAACGGAGATGCACCGACATGAACAAAGTGGTTGAGTTGATGTACCTCGAACAAGTCGAGAACGATGCTTGGCGCGCGTTAATGACGGGCTCGCCAGAGGATGCTCGCACAGTCTTCGGGGAGGAGGGTAAAAACTACCTCGCTTGGTGCAAGGCTGCGGATGCCTGCCGAAGCCACCGCGAAGCTAACAAAACGGCACAGCCGACAGGCTGATTTTTTACTCAAAACGAACCCACAGGGAACACGAAAATGACCGCTTACCGCTTCGACAAGACCGCCGGCACCGTCTTCGCGCACGTCTCGCTGAAGGATGCCCGCAGCTTCGGCAACACCTTCGACACGTTCGACAACGTCGGCGACCTGCAAAACAACAAGAACATTTCTCTGACCGATCTCGTCAACATCTACAATATGCACAAGGCGCCCGACGCGCCGAACGTCGCGAAGTTTGCCGACAAGACCGCCGCCGCCCGCCGCGTGTTCGCGGCTCTGGAGGCAAAGTTCACCCTCACCGCGCAGGAACTCGTCGACGTCGTCGAGAGCAAAGCGCCTGTCGCCGAGGCTCCCCCCGTCGTCGTCCCGGAAGCCCCGACGCCCCGTGCGAGCGTCTTCAACAAGGGAACGACGGAAACGGTCGTCGTCAAAAAGGAAACACTTAAGCAGGCGGTCCAGAAGGTTCTGGACAAGAAGCAGACGGGCCGCAAGAAGGGCTCCGGCAAGTTCGCGGGAAAGCAGCTTTTCCCGCTCGTCGCCGAGAACCCGCGCCGCGCCGGCTCCTTCGGGTATCACAGCATGAGCCTAATCCTCGCCGTGCCCGGCCTGTATTACAGCACGTATATCGAGAAGGGTGGTCGCCCGCAGGACCTGCAGTGGGATATCGATCGCAAGTTCGTCGAGGTAAAGTGATCCTCTAGCCCGGCGGGCGGTGGCTTCGTAACACCCGCAGACGGAGCGCGAGGGGTTGATTGCTTCCCCTACCTCCAGCGTCATAGTGCCAGCTGGTCGCGTGATCCGGGCACGCGGCGGAACCGGCTGCAACGACGGTTCCGCCGCACCCTTCTTTCTCTAGAAACTGGAGATGCTGAAATGTCCCGACGTCCCGAAATCGTGCAGGCGCTCGACAGCACGACGAGCATTAAGGCGCACCCCGCCTTCGGTCGCGTATCGCTGACCATCTACACCATGACCGGCGCGGAACCCGTCGACATCGTGCTCCATATGGAAACCGCGCTCCGCGTCCTGCCCTATATCGACGGCGGTATCGACGCGATGATTGAAATTCAGGACCAGTTTCGGCTGGCGCCGAAGGTCAATCGCTTCGTGCGGGCATGGCGGGAGTTGGTGTCATGAAGCGCCGCGAAATGCACGTCGTCCACAAGGCAACGGGCGAGACGGCCCTCGGCGTTAAGGCACCTTCCGGCTGCGTGCTCGTGCAGTTCGACCGCTTCGAGCACCCGCAGTCCCATGGGTGGCACCTCTACCCGCGCCGGGCGTTCCGCGCCTTCGTCCGCCGCAGCATGCGGAAGCGGATCACAATTCCCGTCAACCCCTATCCCAAGCTGACCGGCATACGATGGGTCAGCGAGGCACCGATCCTGTCCGAAAAGGCACGGATCGCGCTGATGGATCGGTGCCCGTCGCCGGACGATGAAATCATCGACGCGGTGTTCTTTAGCGGTCGGAGCAAGTGAGATGCCACGCTCAATCCGCATCTGCGAGAACCGGAGCACGTCCGGTTGGGGATGCCCTCCCGACGTCGCAAAGGCTCTCCTGTCCCTTCTAGACGGGCGCACCTTCCGGAGCCATCCCGCGCCGTTCTCGAAGACGGAGAGGGGCAAGGCGCGCCGACAGGAGCGGAAGTTCCGGGAGGAGCATCGCGACGCCCTACGGTCGTTCTGCCCCTGCGACGGGATCACTGAGCGGGTAAGCATAATTCAGGCCGCGCGGGACGCGGCTTATGCGACGGAAGCAGAAAAATATCACCTTTCTCGAAAAAGAGCTTTTCTTTTCTAGGGAGGTGGCGGATACTGTCTTCATTGGAAACGGAGACGACGAACATGAACAACGCCCGACGCAAGCTGCTCGCCAAAATCCTCGACGATGCTGCGCCGATCGCCGGCCTGATCGAAGACATCAAGGCTCGCCTAGAGGAGATCAAAGACGCCGAGCGCGAGGCATATGACAATATGCCGGCGAGCCTGCAGGAAGGCGAACGCGGCCAGCAGGCGAGCGCCGCAGCCGACGCCCTCGACGAAGCATTCGACGAGCTTGAGGAGGCGTTCAACGCTTTCGACAATCTCGCGGGTCACATCGAAACCGCCAGCGAGTGACCTCGACCTCGCGCACTAGGAGAAAAATAATGATCTCGATCAAGAAAACCGCCATCTCAATCTCTTTCCCGGAAACCCGGCTCACGAACTCCGTCCATATTTTCTTCACCCTCCTCCGGCATGCCAACGGGCGACTGCGGTTCTGCCCGACGATCGGGTATGTCGCGATGTGCGAAAAGCCGCTGCGCGGGATGCGGGTCGGATATCTGTCTGCGTTCTCTCCCGGCCCCGGCGAGAAGGTCGCGACGCACGTCGACACTGGATGCTTTGCCGACTGACCTCGACCTCGTGCCCCGGCGTTTCCGCCGGGGCACTGGGGCGCGATCTCCGCGTCTATTCAGGAGAATACCCATGGCCATGATCCGCCTCGCCGAGGCTTGTGAGAACATCCGCGCCGCGCATGCCTATGGCCTGCTCACGGCCCAACAGACGGATTTGCGCCTCCGGGTCTGCGTCTATGACGGGCGCAGCCTCATCCCGGACGCTCCCTATTGCGGCTGCGCGATCGGCGTGACGTGGGCTCCTCTGGTCTCGGCGCGAACGATCGACGGGTTTTTCCAGAACGATCGGGCGATAAAGATTTTGGTGACGCAGGGCGTCGTCGAAGTCCCCGTAACGGAACTCAACGCGATCGACCGCCTGCAGACGTCGCATGACGCTTGGTGCAATGCCCCGCCGAAATCAAGGGACGCCTTTCATTACGAAAAGCAGTTCCTCGCGGACCTTGCCCGGATCGAGCTTCTGCATAATCTGCTCTGATCAGCAACCCTTTCCCTTCCGCAATGGAGAATGCCCATGACCACGATCCTGCACATTGCCGACGTCTGCGCGAATGCTCGGGCCGCGCACGCTTACGGCCTGCTCAATGCCCAACAGGACGACGTCCGCCTCCGGGTGTGCGTCTATGACGGGCGCATTTATTTGCGCTGATCAGCGTTAAAGGGCTTTTCTTTTAATCTAGGGTGGCGCATTGTCTCCCTAGATGCAACGGAGACACGCCGACATGACCCGCGAAGAATGGCTCCTCAAGATCGTCGACCGCGCCCGCCCGATCTTTGCCGAACTCGGCGCCGAACTGCCCGAGAATATCCGCCCGAACCTCGCGCCTCCGCACAAGAAGATGAAGGCGATCGGCCTCTGCTGGCACGGCTCCGCCGTCGCGGACGGCGGTCGGGAAATCTGGATTTCCTCGGAGTATGATCAGCCGATGGAAGTTTGCGGCATCCTCGTGCACGAGCTTGCACACGCCGCGCTGCCGGATCGCACCGGACACAAGGCGCCGTTCGTGAAGCTCGCCCGCGCCTTGCACCTCGAAGGCAAGGCGACCGCAACGAGCATCGGGCAGGCGTTTTTCGCGGTTTGGGAAGACTTCGTCGCCGAACTCGGGCCGATCCCCGGCGCGAAGTTCAATGGAAATTTTCCGACGACGGGCCGCAAGCCGCAGGAGACAATCCCGCTGAAGAACCTGCGTTGCCCGGACTGCGGGTTCTTCGCAAAGGTCAAGGAGGATAGCCTCGCCGTCGGTCGCCTGCGGTGCCCGCTGGACGACGAAATGCTCCTGACGAAAGACGAGGGCGGAGAGTGAGCACAATCCCATGCGGGAACACTCCGGGCGGCATCCCGCATGAAAGCGGGGTGCTCCTCTGGGAAGAGTTCGACCGCCTTCCGCTGCGGGTTAAACAAGCGCTCTGGACCGCTTCGCTAAATGTGCAGCCGAACCCGCGCAACCCGATGCACCTCGTCGACTTCGAGCGGTGGAAGGCGCAAATGGACCACGAACTCCGTCGCCTCGCCTATATCGAATACGGCCCGGAACACCCGAACGCTCAGGAGAGCCCGCAATGGGTAGCGCCCGATACATTATCGTCGCTCGGAACGACGTCACCAACGAACTCCGTCTCCCCCTCGGTGACCTCACCCTGTACGGATGCGAGCCTGAAGGCGAGGAAGACCTCGCCCGGCACATTGCGAGCCAGTTCGACGAAGACTGGTCGATCGCAATTTATGCACCGATGGGGTCGATCTGGTCCGGAACGATAAAGAAGGAACGGCCCGAATGAACCCTCTGATCAGCAAGCGGGTTTCCCGCGCCGAGGCCGATCGCACGGTCGCGATGTTTGCCCGGCTCCGCCCGTCGCTCGGCGCGCACATGGCCGTGCGGCTCACGGAAGAAAAGGACGCCGACGGCGGAGAGCTTGTCGACGTATGCATGTGGAACGACGGCGCGCGGGATATCCCTGCATGGGCGCTCGAAATGGAGAAGGCGAAATGAGCGAGAAAAACATCGTCGTTATTTTCATCGGCGCGATGATCGGTTTTGCTCTTGTCAGTGCAATCCTTCTCGGAGACCTCGCCTTCTCGGGTCACGACGCCCCGGCACTCTCCGCCTGCAAGGAGCTTCACAGCATGCCGGTTTGCATGCGCAGCCTCTACCCATAGCAGGCGTCTTTCAAAAAACGTAACCGGAGTTGATTTCCAATCCTTAACAATATATATCCTAATCCCTATTAAATCCCCTAAGAATAGGAATTAGGTAAAAAGACGTTTTTTGGAAGGACGTCGAAGTCCGCTTTTCTTTTCATCTGAAACAGGGGATAAGAAAAGCTCTCGACGTGCGGAGCAATAGCCTTGAAGCTTTCTATTGACGTCAAAAATACAGAGGCCGTGGGCGCCTTCGGGCCGCTTGCGGCCTCTCTCATGTCGACGCTCGAAGGGCGCAAGCATTGGGCATCCTCGACCCGTCTCAAATTCGAGACGACGGAGCACAATCTCCGCACGATGCGCGAGGCGTTCACCTCGCTACAGGAGGTCGATCTCCGTTCAGGCGACGAGTTCGAGGCGTTCGCCGGCCTGCCCGGCGCCGATGTGTACGCTGAGAGGGAGAAGGCGGGCGGGAAGTTCGCAGCACGAGACAGAGAGCCCCCGCCGTCGTCCATTCTGCTCCCGAGCGAGAGGCGGAGCTTTAAAGTCGAGAGAACCGGCGCATGGCCCTTCCGCGTCGAGCCATTCGACTATCAGCTGGCCAACTTCGAGGAGTTCAAGGACGACCCCGCGTTCGCCATTTTCTCGGAGCAAGGGACGGGCAAGACGAAAACCGCGCTGGACATCGTGTCCTATCGCTACTTCGCGAAGATGATCGATTGCGTCATCGTCCTGTCGAACCCGAAGGGCGTGCATGCGCAGTGGGTCGAGGAGGCATTGCCGGCGCACCTTTGGCTCGGTATCCCGCTGCAGGCGGACTACTGGGACGGCAAGAAAGCGCCGCGCTGGGTCGGCAAAAGGTTCGACGGGCTGCAGGTATTCTCCGGCAATATCGACATGGTATCGCACCCCCGCAGCCGGGCGGTACTGCAGGCGCTCGTCGATCTGCACGGCAAGCGTTGCATGTTCATCATCGACGAGAGCGACAGCATTAAGAATGCGTCTGCGACCCGTTCGAAGGAAGCAAAGAAGCTCGGTGACCTCTGCGGCTTCCGGCTCATTATGACCGGCACGCCGATCGCAAAAGACCTGACAGACGAGTGGGCGCAGTTCAAATTCCTGAACGAACGCTTCATCGGGCACCGCTACAAGACCAGCTTTCAATCCGAGTTCTGCCGCATGGGCGGGTTCGAGGGCCGCGCCGTCATCGGGCACCGGAATCTAGAGAAGTTCAAGGCGCTGACGCAGCCGCACATATTCCGGGCGACGAAGCGCGAGTTGAACTTGCCGCCGAAAATGTATGACACGATTGCGTTCGATCTGTCCGACGAGCAACGGCGCTATATGAAGGAACTCAAGGAGAGCTTCCTCGCGCAATTGGACAACGGGCAGATTGCCAGCGTCGCGAACGCCGCCGCGCTCCTCGTGCGCCTGCAGCAAATTTCCTGCGGCTATGCGGTCGACGAGCACGGCACCGTGTTCGAGACGGAGAAGAACCCGCGCCGGGACGTGCTCGTGTCCGCCATCGAAAAGCTGCCCGGCAAGGTGATCGTTTGGTGCAGGTTCAACGCCGACATCGAGTTGCTACGCACGACCTTCTCGAACTCCTGCACCGTCATTTATGGTGCAACGAAGCAGAAGGACCGTGAGCACGCAAAGGAGGCGTTCCTCGACCCGGAGGGGCCACGCTACCTCGTCGCGAACCCCGCCGCAGCCGGCAAGGGTGTCGACGGGCTGCAGAAGGTATGCGACACGGCGATTTATTATTCGAATAGCTTCAATGCTATTGAGCGCTGGCAGAGTGAAGACCGTATCCACCGGATCGGCATGGGGGAGACGGCGAGCTATATCGACCTCATAGCGCGCGGCTCTCCCGACCGATCTATCCTGACCAACCTGAGGGCAAAGAAAAGCCTGTCCGACCTCGTGCTCGACGATATCCGCCACATTGTAGAGGAAATTTGACTATGGACGACACTGCCACAATGCCTGTTGACTTCGGCCTGTCCGATCGGGAAACGATCCTGTTTGACAAGTTTGCGTCTGACGTGTCCTGCACATCAGACGCACTCCAACAGGAACTGGAAAAGCACGACCTCGGATCGGCGAACCCGAAGGCGCTGGTCATTCTCGTCAAGTACCTGTCGGCGAAGGTCGCCCCGCACGGATATATCATCGAGCGCACCAGCAAAATTGGGCGCGGCGCAAAGGCGGTCTACAGCATGACCAAGAGATTTTGAAGAAAGGGCTTTTCTTTTTATTTCGGATGGGGCATAAACCGTGTAGTTGAAACAGGGAGACGCCGCCGTGAGCAATAATCCGATCGCCTCGCATATCGCTTTTGACATGATCGAGCATCCCTATCGGGAAGTCATCGTGACGCTGGCGGAAGCGCCCGCGTTTCAGGAGAACAACATTTGCCGCCTCGCTCGTGTGATCTGGGCCGAGGGTTCCTGCATCGCATCGCCTTGGTCCTATGGCAAACTCTGGTACTTCGGTGGCACCAACATCGTCAGTCGCATCGGCGCCGGTGCGTCGGGAGATTTGACCGTGTGGGAGCACCCCGTCGCCCCGCACGACCGTAAGGCGGTCGCTGCTCTTGTTGCCTCCCGCACGGAGGTGGCAGCGTGAAATACCTTTTCGCCAACCTTGACCTGAACAATACCGCGATCGCGAACGCGATCGGCGACGAGAGCGCGGCGCGCCTGCTAAATTTCTTCGGATGCGATTGGAAGCCTTCGAAGAAACCTACCCACTTCGAGCAATTTTGGCGCGAGAGCATACAGCGCCGGGCGACGGACAAAATCCTCGGCGAGGTCGCACAAGAGCGCTACGCCACCATTTCCTCGCATGTCGCGGAATACAAGCTCGACGCGCCGTCGATCTCCGAGCGCGAGACACTCGACCGCCTCGAATTTCTTGCGCAAGGGCAGTCGCAGGATGCCGGCGGCAACGCCCGCTGCGCCGAACTGCGCGGGCAGGCCCGTCTAGTCCGTGAGCGGATTAAAGCTCGCGCCATGCAAACCGCAGAGCGCGCGATCCGCGCGGCTGCTTTCACCCTGAAGGATTAGAGAAATGGCACAAACGCGCCTTACGAACGATACGCGGGAGAATATCCGCACCGCGCTGATCAACCAGCGCTTCGCCGACGAATACACGGCCCTGCGGGCTGAGTTCGCGGCCTTCGCGCTCGACGTCTACAATGACGTATTCAACCCATCGACCCGCCGGAAAATGGAAGAACTGCCGGCGGGCTGGCTCCAGAAGGATGACGACATTAAGATCAACTTCGACGTACCGGGCGAGCGCGGATATTGCCAGCTGAATTTCAACGGCACCGTCTCCGGCCTTTCTTCGAGCATCGGCACGTGCCCGGAGACGGTTCACCGTCTGTTCCCGCACAATAAGCATGGCGTTTGCTGCAAGAGCTATGAGCGTGGGCACGCCCTGTCGATCCGCTATGCGGCACTCACGGAACGTCGCATAGACCTCGAAGCGACGAAGGATGCGGCGAAGACGAAACTTACCGCCGCCCTTTGGTCCCTCACCACGGTCGAAAAGCTGATCGAAATCTGGCCCGACGCCGAGCCCTTCGCGGCGCCGTTCCTCGCCGGCAAGGTGCCGAACCTGCCCTCGGTGCCCGTTGCGGCGCTGAACGAAATCCTTCGTCTTCCCGTTGCTGCGGAGTAGGTCCATGACGCTCGAAGAACTCAAGGCGGCTTTTGCCGATCTCCACGACTTCATGGGCGGCTCGCCGCGCGAGGTTTCCCTCGTGCTCGGATCAAATTTCACGGACCCTTCCCTGACGCTGACGGAGGACAGTCGTTATCGCTCCGGGCGCGTGCGGGAGCCCTTCACCGTTTCGGTCAGGGGAGAAACGTTCGAGGAAATGTTCGCAAAGGCGCGCGTCATCTGGGACGAGCACCGCATGACCGCCGACGAGGGTTCTATCCGGGAAATGGCCCTCGATATTATCCAGCTCACCTATGAGTTCGGCGAGTGCAATGAAGCCGCCTTGCGACAGAACGGCAAGTTTTCCGCCCGGCAGATTGACGACTACAAACAACTCGCGATCGACCGCGCCAACACGATGGCGGAGCGCGGCCCGTTCTCTGTCGTCGAGGCCGCATCCAGCAACGGCGCCCCGGCTTACGGCATCGGTGACGAGGAGATACCGCTTTGAACGCCTTTCTGGTCTTCCTGTCCATCATTCTCGCCGCGCTCTCCTATGTGTGCGCGATCGTGTTCGGAATGCAGCGCAGCGATGTCGACCTCGGCAAGATGCCGAAGCATGCCGGCTGGCTCACGTTCGGGATTTCGGCTATGTTCCTTGTCGTGTCGCTGATTCTTATGCGCAACGCTGGGAGGGTGTTCTAATGGGCGCGGCCCTTCTCATGCTCTCTGGGGTTCTCGTCGCCTTCGCCTCCGTTGTTATGTTCAGCGCGGGCGGAGAATTGGCGGCGGGGCACGCAAAGAGCGCACGGTTCAGCACCCGTCTCGCCGTCGGCATTCTCGTCTGCTCCTATGGGCTCATGGCAACGGCATGGTGGGTGCTATGAGCTTGCATGCAAACGGCGAAGGGGAACGCATGGCGGCGGAGATCGCCGTTATGATCGACATGGGCTGCAGGGTCGACCCCTGCGGCTCCCGCGTTACCTGCGATCCTGTCCCGGAGGCGTCGGATATCGACTTCCTCGTCGAGGTGCCAAGGAGCGACGGCACCGTATCGAAAATCGTACTGCTGCTGACCAGCTACGGGTTCGAGTGGGAAGGGAGCGAGCACTACCAGACGATGATAAGCGACGGGTTCATGTCGTGGCGACTTTCGTCGCCGCACCCGTGCTCGGGCAAGGGAGACAGCATCAACCTAATAGTCACGAGCAATCCCAACTTCGCCGCCCGGCACCGGTGCGCGACGTCCCTCTGCAAACGGCTCAACCTCCTGCACAAGCCCGACCGCATCGCGACGTTTCGTGCGGTCCTTTACGGGATCACATGGGATGCCGGCAAGGATTTGGTCTTGCCGCCGCAGCCGGTTCCTTTCGACGTGCAACCCTTCGACGGAGAATTTTAATGAACATGGAAGACGAACGCATCAAGCGCCTTTGCCGGGAGCATTTCATCCGCATGTTCCCGGAGTTCGCGCCGATGAAAGCTGACATCATGCGCGGCACCCTCGACGGATCGCCGACGCTCTGCGGCATGATCGAAGGGGCGCGCGCCGTCGGCATGCCGGAGCTTCTGCCCTACCCGAAATCGTTCCAGCAGCGCGTTAAGCCGTGGATGCTGCAATGCTTCGGAATGGAAGTCGCGTCCGACCGCCTCGAACGCGGCGACAGGCTGCTGGAGGAGGTGCTCGAACTCCTGCAGGCGGTCGATTATCCGTTCGAGCGCATCTATCCTCTGATCGATTATGTTTTTCACCGTCCGGCCGGACATCTTCCGCAGGAAGTCGGCGGGGTTATGGTCACCCTTGCGGCCTTCTGTCTCGCGCACGGCCCGGATATGCACGCCTGCGGCGATACGGAACTCGAACGCATTTCCGACCCGGAGATCGTCGTGAAAATCCGGGAGAAGCAGAAGGCGAAGCCGCGCGGGTCCGCGCTTCCTGTCGCGGCGCACGGAACCCCCGCCCATTCCACCTTCGACAATCTCCCGCGCGCAGGACTTCCTATGGAACCGATGCTCCGGGACGATCCGTCTCTCGACGCGACGGACTTCGCGCACCCGGCATGGTGGCGCGGGAACGATGCGGGCGTCGGCACGATTTGCGGCAAGGTCACGGAGCTTCTCGACGGCAAGCCTCTTGCGGGTGTTGCACGGGAGCCGTGGCAAACCGTCCGGGTTCGTGTCGCAAATCTCGTGCAGAAGTCCACAGCCGTGGGGCAGGACGGGCAAACGGAACTTGCGATGTGGAAAGCTAGGGCGGAACGCGCGGAAGCCGCCCTTCAGCCGCTCTGCGACATCGCTAAGGCATACAAAGAGAATGGTCTTGACGACTTCCGCCCGGAGTGTGATGCATCCGGGAAGTTCCCGAAGGTCGCGCCGGGACAGAGCGAGCTTTATTCCGGGCGCGGCGGAAAGCAGCTTCTGGTTCTTGAAGACGCGCTGCACGCTGAGCGCGTGATCGATCAGGCCGTCGTCTCCGCCGAATATTCAGAAACCCCCTTCGGAGGGATTTGATTATGAGCCGCATTGGAAGCATCGCAGGCGCCGGCCTCGCAATGGCGATCGCCGCAGCCCGTTCCGCCGGAATGTCGGTCAACCTTGTTCCGAGCCCGCCGGACCCGCACGACACGTCTAAGCCGTCCGCGCGGGAGCGCCCGAAGGCGATCTATGTCGCCCCGTCGCTCACGAAGCACGTCCGCAATCGCAAGGAGGGGCGGGGCGCTGCGGAGCGTCGACGGAAGCAAATGGCAAAGATTGCCGCGAAACGGGAGGGCAAGGCATGATCAGCGTCAAGAGTCAAATTGACTGGCCGCCCGAGGTCTTCATAGGCCGGACGTGCATCCGTCACCCGACAGGGGAGGAAAGCGGGAACTACTCGACGAAGGCCGGCGATGGTCGTGAGCGGTATATCCCGGCTGCGTCCTTGGTCACTGACGAGATGATCGAAAAGGCCGCGCGGGCAATCATGGCGAGCGCCGCCATAAAGTGGGATAGCCCAATAAGGGCGGAAGCGCTGCGCCACGCCCGCTCCGCATTAAAGGCGGTGATCCGGTGACCTACATCACCCCCGCCGTCCCGCTCGCGATCGGCGATCCTGTCGAGGTCGAGCGGTTCAAAATCGAGCACGGCAAGTCGTCGAAAATCTGGGTGCCCGCAACCGTCTGCGTTGTCGAGCGCTTCTATATCGGCGTCGCCTTTGCCGACGGGAGCAAGGCGCACATTCTCCCGTCGCACTGGCGACGCGTCATGAAACCTCTGAAGGTGTAGCTTATGGCGAACCATCCCAACCCCTGCCGCGTGCGCGGCGTTCTCTATCCGTCGCAGACTGCCGCCGCTCGGGCTCTCGGCGTGACGAAAACTACCGTCGGCATGGCCCTTAACCGAGGCGCGATTGACACCATTGGCCTCGGAAAGAATAGCACCTTGCGCACGCCGATCCGGGTCGGCGGCAAGTCCTACCGATCGCAGTATGAAGCCGCGTCGGCCCATGGCATTGGCTACAGCAATTTCAAATACCTTGTTCACAAGGCGAAGCTCGCCGGGCGCGGCGGCAAGCTGCCGACGCCGTTCGGGCTCTTGGAGGTGCCGCTATGAGCCCGAACTTCAAACCGATCGAAATCCGGGGCGTACTCTACCCTTCACGCAAGGCGGCTGCAGAAGCCCTCGGCGTTATCCCGTCGGCGGTGAGCAATGCCTATCGGGCGGGGACGGAGCAGACTTGCGGGCTCGGATACAAGGCGCCCGTCTCATGCATTATCGACGGAGTGCATTATCCGTCGATAGTCGCCGCATCGCGGGGGACGGGCATCCCTTATAACAAGCTCTGGGATACCTTGCGCCGGCAAGAAAAAGCCCTGCCGCACGAGGCGGCAGGGCAAGTCTCACAGGGGGAAATGCACGCAGACGAGCCCGAGGGCTCGCGTCTTCACTTCTCCGGGAAAGGCCCGGCCCTATTCGGCGATATGCCGAATGTCGATAATGTCGGCGCGCTCTAGCTGCGATCCGATCACAATTGCGGCGGTCATGATGGAGATCGCAATCGCGGCCCCCATCCAGATAATCGAGCGCGTCGGCACCTTGCCGTTAATCGCCTTGGGCACGGCAATGTGATGCATTGCGGCGATGGCGGTGAGGAACGTCGCGAATTGCCAGAACCCCATATTGGTCCACTCATCCGGACGATTGTTGTGGCGCCAAATAAGGCTCTGGATCGATCCGTACAGGTCCGCCGCGAACGCGAGCCAAATCCCAATGACCAATCCGTCGCTCGGGTCGCGCTCGTTTTCCCAGCAGAGGTTCGCGATGCTCCATCCGAAGATGACCACGACGAAGAACGACAGGGCCATCCGGGCGGATTGCGCGACGATCGCGACCCACTCTGGAAGGCTTGTCGGAATGACGATCCAGTACGTAGCGATCGCGATAAGGTTCAAGGCGACGATGACGCGAGGCGAGGGCAGGTTGAAGCTCTTTTTCATGTCTGGCTATCATCCCAATGCCGGTTAAGGGTCCGGATTGCACCTTCCGCCTGCACCCGCAAATCCCTCGCAAATCCCGAGTTCCGACGGGAATTTCGGATGCTGCGTTCCGCCACCCGCTTATGCTCATCGACAGTAGCATTGAATTGGTCCGTCGAGGGAACGCCTTTGAACAAATTAATCAATCCCTGTAGCATCTTACCGCCCTCCATGTTCGCGGGCGAGGGTGATAAGGCTCTCGATTTTGGTCAGCAGGGTCTGAATATTCGCCAAAACACTTTCCAGCTTACCGAGGGTAAGCATCTGCACGTGGTGATGCTCCGTCGCGGAGGATAGCATTTCGTCTTGGCTCTCGAACGATGCCTCATTCGCCTTTGTCGACAGTGCGAGCGCGGCGGCAAACTTTTCGATCGTCCCGAGGTGCAGGGATAGGAGCTTGGTATTCAGCGCCGCTTGCGCGATGTTCAGCAGGATTGACGCTGCGGCTAGGTAGAACGGTGGGCCCCCATCGAGGATGGCCTTCGCAAGAGCCTCCATCTCACTTCGCGCCCCGGTACGCCGCATCACGCGCCGCCTGCCAGCGGTCGCAAACCGTGCGCTCCCGTACAAGGCTTTTCGTGAAGGCGATGTACTCGGCGGACAGGAGCGCGAGGTCGGGATCGTCCGGGATATCGGGCTGACGTGCGGCGACGTCTTCCGGCGTCAGCGCCTTGCACTCGGGAGGCTGCTTCGGCAGATTGATGTTAATTAGCTTTGCCGTCCCGGAAGTCCCGCAGGCGCCGGCCAATGTTGGCAGGGCCAGCACAAGAAGGAAGCTTGCCGCGCGCCGCGCGCTCCGTCGCCAATTGCTGCCGCAGAACATTGAGCCGTCCCTTTTCCGATGCGGCTTCCGTCGCCGTTTCCTGCCGAGCCTTGTCCGCAGCCGCAGCCGCATCATTTGCGGCCTTTATATCGCGTTCAGCGCTGGCCGTCTTCGCCCTCTCAATGGCGAGTTCGTTTTTATGCCGCTCCTGCAGCTTGCCATATTGGACGGCGCCGAGGAGCACCGCGCCGATAAGCAGCAACCCGCCGAGCGTCGCGGCAAGCGCGCGCCCTGCGGGTGTTGCAAGGAGGCCGAGAAAGAACGTCATGCCGTGTCCGCTCCGCTGCGCACCGCGTCGATGGCCTTTTTCTCTGCACGGTTCGCCTGATAGTACTGGAACCCGGCGAGGATCGTGACGGCGCCGAGGAGCGCGGGCACGCCATAGGACAGGATTTCCGCCTTGTAGTCGGACACCATGTCCCAAGCCACTCCGAGTTGGTCAGCAATGCCGATAATCGCGGCAGAGATCAGCGCACCGAACCCCTGCACGGCTCCCCAAAACTTGCTCTTTCCCGCCGCTTCGGCGGCAGGGGGAAGGGTGCCGGCTTCCTTGAGGGAGGCGACGGTCGCATTGGCGCGCTCGGGCGCAATCTTGCGCTCCGGGACGCCGTGCGTGTTGATCCAGTCCATAGTCTCCTTGTCCGGGAGCCCGGAACGCGGGAGCCCGTTGTCGAACTGGAAAGCCGTCATGCCGGCGATCGACCGCCCGCCCCATTCCGGCTCAATATTTCCGAACTCATAATAGCCCTTCGCCTTCATCTCCGTCTTGAGCGCGTTCACAACGAAGTCCGGGAGCGTCGGGATTGCGCCGGGCTCCGGAGCGGTACGCGCCTCCTCGACGGCGATCACGTCGGCGGGCTCTTGGCTCGACAGGTCGAGAACGGGGACAGGGGCGCGCGTAGCGGGCGTTTTTGCTTTTCCGGGCACATAGTCCTCGAAAGCGAAAGTCGCCGCCCCGCGCCACGTCTGCGCATCGGCAAGGCCGTTCGTCCCGCCATTGATCACCTTCCGGAGGCCGCGATAGTCCTTTCGGTCGACGAAGGTGTTGCAATTCCGATTGGCCCACTCGCGCACGGCAGTGCGGAACGCGGTCGCCGGCTCCCGCAGTGCCTCGGGATTATCCTCGAACCCCATTTTGCGGTAGTTGGTCCGGCCCGTCGTCTGCATGAGACCGCCGCCGCGCATGTCCCAGCCGTCGTTCGGCTCCGTATTGCCGAGGTTCTTTTTGCCCCACGCCCCGCCATAGACAAAATTGGCGATTGCCTTCTGGCCCTGCTTGACGAGCGCTGCAGCCTTTGCCGGCGTGAGCCCGTTGCGCGTGCCGAATACCTGCACGAGGCGCGGCGCACTATAGGCCATGCTCTCGGCTGTCTTCGTCAGGCCAGCACTCTCCGTGGCGATCTCTCCGAAGAACGCGATGACGCGGGCGCGGGTATTGATGCCGTTCGCCTCGGCATAATACCAGTTGTCGAGGATCGCCTGAACGATCTCTGGCTTGGCCTTCGGGGCGAACTTCTTAATCTGGGCCCTTGTGATCATATTCTTCATCCTTGAATTTGTTATACGCCGCCAACGGTCGAGAGCGCGGCGGCGCGGGTCCATGGGGGCACGTCCATGTGCCACCATTGGGCGATGTGGCCGAATAGGGGAGCGGTGCCGGTGTTCGATGAGCCGATGCGTCCCGAAGTGACGCTTGGCACAGCGCCGGACAAGTCGATGACGCCAGCCATGACGCCATTCACGAATAGACCGAACTTGTTGTTTTCCCAAAGCGCAAGGCAACGGAACGCCGCGCCAGTGACTACAAATGCGGAGGTGATCAGAGCTTGAGATACACCGCCGACAGTGACAGTAAACCGGATGGCTCCGGTTGATATAATCTGCACGTTGATATTGTTAGTCGCATCCCCCAGCCACCAGAGCACTTCTGCCGGCGACACGCCATTAACGTGGGCACTGTCGCCTTCCCAAATAAACGCGCCCTGCGTCTGATCGTATCCGACGAAGGGGACGGGGTCCGCCTTCAATGAGAAACCGGTTGCTACGGTAGAGCCTACTGTGCCGCCGCCCCACGCTCGAACCCATGTCGTGGTTGAGGTGGCAGTGAAGACGAGAGATGATGTTTGACCCGCGAGCATCGCTAGCGTGCCTAGGCTCGTATCCCCCTGCGTCACGCCGGCATTTAGCGTCAGTGCTACGGGGCCAGCGCCTCTGACCCCCTGAAAAACGTATTTCGTTCCGATCACGGTCGCTATGGAGAAGTTGAGCGTTGGGTCTTGCCCACCCGCCCTAGTAAAGGTGAATGTCCCGGCCGGGCTCTGCACTACCGACCCGGTGCCGCTGATAATCGCGGTCGACGGGTCAAGCAGTTCCGCGCCAGCGCCAACCGGCCCGAAGTTCAAGAAGTCCTGCGCGCGGGCGACAGCGGTTCCACTTGTAAGGATTGGAGATGTGGCGAAATTCCCGGCTTCTAGTTGAGGTAAACCGATGCGAATGGTGAAGTCATAGGAATTACCGATGGTTAGAGCAAATCGAACCCTAGTCTGTACCCCTGTAGCTGCTAATGTCGGGGTGCGTGTCTGCAATATGCGTTTGGTTTTAAGTGCCCCCGCAGGGATTACGCTTACAGGTATTGCGGTTCCGGATACATTCGCGTCACCAGCCACCCAATATAAACGATGATCCGCAGAATTGGGCGGCATTGTTAGAGCGGCAAACCCCGCAAATACACTGCCAGTGTAAGCCGATCCCGAAGCAATCGCAGCAGAATAGGCGGTGCTAAGGAGTATGAACGCCTCTGTTCCACTCGCTATACCGGCGTATTTAACATCGATATAGTTAATGCCATCCTCAACACCAAAAGAAAGTGTTCTAGTAAGGCCGCCGTCTAAAGTACTCCAACCCCCAGTCGGCAAAGTGCCGGGCGCACCGGCTATACCCCCGACCATGGTGTTATTGAGAATGACGTTGGTGCGCGGCCCTTCCATCGAGAGGCCGAGCGCCACGGCGGCGGGCGAGAAGTCGAACGCCTCGGCATTGATCGCCGCCGTCGACAGCACCGCTGCGCTGTTGAGATAGCTCTTGGCCGTCGTGCGGGTGAAGACGCCGCTGGCCGACGCCTTGAATGCCGCATTGTCGTTCTTTGGCCCCTGGTGCCAGAATTGGTTTGTGGTATATTTTGCGCCTAGAATGGCGGGACGGCCATCATCGCCGCGCGGAACCCAAGACGGCGTTCCGTCCCCTCGAATAATCGGCGGAGCGCGCCCGAGAACGGCAGTCATGCAATCGGACCTTCCACGACCCAGCGCACTGCCGCATCGACGAGCACAACGCCGAACTGAACCGCGCCATATTGCGTCGATACCTTAGTGCCAGCGGGAATGGACGCGAGCACGGATGCGCCTGCCCCCGCCACCCACGAAACATCACCCGCCGCCATGCGCCGGCCAAACGCCCTGTAATCATAGCTCAATGCCGGAAGCGTAACGACACAGCCGCCCGCATTGGTAAAATGGTGCATCTTGTTCTTATTGATCTCCAAAAGCGCGTAGGTCGCCCCGGAGACAATAATCGGCTGGGCGTTGATCTCTGCTTCAATGCCCTCGACCGTAGAGCGATCGTTGCCAGTGGCCACTCGGTCTTGTCCCGTGGCGGTCCTGTCGAGGGCAGTATCCGCCGCCGCCTGCACCGCCGCCTCCGCTGCAGCTTGCGCGGCAGGCGACAGGGTGCCCCCGACGTCCGTCGCATCGGCGATATCGGCGGTAAGTCCTGCGGGCGAGATGTAAAGCCCGACGGGAGGCATATCTCCGCCGCCGCCGATCCAATCGTCAATGCGCTGCACGACCCGAGAGCCAGAGACGACATTCGAGATGATCGCTGACCAGCCTCCATACCCCTGCAATCCGGGGATTTGCACGGCGGCGGGATCGGTGCCGAAATAGTCGTCTTCGTCGCCGACACGGATCGTGAAAACGGGGAGCTTCTCCCGGAGCCCGCCGCCCGGAAGGCGCCAAAATGCGCCGACGGCGATCGCGCCGAGCGGCAGGCATTCCGCGTACTCCTCGAAGTTCCACAGCACCGTGTCGAGCCCGTCGAGCGCGAGCTTATCTGGGTCGGCGAGCGTGGTGAGGACGATATCCTCCCGGCCCGGCACAAGAATACGCATCTCGACAGCGGGGCTTAGGTCCGCGCCTTCGAACAAGATGCGGACCCACGGCGAGTTCGTGCTCCGGTAGATATAGATCACGTTCGCCATGCTGCTCACATTCTATGGATTTGAAAGGTGGTATTCCGCACAATTTATCTTCTCTTTGCAGGATGCACTAGGCGCCTAGCTCCGCACGGCCTCCCCATGATATTCGATACGGATTTGACCCTATCGCCGTGAAACTGAGTGCGACGTGATTGTCATCCAGCGCGTACATTTGCACGGAGGCAACGTTGCCCGTTTGAGTGTTCAAGGCAAGCCCGCTCCCAGTAAATGTCCCAGGCTCCATCGGCATCAATGGTACGATCGGGATCGACACGACCACAGTCCCGGCAACACTTGGGACGACATACAAGAACCCTTCATCTTTGTAGACCGTGGGGTCTACATCATAAAACGATTTGGCGTTACCTACCGTGTTAACATTCGTGACGGCAACAGGAACAAACGACCTCGCCCCCTTGTTCACGTTGGCTTTGCGTCCGGACCAAGCCTTAGCCCAAAGGCGTCCCGCGTACTCAGTTCCCCTTCCGGCAAGGTGAACCTTGCTCGCTCCCCAGCAGTCTTCGGGGAGCACGGACAGGTCCACGAACTGGCGGCAGCTATCACGAAGCGCCCATATCTGCAATGGCAGGTTATAGGGCTTCAATTCCGCACGGTATGGGCTTATGCTCGAACGCACAAATGGCGTCGTGTACGGGAACCACGAATAACCCCGCAAGGCGAGGTGATGCGCATGGTTGGCCTGAATGAATGCGAGAGAGGAGAGGCCCCAGAACGCCTCGTTCTCTCCCTGCATCATCAGATATCCGCTTATCTCCGAAACACCCGCCGCCGCAAGGAATGGTGGCACGTTGTTGTCGCGGACCTTCCGCATGTTCCAAAAAACACGACCGTATACGTCAGTGAAGCCGCCACCTAGAATGGGGCACCCTGGCTTAGTACCCGGCGGGGCGTTTACGGAAGGATAGTTGACCCTCCACTGTGACAAGAACTGCGCACCCTTGGCAAAAGAGGCAAGACAGAAGTCAATGTCCGGGTGCTCCTTAGCGATCTCCGCCATTGCAACATAGCTCGGGCGGGTTGGCGTGGAAGCATCGGGGCGAAATAGCGCGATCGCGACATAGGTATCGCTGTGGACCGCGCCATCCCAACCCCATATTTCCAGATTATCCGGCCACTCATAGTTGTGCGGGAATTGCCCCTCCAAGTCATTGGATTGGCTTTCCGCAACGAAAGCCATGCGCGGTCGTAGGTTAGACATACTGACCGCCCGAAGCGGTGTTCCCCGCCGTAGTGCCGGGGAAGAAGTTGGCGCCACCTGGCGACACCTGAATTACGCCGTTCAAGAATACGCCGTACCGTTGCCCCACGAACGTACCTACAAATGTCAGGCTCGCGAAATTGCATCGAGACTGATCAACCCACACGAACCCATTATTGTAGGTCGGCGTGCCAACGATGGTGACAGTCCATGGGCCCGACCCCGCCGCGCTAAGGATAGACAGCGCCGTGGCGTAGAAGGGGGAACTAGACGACCCAACGAGCTTGATAGGCCCGAGGATGAATAGTTGACCGCCGTTATACGTGACACTGTGGTAAGACCCCGCACCGCCCGAAGTAAAGGACAGCGTAACGTTAGTTAGCGTGGTAACCCCGCCGAAATCCGTGAGCAGCAAAAAATCGGTAAAGGGCACGGCCGAGGCTCGCTCAAGCTTGAGCCCCACCAAGGCCAGCGTGCTTATTTTGTTGCTGATGTTCCAAGACTGCGAGCCGACAGCTTGGAACGAAATTATATAGTTGTCTTGGTTCGCCGGGTCGCCGCGCAGGACTACGGTACCCGTGTAACCTCGGAACGCGGCACCTACATAGGTGCCCGCAATGCCAAGCTGCAGAGTGACCGTAAAACCGTTAGGGTCGTACTGCTGCTGCACGGCGTTCCATGCTGCTTGAATTGTAGCGAACGCCCCGCCAGCCGTATTGGCGAGGCCGTTATTGGCGTCGTTTCCATCCGTCCGAATGTAGAGGGTTAGATCACCAGACAGTTTGATGCGCAAATCGCTATAGGCAAACCCGAGCATCCGCCAAGCGGTGCCCGTGCCAATGAGATTGACGATTAGACCAGATCGCAAATCGCGCGCGCCAAGAGGCGCACCGCCATAAGCCTGTATTGGCAACGCTCCGGCTCCGACATTTAGCGTCGCGGCTCCCGTATTGTCTGCGGCAATTTTTATCCGCAAGGGCATGCCAATAGTCTGAGAATTATTCGTGACGACGGGATTAAGGGCCGTCGTCAGGGCGTTCGCGGTGCCGCCAACGGTGGCGACATAATTCATCGCCTGCTGGCGCAGAGAGCGCGCCAGCTGTTCTAGATCGGTATCATCAGGAGTAACGCCCGAGCTACTGATTACCTCTGCAATCTGGCCTGTAGCATACCAATTCAGCCAGTTAAACAGTTCGATATCGGCGGGGCCGCAGGCGAAGCCGCCGGCAAGCTCGGGAGCGGTCGGGATACGCTTCGGGCCAGCGGCCGAAAAGGGCAGATTGATGGCGCTCATTTCAGGCCTCTCGCGTCAAGGGCAGGAATACACATAAGGATCAACAGGGCATAGCCATTCAGAACCGTCGCAGAGCCCGCCCCACCCCGCGCCGAACCCGAAAATCCCCGTTACTGCATTGGACGCCATAGCCTTGACGCCGGGAGCAATCGGGAGGGCACGAAAGGCGATCGAACGGACCATAGTTTCGTAGGCATTTAGCGCGCGACCCGGCACAATTGCAACCTTGCCACCTCCGAGATTTATCACCTGCGCCGTGCTCCCCCAGAGCGTATTTACCGACGCCTCAAGAGACTCAATGTCATATAGACCGAGAGCCTGATAACGGCGAACTTTAAGGATCGCGCGATACACATCGTCATCGTCCACACAAATCGTACTCGTCGCCGTGTCACGGCAGTTGATCCAAGTTCCGCCTTCGCAAAGGCCGACGATCTCGAACGGCCCGGAATATGATCCGCCGCAGGTGAACCCGAAAACAGGAGACACGGTACAGACGCAGTGGCAACGCGGGAAGCCGAGGCGTTTCCCGAGAAGTGTCAACTGGTCCCCTATCGCCGTATCCAGATCAAAATAATCAGGGATCACGCAGACGTCGCCGATCGCTTCCTCGACTTGCTGCAGGTACGCCCGAAGCAGCCCAAGGAGATTGGGGCTTTCGCGATACGTGTCGAGAACACGATTAACACCAGCCTCGACAATCGTTCCAGGGGTGGGGCAATCTACCATATCAAGCGTTCACGATAGTGATATTAGCAGCGATAAACGAAGCGATTTCATCGAACGAAATGCCGAGCGGCATGACTGCATCTCCGGCACGCGATCCTGTAACGGAGACGACTTCAACGTTCGGGAACCGGGCTTCGATTGCCGAACGCACAAGGAAAACGGAAATGTCCTCGCCGTTGATCGGGCGGCGGGCGGTTTCCATGTCCAACAGGAAGCCTTCTTCAATCGCCGAAAGAGCAGCCGGAGGGCACCCATTCGAATCAGCCGAGCGATTAACGGTTATCAGGAGCGTGATCGGAACCGCAACGGGGCGGGAAAAATAGATGGTTCGACAGAAGCCGTCGACAGAGCTATCGATCCGCGTGTTGCCATAGGTCGAAATTCCCGGAACGACATAGCGTCGAATGGTGGTGGCGATCTCCGTATCATCTCCGCCGAGAACGGCAACAGCGACCGCATGTCCTGGCAAGCCATCGTCATCCGACACATCAAGGTCGTTTACGAAAACATGAGCGTAAGTGACGCCATCAATATTCACGATCGCGCGCTGCAGGTCTTGCATGTCGATGCGCGCACGGTCGAGGTTCGTGATGGCCTGTCGATAGGACGCATCTCCCTCGTCCACGGCTCGCTCAATAAGGCGCAACTTGCCGAGCGCATCTAGGCGCACGCTCTCTGCCTGGTCCGGATCATAGGACTGATACACGTCTTCGCCGTGCTCATACAGGATCGCGGCAGCTTCGGAAAAGATGCCATTCAATTGGCCGAGCGGAGATTGTGGCGTCTGAATAACGCCGGGTCCAAACACATTAATGGCCGCCTGCTCAATCTCTGCGAGAACAACGGCAAGCGGCTTCTTGTTAAATCCTGTCGGGACGACGCCATAGATCATACCGATACCCTCGCATTATAGACCGTGAAGACTGAAACATCGCGCACGAGGAGTTCTCTCGTCGCGCGGGAATATCCAATGTTGAAATCCGCAAGCTCCGTGACGCCGTGAGTATCGAGGATTTCCCCTTTGATAACCGCCTCGGACAACGCGGGATCGTATCCCTTACCAAGGATTTCCTGTAGCCATGGCACGCCTGCTGTATTGTCAAGAAACCACTCCCCCTCGAACGTCTTCAGACGCTGCCGGACATGCTGGCCAACCGCTTCCGCGTCGAGAACAACAGCAAGCGACCCATCATCCCGCAAAAATAGGTCATTTGTGCGCTGATCAATCGCAATGCCAATATGGCTCATGTAATCCTCATGGCGTTTACCTTGGCGGCTAGCTCAAGATACTGCGCCCTATTGAATAGCGCATGCCCAGTGCCAGCGGAAGACCCATAATTGATTTCCAGCGCATCTGCGCCGAGAAGGTCGAGGAGTTCGCCGATAATCGACATCAAGTCACCCTGTGATCCTTTGATCTCAATCTCCCCAGACGGCGACATTTTAATGCCATACTGCCCCGCCTCGTCGGCCCGAATGTGGGTGTTCTCGCTATCGAAATTTTGGATCGGATCGGATAGGCTTTCACCTCCGTCGAGATGCGCCTCCATATCGGCGAGGGAGAACGATCGCGCGTCGGACGGAGCGCCGTCGCCGCTTTCATGGTAATCCTCGCTCGACCGCATCATTGGGCGAAGCGATACCATGTCACCCGCGCCGACAGGGTATGTTACTGCACCCTTTTTCGTGCGCGGAAACCGGACGGGGACTTCCAATAGCTGCGGCATATCGGTGGCGACGCCGTTAAACTTTGGCTTGTATGTGGGTTGAATTGTCGCGGTCTGCTTAATTGGATCAAACGACACAATGCGCCCATTGATCTCGCCCCACTGCGACAGGCGCTCCGCATTCTGCGACGCGGATCGATTATCGTCGGCCCAGTTCGTCCGCTTCCCGAGATATCCCGCACTCACGGCTTAATCCCCTGATCAACCTTGCCGCCCTTGATCGCCTCGGCGCCGATACCAACCTGAAACTGCCCCTCTCTGTTATCTCCGGAGAAGGTGCATTCCGAAATGCGATATTCCCCGCCTTCTGCATTCATTTCGAGCACACTCGACTGGACTGTAATCCGACGCCCTGGACGAATTTCCGGGTCTAGGAGGATGGTGATTTCAATTCCGTTGTCCGTGATAGTGGGGACGCCGACGAGGCCCGTCTGTGGCGTGATATAGGTCGACCCGCCGATCGCATCGTCGGCGGGGACGATTTCCATAACGCCATTCTGGATTGACCAATAGAACCCCTTGCCCCGGCCGATCGTATCGGCTTCGCGCTTGCATCCCCCGCACATTGCATAGGGCCGAACGAAATCCTTCATCCCCTGCGGGAATTTCCATTCCCCCCGCTTCACGCCTTGCTTCTCGAACTGCTTATAGAGTTCGTCCATGACCGTTTCGACCTTCGTCCCTTTTGGAAACGATTTGCTGATCGTCCCCTTGCGGAATGCAGCGTCGCCGTCACCGCATGTCAGCGTGGTAACGATCTCCGTACCTTCCCGAGTGTGCTTAGGGTCGCGGATTTGGCCCTGAAAAATAATGCCCGTATTGCCTTCCGATCCGACCGCACCGCCATACCCGGCTTCGAGGGTGATTTGGTCGAACTCCTTGCCCATCGCATTGCGCGTGCTCTCGGCGAGATTATATATCTGGATCGTTGCCGAGTTCGCCTGCGACGAAATTGTCTTGCTCACCTCGAAGGCGATTTTTAGCTCATGCTGCGCAATTGGGCCGGGGTTGATTATGATTCCTCCCCCACCGCTCCCCGTCGCCGTTAGACGAACCTTGCGCAAATATTTCATCATGCCGTTGCCGCCTCAACCTCTTCATCCGTCGCAGAATAAAGCCGCACGAGCCCCGCAGGGAGGTCCGTCCGGTTCGGCTCTGCTCCGTCTGTCACCGGTGCCGCAAACATTACGCCAATGTCGAACCGGTATGGCTGCAGGAGATCGACACCGGTGACAATCCGACGCCCCGATAGAACTGGGAGATTGTCAATCGACAAATCGAAGCTCCAACGATCCGAAACGCCATTGTAGCGCAAGCGCAAGGAAACCCGGCGCCTGTTCAAAACAGCGCCGAACATCTGGTCAGGTTCATCGAGTATTGGGAACTCAATCACAGCCGGAATGCTCCTCGCAGAATGGAAGTCGCTTGCTCTGCAATAACGCCGCGCACCGCTGCATCTCCTCGCTGAATCAACCCTGCGGCACGATCAACAACGGAAAAACCCGCAGAGAGCGCCGCAGACGGCGTTACAGCCCGCAGGGCATCTAATCCGCCCGGAAGGGCAGTGCTTGGGCTCTCGCCCACCGCTGGGGCCGCAGTGCCCGAGGAAACGATAATCGCCTCCTGCAGTTCGATAACACTTCGAAGGGTGCGGCTCCACTCCCAGTCTCGCCCCGCCTCCAAGCCGGCAATAAGCATGTTCCGATAGACATAAAGGCCGGTAACGATCGTGAAGGGAATGCGGGTTTCCTGGAACCTGACAAGGGAGGCAAAGGTCGCCGCGCCCGCCCCGTCGCCGATTTCCAAAACGAGCCGCTTTGCCTCGATATAAGCGTGATCCGTGATCTTTGCGCCGCTCTCAATCGGGATTTCAGAAATCGCGAGACGATGCGACGGGGCTTCCCGAATGATGCAGTCAATGCGGACAGGTCCGATTACACGGCTATAAGCGATTATCACTGGACAGGCCCTTCCTGCATGCGCGACGGCGCAGCATTAGCGCCCTTATCCACCGCTGCCGCAATACCCTCGCCCACGGCACGCCCGGCGCCAGCCTCGTTGATTGTGCCGATGCTGATCGGGGCGGACACGGTCACGGGATACTGGCGATTGTCCGTGCGATTGTCTGTGACCATCGCCTCCGCTGGCCCCTGCCCGGATGCATCGATTGCGGACAGGATTTGCGAGAGCCACGACTTGTCCATCGCCGGTTGCGCAATAGCGACCTTGCTCGCCGCGTGATCCGAGCCGATGCCTCCCGAGGAGGGCAGCGCGCCGCGCTGCGCCCCGTGCGCTCCGGGCGCACGATTGGTCTGCGACGCAGACCCTTCAGGGGCTCCGTAGGCATAAGCGGGGGTCTGCGATACCGGCCGATTGATGCGACGACCGAGCGAAGCATATTGTTCCGTCGGGAGGGTTTGCGACGCCTCCGCCTCCTGCGGCGTCGACGCATAGCCTCCGCGTCGGGCCATCTTCGTGCGTTCTTCTTCGTCGAACGAATTTTTGAGCTTCCACCAACGCTGCGACGCTTCGTCCTTTACGCCGGCTTTCACGAGGCCGCGATCGATTGCCGATCCGAAATCCATCGCATCGGTGGCAGCTTCGAGCGCTCCGCCGACCGTCGGTGCGACCTTGCCGCCGAGCGACTTCATGAAGCTGTCCCACGAGGTGGACAGGTTCTGAATTTTGGCCTCGGTATTGTCGAGGATGCGCGCAAGGTCGCGCATGGTGCCGCCCGAGACGTCGCCCGAATTCAGCGCCTTCATGAAACGTTCCATCGCGTCGGCCGACGTGATTAGCGTCGTCATACCGAGACGGAATTGCTCATCCGCAAAAAGCTGAGGAAGCTTCGAGAGATCGCCTTTAAGAGCTTCCTTCGACAGCCGCACGAATGTTTCAATCGTTTCCTCGCCTGCGGCCTTGCCCTTCTTCATTCCGGCTTCGAGGTCGATCCCGAAATCCTTGAACGCCTTGATGCTCTGATTGGATAGCATCTTGCCGAAAATGTTTTGTGCCTGCGTTGCAGCGGTGCTGGCATCGCCCGTCCTCTCGCGCAAGGTCTGCATGATGGCGATAAGGCTTTTCAGCCCCTCATTGCCTTCATATCCTAGCGTCGAGAATGAATTGGCCAGCTGCGGAATAAATGCCGCCATGTCCTTGAGTTCGAACTGGCCAGCCTTACCGCCTGCGACCATGATGTCGAAGGCGGCCTGCATGTCCTTCGCTTGAATCTTCAGCGCGCCGGACGCCTTAATCGCCGTATTCGCGACATCGTTCACCGCCGCGCCGGACGCTTGCGCGGTCGCGAGTACCGAAGGCAGGAACGCCATGCTTTGTTCGAGCGACAAGCCGGAGGCGGTGAGGGTATCGAGCCCCTGAATAGCATCATCCGTCGAGAGCGCATAAAGCTTCGCCATGCGCTGAACTTGGTCGCCTGCGGCCTTCGTTGCGGCTGTCGACGCGCCGGCCGTGATGCCGATGCGCTCTAGGGTGCGCTCGAAGCCGGCATAGTTGACGACGGCAGACTTAACGAGCGCCGCGCCGGCTGTAACAGCAAGCCCCATACCGACGCCGATGCGTCGGCCGACAACGGCCATACGACTGGCGGAGCCAGTCGCATCCTTCTCCGCCCCATCGAGCCCCGCCTTATACTCCTTGAGCTTTTCCTTCCCCTCAATCTTGTATCCAAGGACGGAAATCAGTTCATCAACGACGCTCATTTCTTCGCCTTTGCCTTCTCTGCCGCTTCCTCAGCGAACGCCGCGCGTAAGTCGAGGGCTTCATGCATGTCGAAAAGCTGACATATTGTTATGCGCTCACACTCAAGCCACGAACACAGCGGCGGGTTAGAAAGGGCAGGCCGGTAGAGAAAAAAGTCGAGGTTCGGCGCAATCCCCTTCACTCGCGCGGCAGAAATCCCGCCTTGAACATTTCGAGGAGCCCAATCCCCGCGCCTCCGGTAAAAAAATCACCATACGTCGACCCCAGAACCCAGCGCGCGACGGGGAGAATATCAGAAAGGTTCTCGGTGAAGTCGCCATCGAAAATGATCGGGGAATAGGAGCCGATCGCTTCGTCGCTCGGGCGTTGAATTTCGGCCAACTCGACGATGCGACGCAAAAGGTCCGTGAAGCCCATCGGTCCCATTTGCAGCATGATGCCTGAGATCGCCGTCAGAAATGCGGCGTCGCCGAATAACTTCCCCTCTGCGGCTTCGTCTTGGTTCGCGGCGACAATCACGGGGAGGTGTGGCGCGAGGGGGCCGGCGGCGGCGATTATCTCCGCAAGAAGCGGGATCGCCAGCATTGCGGAGACGGTGCCGAGGCGATATTTCACGCCGTTGATTGTTTTCTCGGCCATAAAAGAACTTTCCTTTTCCTGTGACCCGTGCATATCCTGCGTCGGAACCCTATCCAATGGAGTGCAGAGATGCTCACGGCGATTGTTATTCTTATGGTGCTTATTCTTCTGGCGCTACTTGCCCCGAAGGCGGTTCGAGGGATTTTTGTAATCGCTCTGGTTGCCATCGGGACGCTTGTCGTCATCGCGGGTATTGCCTACCTCCGCGCATGATATATCAGATCGGGATATACGGCTCCCAGTCCGGCGTAACGAGCACCCACTCGCGAACGGTCGCATTCACGCCGGAGCCATCCGTCGGAGCGGCCTGAATGAAGGCGTGCGCCGTAGCTCCGCCCTCCCCGCTGTCAACGTCCATCTTGGACACTGGGAACGGTGTAACGCGAATGCCGGGCGCGCGCTGCCGCGCCCACTTCTGCATGAGAAGCTTGTGCGTCGGCGACGTATGCATAAGCCGCAAGGTGAGAGTGTGCGGCGTGCCGGCGCGCTGCGAAAAGATGCCATCACCGTTCGCACCGGTGACGAGCGATCCGATATCGTCGACCGGAGCAGCGACGAATGCATCGTCGCCATCCCAGAAGCCGGTTGCCGCCTGACCATCAACGACCACGGCGACGTTCTTGAAAGAATAACCAGTTGCCTTAGCCATGTTCGTTTATCCTCAGAAGGCCATGTTATAGTTGATGGTGGTGTAATGGATCGCGCCGGAATAGCGGAAGCGAACCGAAATCGCCGGAGCGATGCGCGATTTGCGCTGGCTCTCGGTCACCGAGAACACCGACGGAACGGTGATAATGACCGCAGGGGAATAGAGCCCTGTCTCCGGGTCGAGGTCCGAGGCAACTAGGCCCGCCTGCGATGCCATACGCATAACGGTGCGTGCGGCGCTCGCAATCTGCTCCATGCCGACATCAGTGTACGGGATGCGGGCGTTATTAAGGAGGATGGCGAGAACTTCCTCCTCGGTTCGGGCGATAATCCAATCCGTCGCATGGACCTCGTCGATGAAGACGTTCGGCGTGAGGGTCGAGCCTTCGACGACGAAGAACTGGCCGCCGATGTCGACATATGCGTTGGCCATGTGGCCGACGGAGATCGACTGACCGATCGCCGGGGTGAAGCCGGTGATGATCTGCACCGCCGCCGAGCCTTCGTTGATCGGGGCAAGGCTGGCAATGTTCTTGAACTTCGCGGTGTAGGCGGAGTTTGCATCGTCGAAATTGAACGTGCCGAGCTTCGCCGCAAGGGCAAAGCCGGGGTTCTCGGCGGTGTCTGGGTGATAGAACGTCGCGGTGCGGTCCACGGTGCCCTTGTACTTCGCAGAAATACAGGTCGTGTCCGCAAGCGTCTTCGTCAGCACGTTGTTCGTGGTGATGATTGCAAGGCGGTTCTTTGCCTGCGTCCACTCGACAACGCCCTCGGCCATGACGGTATCACGGAGCGCCATGTCGACGTCGATCCAGTACCACTCAGCATCATACGCATAGATCGCGTCAAGCGCGGTCTTCATCGCGGCATTCGTCGCGGTCGCAGAGGGGATGAAGCCGAACTTGATCTGGATCGGGCGCGGGTTCTGCGAGAACGCAGCCTCGCCGGCCTTGTAAGGCTCTGTGCCAGCGGTCCAATCCGCCGCGACCTCCTCCATGGAGCCATACACTTTCGTCAGGTACGTGGCATCAAGCTTGCCCACCGAAGTCGCCTTCGTGAGCAGGATCGGAACGCCGAAGCCGCGACGGCTCGGGAACTGCTGGTTGCGGGTCATCGTGACATTGACCACGCGGGAATAAGGTAGACGTGCCATCGGGCAACCCTTTCAGCGAGTAAAGCCCAGCGATGGGCGTGGTATTAAGCTCAGATACGCACGTACAGGAAACTCGTTTCCTCGATAACGTCGATGATGAAGCCATCCTTGACGATACCGCGTATATAAATGTCGCACTGCGCTCGCGCGCGCCACTTATTGTTTACCCAGTCCGGAACGTTTCGGATAGGGGAAACTTCATGGACCGTGAAGACGGGCATTAGGGGCTCGTTGATCTGCGCCAGCTGCGCAGCGGCGCGAAGCGGGCGCAAAATGTCCATCGGTGTTGCAGGAGCCGGCGAGCGCAGCGTGTTCGAGACAGGATCGATCCGCGACAGACCGTAGGCATGAACGGAGAAATGCCATTCCGTCTCAATCTGTGGCGTCGCCTTAACACGCTCCTCGCCCTCGTGCTGAACGTTCTCATAGAGCGTTTCTTGTGCGTGGTCCCGTACTTCGATCGACTTGATAAAATTTGCGACAACGTGGGCCGTATCGAGGATAGGCTCCTCGGGATATGCCTTCAGAACGGGCGGCACGAGCAGCCCGTTAAGCCATGAGACGAATGCTCCGTGGACTTCATCGTCCGTCAAGTCTTCAGCCTCCCGATTGCCGCCCGATAAAATCCGCCCTCATAACGAGGCCAGAGAGCGAGAACACGATATGCCTGCCCGAGGTGCAACACAATGTCATCAATCTCAACAGGCGTTCGGGAATAAAGCATCCGCAAGCCGTCCAACGCGATACCTTCGAGGCGATCCTTAATCGCGTCGCCGTACTTCTCCAAAACGAGCGCGAGAAGCGTTCCTGAAAATCCCGTCTCCACCATGCCGCCCGGCACAACGTCCCCTTGCGCGGTGTAAGTTGGATCGGCCTTGCGCCGCAACACAAGGGGGATGGCCTCTTTGTCGATCGCAACCGCGACGTCGATCATTTTTCCACCTTATACCGCACGTCGCCGCGCATCTCGCCCGTATCGATTAGCGGGTTCGACGAGCCCTTCAGCTTGATCGTAACCGGGCTATTCGGGGGCGATGACAGTGACGTAATTTCCGCCTTAATGTCATCTTGGGCAAGGTTCCCGAGCTTTCGGAGAACCGTCTCGGTTTTCTCCTTGCCCTTCAGAATTTTGGCAGCGCTGCTTCGCAGGGCGGCACGGTATTTGCCGGCATTCGCGCGCATCGCATTCCGCATAAACGGACGCTCAGGGATCGGCCCGCCCCATCCCCCGCCCGAGGCCCCTCCGCGCGTGCCGAACTCGTTCCAGACCGCCTTATTAATCGACCCAGACGGGCTTTCGCCCGCAACGAAACCGACCTTCACCCGGCGCGGCCCTTCGATCGTGTCCGGGAGGCGTTCGTGCCGGCGACGGACAACTCGAACCGTAGGGACGATTGCCATGGCTGATCACACAATTAGAACGGCAGGGAAAGTTGCCCGCACGAGGGCAAGATATTCGCTTCCATAGGGCGTGCCGTAGTATCCGGAGCCCTTGCTCGACGGCCCGGACATCTCGACCTCGACGTCGCCGACCTTGCGGCGCTTCTCGACGCCGTTGGTGATGAAGTCGCCGCCCTGCGTCGTCAGGAGATGCGCGGCGAGATACATGCGGGCGCGCTTCTTTACCGGGTCGACCCAGCAGGGATTGGCGAAATCCTCCTCGGTTTCGGAGAGGATCATCTGAATAAGAGCGTCGCCCCGATCGGCGAGTTCAGGGAACCTGATCTTGAAGTACTTGAAATCTTCAATCGGGGCGACGGGAGAGCACGACATCAGGGGGTGTTACCCGCGTCATCGGTGCCGGCATCGGCCGCAGGGGCGTCCGTGCTAACTCCGGGAACGTCGCCGGAGGCCGCAGGGGTGGCGAGCAGCGTGCGAAGACGCCCCGCGCCCCACTGCTTGCCGTAGGACACGCCGCGCTCAGCAGCGAGCGCCTGTAGCCCCTTCAGGTCGAGCGCTTCGAGGTCCAAGCCGGCAATCGCCGGGTTGAGCGGCTGCTGGCCGGGGTTGCTCGCAGGAACGCCCGCTTTGGGGGTGCCGTCGTTCGTCCGCTTCGCGGGCTCGACGAGCTTCTCGGTGGACTTGCTGCCGGGCACGAGCACCTCGGCGGCAATCCACGCCTTCACAACGTCGTGATTTTCGAGAATATTCCAGTCTCGAACTTCCGTGGCGTCGTGCGGCTGCAGCGTCTGACCGTTCGGAAGGGTCAGCGCGGTGGTCCAAGTGTTGGTGACCTTCGTCATGTGATGTTTCCTCAGATGCCGTCGACGTAACGGACTTCAGCGGGACGACGAATGTCGACGCCACCGAGGCGGAAGACGCCCGGAACGATCCAGTGGAGCGGACCATCCTGCCACACCGGCATGAAGCGGTGGGGCATCGGGATATGCACCTTCAACACGTTCGGATCGCGGCGATACGCGACCATGCGCTGAATATTGCCGGCACCTGCCGTCGAGAGAGCGCGCACCGGCTTGATGGTGAGCGGACGGCCCGACAGGGCGGTGTAGGTGTTGTTCTGGCGCAGCCATTCCAGCAGCGTCATGGTGGTATCGCCGAGACGGCGGGTCGCCAGAAGGGTCAGGCGCTCGGGCGACAGGAGGAGGGTGTCCGAGAGGGACGTGTATTTGGTGCCCGCAGGAGCGGCCAGCAGGATCGCGTTCACATCGGCGAGGATTTGGGCGTCGGTCGCGGCCGGCCAGTTGCCGGTAACAGCCGCCACCGGGGTTACCGCAGGCGAGTTGATCAGGCCAACGAAGTTCTTCCGGGCGTCGCCGATCATGACGACGTCATCGACGAACTCTTCATAGGCGCGTCGGGCGGCAGCAGCATCGGTCGAGGAGAGGTTCACACCGTCGCGCATGGCAACGTTGACCTCCTCCCAGCCATAGCCATAGCCGATGCCTGCGGTATAGACGGCGGTCTTGAACTGCGACAGTTCGGAGCCGGCGAGCGGGATATCGTCCGAGTTGCCGTTGATCCAGTTCGCGCGACCGAACTTGTCGCTGGAGTAATAGGTCACGGTCTGAGCGAACGGGTGCGCGCTCGTGTCGACCGGGACAAGGCCGGGATACTGAATATCCGGGTATACGGTCTCGTTCACTTCGCGTTCGACGTGCGTCGACTGCGAGACGATGAAGGAGGTTGCCGCCTGAGCGTCAAAGGTAAAGTTGTGCATGGCTCTCATTGGCTCCTGTATCAGCCCAGACGGACTTTGGCGAGGGCGCCAATTCCAGCGGAACTATCCCACCGCGCATTCGCAATCTGAATGGCGCTGGAGGCGTTGGTCTTCGCGAAGGCGGCGGTGGCCGGGATAACGAAGACCGGATCACCGGCGACGACCGCGACGGAGGCGACGACCCAGATAACGCCCTTCTTCATGATGCGCGCGCTCTCATAGCGGGCGAATGCATCGGGATTTTCCGGGGTGCGGCTGCGCTCGCGCACGGTGATACCGAGAACTTCGGTCGAAGCCCCGGCAAACAGCTTGCAGCCGTCGTCGAGGGTGCCCTGCATGACGGGCTTGCCGAAGCCGATCGCGGCAACGTCTTCGACGTTGCGGGAGATCAGCGTGACGGGCTCCATGTTGGCGATCTGGCCAACGCGGGCAGCGTCGATTTTCTCATTGTAGACGGTCTGAACTGCCGGCATTGGGATCAGCCTTCCTTCGCGGGATTGGTGTTCTTCCAGCCGTCGCTGAGACGCTTCTCATAGGCGGACTGGCCGTTGTCCTTCTTGTCGCCGACGAGGGTCGGGATGAAGGGTTGACGCTGCTGGTCGCCGAGATGCTTGCGCACTGGGTCGCCCTTCGCGTTCTCGACGAGGCCATCGAAAAGCGCCTCGACGTATTCATCGGACTTGCCGGCGACCTTCGCATCGCCCATCGCCTTCGAGACGGCAGCGCGGCGAATGTCGGCGACGGACTTGCCGCGCGTCTCAATGTCGTTGGCGACGAGGGAGACATCGGCGAGCACGGCGGAGCGGGCTTCAACAAGGGCGTCGATCGCGGCGTCGTCGAGCTTGGCGCCCTGCAGCTTCGCAATCTCGGCGTCCTTCGTGCCGATCTCCTTGTCCTTCGCGGCGAGGAGGACGGAAGTGTCGGCGGTCGAGCGCTGCAGGTCCGCCTTGAGGGTGTCACGCTCGGACAGGAGCTTATTCACCCCCTGCGCGGCGGTATCGGACATCTCAAAGGAGATACCGTCGATGGTGATTTTAAGCATGGGCGGCAAATCCTTATTGTCGCTGGTGAGTGGAAGGGGACGGACGCCCCAATCGCCCGGCGCGTTGTCGCCGATCCGGACGTCTTCGCCCGCCCGCCCACGCTGCACGATCGCAATGTGATTGATGCGGATATTTCGCTGTTGAGCGTCGAACGCCCCGAACTCGGATACGCCAGGGGTAAAATCGAGGTCGCAAGTGTAACCTGCGGAAAGCTGGCGCTTGCCGCTCTCGACATCGGCAATCGCGGCGCCGTCGGAAACCATGAGAGGGATGCGGACACGACCACCGTCCCGGACAACTTCGTCGGCAGTGTTGCCGACCGCGTGCTGACGCCAGTTGTCCGAGGTCACCGCCTCTTTCGGATGATCATTTGTGACCGGGCGGTGGGCATAGCTCGCGATACTCTCCGGGGCGAACACCTCGTCGGCGCTGCGCAGAACACGGACCATCGCCAGTTCCGGCTTGCCGACCTCGTGCCCGGCATACATCTGGATGCCGATGCGGGCGACGCGGGCATCGGTAAGCAACGCCCCATCGGCGCGACGCTTCGTCCCGGAAATCTCGACTGCATCAACGAATTGCATCATGCGCCCTAAAGGTCAGCTTGAGAATTTGCATTGAGCACGAAACCGCCCTCGCCCGCAAGTCTTCGACTGGGAAGATAATCGGGTTCGATCAAATAAGAAAGGGGCATCATTCAGCAGTAAAAGGGCTTTTCTTTACTGTGTCAAAACACGATGACGCCTTGCGCATAGCAGCGGCACTGGATCGGCTGACCCGGAGGGAGCCCGCCCTCGGCGCCGGTTGCCTTGCCATAGGCATATTCATTGCCCTGCAAGGCTTGATGCAGCTGGCGGACCCGTTCGTCCTGCGCCGTGCGCCAGACATATCGGTCAATGCCGGCTTGCTGCTGGCGAATTTTGGTGAGGTCGCTATTCAGCTTCCCAATCTGGTCCCGAGCGATGAGTTTTGCCCGGTTATCCGAGAGCCCGAACTCTTTCGCAAGCTGCGCCCGATATTCCTTCGCAGGCGTGCCCGACATGACGGCGGAAAGGGTGCGGTCCTTGATCTTTTTGTAGGTGTCGTCGGCGAGCCCCTTGATTAGGTTCGCATTGCGCTGCGAAGCGAGGTCGAGATAGCCGCCGAGGTCTTCCTCCCGCACGACGGCGGTTAGGTCAATTCCCAGCGCCTTCTTGGCGATCGACATGAACTCCTTGTCATAGCGCACCGCTTCGAGAGCGATGATGGTCGAAACGGTCGTTTCTGCAACGGCGACGAGGCGTGCGGTCGCTTCCTCGAACCCGGACCATTCGCCCTCCTCGACGTCGACCGTTAGCCCGGCGTCGAGACGCAAGGCCGTGCGGGCATAGGCGGGGAGGATATTGTCGCCGACATAGGCAAGCATGCCCCGCAGCATCGCCCGGAGCGCCCGTAGGTAGGCGATCTCGGAAGACCACGACGGATGCGGTGGATCGAGAAGTATCCGCGTGCCCTTCGTCCTGTCGACTAGAGCGCGGATATTGTAGTTGGTCATCGTGAGCAACCCGCCTGCCGTGCGACGACGGCGACGAGTGCCCGCGTCGAAGGTGAAGACGGGGAACTTGCTCACGCCTCAATCCTCTTTGACTTCTTCGAATATTTCCGGACCAAGGAGAATTTTCCCTTGGTACGCCTCAACCTTAGCAAGGTCGATAGGCGAATAGGAAATGGTAATATGCGGCTGGTAGTCCGGGTGGCTCTCACTCGCCCCAAGCTCGATGAACTCCTCGTGCCGCCATTTCAACTGGCGCGAAGCGAAAAGAAGCGCCTTCGCCCCGTCGTCAAACTCCTCGACGAGACGCGGCCCGCCTGCAGGAAGCGGCAGGTTTGTGTCCCAGCTATCGCCAGCAATGAACCAGTCGATCGGCGCCCGGCTGTAGAGGATCGTTACATGGAGATCGGGCACGATGTCCCGGAAGCCCTGCCCCTCTGCCCAGCGCACAATGTCCGCCTTGTTGAGCACGTCGCGGCGAATGTAGAGCGTGCGCGGTTCTGCGTCGCCGATCTGCTTCGGTGGCTGCGGTCCGGCCTTCGCCGTCTTCTCGGCGAGTTCAGCGCCCGCGATCGGAGTGCGGAGCGCAGCCTCCTTTGCGGCGAGTTCGAGCGCATACTCGGGCGCGGCCTCCGCCTCCTCAATCTGCGACGTGAACTCCGGGAACACGGCGAGTTCGACAAGGGAGTTGGCGGCAACGTTCTTGAGCGCCTCATCCGGGAATAGGCCAGTGGTCTTAAGCGTGTTCGTCGTCTCGGCGACAATCTTGCCCGTCTCGGCGCGCTCCTTGTCGGATACCTGCCAGAGCGACGACCAGCGGTGATGCACCTCGGGCGGACGCTCTCCGAGCGACGAGCGGACGATGCACTCGTCTAGGATGGTCAGCGCAGAGGATAGCTCCCGCTGCTCCGCCCGGATGCGATCGAAATAGTTGCGGAGGTCCGCGTCGCCCGAGGAGTTCATGCCGCCCGGCGACTGCGACAGGAACCGCGTCGCGGGAATATCGCACGCGGCAGCGGCGACGCTCATGTACTGCTGAAGCAGTTCAGGGAACTGGGCGAAGGACAGGGTTTTCTGCGACCAATCCTCTCCGCCCTTGCCGTCTTCGCCCGCGCTCTCCAGCAGGACTGCGTTGATCATGCTCTTGAGGGTATTGGCGAGGGTAAAGCGCTGCGTGAGCAAGGCCGTCCCTGCGGGCGTCGCGAGCGACACGGACAGGTTCGGCACGCGGATAATATCGACCTTCGCCTCGGGCATCATCGCGAGAACATGCGCCTGCGATGCCGATGCGCCCATAACGGCGTCATAGACCACTTGTAGGATGCTATCGCCCCACCCATCATTCGTCATCTGGATCGGGTCGACACGCGGTGCGCCAATGAGGCGGACGATGCGGGAGGGGTGAATGCGGACATTGCCGCCCTCGGAGGCGAGCCCGTACCACTCTGGCTGGCCGAAGCGCGGATTGGCGATGTCACGGATCAGCGGCCCGACGGTGAGATCGTCCTTCGACAGGACGTGGACGAAGGCGAGCCCGTCCTTCTCGACACGCTCCGGGTCGAGTTCCAGAGCGATGTTGCCGGGCTTCTTGAGCCCGATATAGAGCGCCGATCCGCCGTACAGGCGGGAGCGCTGCAGGCCGGCGAACGTCTTCCCGGTCATCCCGAGCCGGCGCTCCGTCTCCTCGATAAGCTCAATATCGGTCGCGTCGATGCCCTGCCAGTTCCGCCACTCGCGCGTCATGTCGAACGGGATAATGTCCACGGCTTTGCGGGACACCCAGTCCCCTCGGTGCATCGACGACAGGGTCAGAGGATCGACGAGCCGGAGCGTGAACGAATTGTTCGCGGATTTGTCCTTGCCCGTCCCGAGGCCAGAGACGAGGTTGATGAGGGTATCGCTTAGGGTGATGCCCTTGCCCGCTTCGTCCGTCATGCGCCGACCACTCCCATCATTCCGTAGGTGGAGCGCCGCGCGCTCTCGACCGCATACCGCAGGGCGTCGATGACATGGTTCTTCTTGTCTTCGAGCACGGGCAGAACCTCGTTTGTAAGCGGATCGGTCTTGAATGCATAGAGGGTCAATTCTTCGATTGTGTGCTTACAGCGCGGATGCACCACGATGTCATAGGACTTGATGAACTCAATGCCGTCCTTAACGGAGTTCGGACCCTTCAGAGCACCGACCATGCGCGGGAAGCCGTGCCGTTGCATGTAGGAAATCGTTTCAGGGCGCGCGCTATCTGCCCGGATCGGCCACTCTAGGGCGCCCGGAATGCCCGGATAGAGCAGCTTCCCGAGCCCCTGCACCTTCTCGGCGGCAACGGGGTTGAGGCGCCTTAGCTCGGCATCCTCGGCGCCGGCAAACAGGAAGGGGAGATAATCCGTCTCGCACCCGACCTTGTAGACCTCGTGGTCGATGTAGAAGGTTCGCCCGACGATGAAGCCCCGCACGAGGACAGACGGGTCGATCGAAAAGCCCCAATCCGCGCCATAGTAGAACCGGGCAATATCAAAATCGTCAGTCTCAAACTCGTCGACGGTCCAATTGCGGAAGACGCGCGCCTCGGAGTTCGTCTGATACCCGCCGCCCCAAATGTGCTGGTATTTCTCCGGGTCGCGGCGGAGGTCATAATCCTTCTCAGCGACGAGGGACGTTTCCTTGAACCAAGGATTGTCTGACCAGTTCGCCTCGACGACGATGCTATCCGGCATGGCGTTCGGCCCCCGAAGGAGCACGTCGATTGGATCGGTCTTAAAACGCGGGTTCCACGACGCCCAAATCTGCGCATCCGTGACCTCGCCCGTGTGGATATTGATATTCCGCTTGCGCATCGTCGGGCGCAGAAGGTCGAGAGAGCGCTGGGAGACGGTCTGCGCCTCCTCTATCCATGCAACGTCATAGCCTTCGAGGGACTTAATGCTCTCGGCAGTATGGTTTTGCATGCCCTGAAAGATAATCAGCCCGCCTCCTGGCGTCTTAATCTCGGACTTCTGGACGTCGAACATGAGACCGACGCCGAATTTCTGGATTTTATCTTCAATTAGACGCTTGACAGATTGTTCTAGGGACTTCTGCACTTCGCGGATGCAAACGGCCCGCAGGCCAGTGCCCCAAATACTCGGCGCGCGGATCGCGAGGTCGATCAGGTCTTCGCCGAAGAAATGCGACTTGCCCGATCCTCGCCCGCCATGAACGCCCTTGTATCGGGCGTTGCCGAGAAGCGGCTCGAACACCTCGGCGGTGTCGATCGACAGCGTTCCGTTAATCAGGCTTACGGACAATGCGGCGCTCCACGTTCTGCACGAGCAACGGCCCGCCGCCTGCGCCGGATAGTTCCACCATTTCCTTCGTCACGCCGAGATGCTTGGCCAGCGTGTCGAGAGCGCCCTTTTTGTCATGGTGCTTGAACTTCGAGCGCGTGGTCTTGACGATCTCATCGCCTTCCTTCCGCGTCGTCGTCTCGAAGGTGATCTCGGAAATCGCGGCGGTCTGGTCTTCTGTGATGTCGTCCCAGTGCCTCTGCACCGGGGCGCCGTCCGGCCCAGCGATGGCGAAATCCCGGCTATTGCTGAACGCCAAACGCGCCAGTTCCCGGATGACGTTTTCCTTGGTAACGGCATATCGATCAGATGTGGCAGCCTTTGCCACCTGTAAATTGTAACTGATATTTGGTTTACTCAACAGAGAACTGGCCTGAGAGGCTGCGGCCTTCTCGGCATAGCCTGCACGGATAGCGGCCTGCCGACCGTTGAAGTCCAACAGGTACTCACGGACGAACGCCTGTTGCTTCTCAGTCAGCGGCTCCAGCTGCTCCGGTGTCGGTGCGTCGGTCATGATTTCCGCTTCAATATCGCCCGGATGCGGGCCGCTTCGTTCGAGACGCCTTTGCGCCCTTCTTTGATGCTCACGTCGAGTTGCTGCTTCGCCTTTGCTACGTTCCCGACCGCAAACGACATCGCTGCACCCTTAAGCGCCCGGCGTGCCGCTCCGCAGGACGAACAACTCATTTGCGGCTCTGCTCCATCTGCCGCAGGGCTTCGGTATACCCCGCCCAGTTGTCATGACCAAAGCGCTCCGTTGAAACGCACCCGCTTAGGAATGCGCCGCACGCCGACAGAAAGACGATGAATAGAGCCAGACGTATCATGCGCAGAATATGCCCCCTCTCAGCGCAGCGGGCAAGGCCACTCGAACCGACCCGGCTCGAACTTCCCGTTACGGACGATTTGCATGCACTCGCCGATCGGCCACCCTGCCTTCCACCGCATTAAGTATTCGCGCTCTACTGTCCGCAAGACATACCCGTCCCACTTCTTGCCAGCGGGCACGCCGACGATAACGAGGGACTGCCCTCCCGCTCGACGAAACATCTCGTGCCACCCAATCTGCACGCCACGGATTTCCTTGCTGCGCAATAAACCATTTTCGAGCCACCCGAGCTTCGCCTCGACAGGGATCAAAAAACCGTCATTCATATACTGCAGGTCGGGCACGCCCATACCTCCTCCCGACCTCGGTTCAAACGCCT